>Ga0070694_100000539_pt1 | contig 20865 bp, 19 predicted proteins | sample KBSK1251metaG_FD_65470 | JGI IMG/M metagenome (GOLD analysis project Ga0070694, IMG submission 65470) | Corn, switchgrass and miscanthus rhizosphere microbial communities from Kellogg Biological Station, Michigan, USA - KBS K1-25-1 metaG | ecosystem: Host-associated > Plants > Roots >... | reverse complement strand
GCCTCCTCGAGCGCGCGCAGCGTGTCGACGTCGAGGTCGTTCGTCGGCTCGTCGAGCAGCAGGAGGTTGCTGCCCTTCTTCAACAGCTTGGCGAGGTGCACGCGGTTGCGCTCGCCGCCCGACAGCGTCCCTACCTTGCGCTGCTGCGCCGCGCCCTTGAAATTGAACCACGACACGTACGCGCGCGACGCGACCTTCTTTTTGCCGAGCTCGACTTCGTCGTTGCCGCCGGAGATTTCCTCCCACACGGTCTTGTTCGCCTCGAGCGCGTCGCGGCTCTGATCGACGTACCCGATCTGCACCGTCTCGCCGATCTTCAGCGTCCCTTCGTCGGGCTTCTCCTGTTCCGTGATCATCCGGAACAGTGTGGTCTTGCCGGCGCCGTTCGGGCCGATGACGCCGACGATGCCGCCGCGCGGCAGCGTGAAATCGAGATCCTCGATCAGGAGGTTGTCGCCGTACCCCTTCTTCAAATGACGCGCCTCGACGACGACGTCGCCCAGCCGCGGGCCGGGCGCGATGTAGATTTCGGCCGTCTCGATCCGCTGCGCGGCGTCCTGCTTGAGCAGATCCTCGTACGAGTTCAGGCGCGCCTTGCCTTTGGCCTGACGCGCGCGCGGCGACATGCGAATCCATTCGAGCTCGCGCTCGAGCGTCTTCTGCCGGCGCGTCTCGGCTTTCTCTTCCTGGGCGAGCCGGTTCTGCTTCTGCTCGAGCCACGACGAGTAGTTCCCTTCCCAGGGAATCCCCTTGCCGCGATCGAGCTCGAGAATCCAGCCGGCGACGTTGTCGAGGAAGTACCGATCGTGCGTCACCGCGACGACGGTGCCGGGATAGTCCTTGAGGAACCGCTCGAGCCAGGCGACCGACTCCGCGTCGAGATGGTTCGTCGGCTCGTCGAGCAGCAGCAGGTCGGGCGACTGCAGGAGCAGCCGGCACAGCGCGACGCGGCGCCGCTCGCCGCCCGACAACGTGCTGACCTTGGCGTCGGGCGGCGGCAGCCGCAGCGCGTCCATTGCGAGATCGAGGCGCGAATCGAGGTCCCACGCATTGGCCGCTTCAATCCTGTCCTGCAGCTTGCCCTGCTCTTCGAGGACCTTTTCCATCTCGTCGGGCGAGAGATCCTCGCCGAGCTTCGCGTTCACATCGTCGTACCGCGTCAGCAGCGCCTTGATCGGCGCGACGCCTTCCTCGACGTTGCCGAGCACGTCCTTGCTCGGATCGAGCCGCGGCTCCTGCTGCAGAAAGCCGACGGAGGCGCCGTCGGCCTTGAATGCTTCGCCGAGAAAGCTCGTGTCTTCGCCCGCCATGATCTTCAACAGCGAGCTCTTGCCGGCGCCGTTCAACCCGAGAACGCCGATCTTCGCGCCGAAGTAGAACGACAGCCAGATGTCTTCGAGAACTTTCGCGTCGGGAGGGTGAACCTTCCCGAGTCCCTTCATCGTGTAAATAAATTGCGGCATCGTTTGTTTTCAATCGAGATTGCAGAATGCAAATTGCAGATTGCAGATTGATTTCAGATTGTCAGATTTTGGATTGAGATTCGGCCAGCGACCGACGCGACGTGCCTAGCGTACAATTTGCGGCAACAATCTGCAATCAACAATCAATCTGCAATCTGCAATTTGCAATCTGCAATCTCGTGATTCGACGGATCCTGCACATCGACATGGACGCGTTCTACGCATCCGTGGAGCAACGTGACACTCCGGGACTGCGCGGCAAACCCGTCGCCGTCGGCGGTCGGCCCGACAAGCGCGGCGTCGTCGCGGCCGCCAGCTACGAGGCGCGCGTCTTCGGCGTGCACTCGGCGATGGCGATGGCGAAGGCGGTGCGGCTCTGCCCGTCGCTCGTCATCGTGCCGCCCGATTTCTCGCGATACAAGACGGCGTCGGACGCCGTGTTCACGATTTTCCGCGAGGTGACGGCGCTCGTCGAGCCGCTCTCGCTCGACGAGGCGTATCTCGACGTCACCGAGAACGCGTGGGGCGAGACGCTCGGCACCGCTGTCGCGAAGCGCTTGAAGGCGCGCATTCGCGCCGAGACACAGCTCACCGCGTCGGCCGGCGTCGCGCCGAACAAATTTCTCGCGAAGATCGCGTCGGGGTGGAAGAAGCCCGACGGCCTGACGGTCATCAGCCCCGAGCGCGTCGAGCCCTTCCTCCAGCAGCTTCCCGTGGACGCGCTGTGGGGCGTCGGGCCGGTGACGGCGACAAAACTGCGCGCGCGCGGCATCGATCGCCTCGTCGACGTTCGATCGGCCGACGTGCAGATCCTGCGCGACACGGTCGGCAGCCTCGCCGACTGGCTCCGTCAGCTCGCCAACGGCGTCGACGACCGCCCCGTCGTCCCGAACCGCGAAGCCAAATCGTCGGGCACGGAGAACACGTATCCCGAAGATCTCACCGACCTCGAGACGATTCGCGCGGAAATCGCCGAGATGGCCTCGCACGCCATCGCCTGGCTCGCGCGCAAGACGCTCGTCGCGCGCACGGTGACGATCAAGGTCCGCTACTCGGACTTCACGACGATTACGCGCAGCCACTCGGCGGCGGCGACCCGCGACGAAACCGACTTGACCGCGCGCGCCGTCCGGCTGCTCGAGAAAACCGATGCGGGGCGCCGGCCCGTGAGGCTGCTCGGCGTCAGCGTGCACAATTTCAGCAGCGAAGCCGACGACGATCGGCTTCCGTTCGACGATGAAACGCGCCACCACGGAGGACACGGAGGTAAAGACCTGTAGGATTGTTCCCCGGTGTCCTCCGTGTCCCCCGTGGTGGAGAGTTGTGCGATGTGATGGAGAGTCGCGTGTCCGATCCGTGGAACCCAACTCAGTATGAAAAGTTCGCGCGCGAGCGCGAGCAGCCGTTTTACGACCTGCTGGCGATGGTGCGTCCCGCCGCGAACATGCGCGTCGTCGATCTTGGATGCGGCACCGGCAAGCTGACGCGCGAGCTGCACGCGCACCTGACGGCCCGCGAGACCCTCGGCATCGACCGATCGGCGCGCATGCTCGACTCCGCGCGGGAGGCGGAGGTGCCGCCCGGCCTGCGGTTCCAGCAAGCCGACATCGAATCGTTTCCCGGCGGCGATTCCGGCTACGATCTAGTCTTCTCGAACGCGGCGTTCCACTGGGTCGAGAATCACCAGACGCTTTTCGCACGGCTGGCCGCGGCGCTGGCGCCGCACGGCCAGCTCGCCGTGCAGATGCCGGCGATGCACGACGAAACCGAGCACCTCGTCGCCGAGGAGGTCATCGGCACTGAGCCGTTTCGATCGGCCTGCGGCGGATGGCGAAAGCCCCAGCCGGTGCTGTCACCGGGTGTTTACGCGCGGTTGATGTTTCGATTAGGGTTCGGGGATCCGGTTGTCCGGCTGATCGTCTATCCTCATGTCTTGGCCGGACCGGAGGACGTCGTCGAATGGGTCAAGGGGACGCTGCTGGCGGAATACTCGCGGCATCTTCCGCCGGACGAGTTCGCACGGTTTCTGGACGAGTATCGCCGGCGGCTGCTCGAGCGGATCGGTAACGAGCGTCCGTTCCTCTTCCCGTTCAAGCGCATCTTGTTGTGGGGACAACGTGCTTAAGGGAACTCGCGACGGCATTCTGAAAAAAGTGCAGCCGGTCAGCATCCACGGCCAGGTGACGTGGGACGTGTTCTTCACCGACGTCGAGGATCCAGACGGTCAGGTGACCGTCGCCCGCATCGGTCCCGAGGCGGTGATGGCCAGCAACCTCGAGCCGGGCGATCGCATTCAGGTCGAGTACCTGGTCGGGCAGGCCGTCCGCGTCACGCGCGTGCCGCCTACTTCTTCTCAATCCTGACGCTCTTCAACTCCACGCGGGTCGTCGGCGTCTCGCCGTTCCGCGGCGTCGCCTCGATCGCATCCACGGCCGCCATCCCGTCGACGATGCGGCCGAACGCCGTGTACTGACCGTCGAGCGCGGTCGAGGTGCCGGTGCAGATGAAGAACGAGGTCTGCGCGCTGTCGGCCGCTTCGGCGCGCGCCATCGAGACGATGCCCTTGACGTGCTTCGTGTCGTTGAACTCCGGCGGCAGATTGTGCACGAGCGTCTGCTGCCGCGCGGTGAGCGGTGCGCCGCGGCTCGAGAGCGCGCCGGTCTGAATGACGAAGCCGGGCGCGACGCGATGGAACGCCATGCCGTTGTAGATGCCGGCGGCGGCCATGCGCATGAACTGGCGCACGGTGTTCGGGGCCTTGTCGGGGAAGAATTCGATCGCGATCGGACCGGCGCTCGTGTCCAGCACCGCGCGGTACGCCCCGAGCTCCTGCGGCGTTTCGGTGACGAACGGCTCGGCCGGCGTGTCGCGGATGGTGACGTGCCGGATGTCGATGCGATCCGTCACGAGCCCCTTCTCGTCGACCGCCGCCTCCGAGATCTTCTGCAGCACCTCGATGCCGTCGGCGACCTTGCCGAACACGGTGTACTGGTTGTCGAGCGCCGGCTGATCGGCGAGCACGATGAAGAACTGCGCGCCGGCGCTGTCGGCCTTGCCCGGAATGGTGACCGCGGCCACCGAGCCGCGCGTCATCTTCGGGGCGCGCGCTTCCGCTTTGATCACGTTCAGCCCGCCGGTGCCGTACAGCGCGCGCTTCGCGGGATCCTTCGTCAGCGGATCGCCGCCCTGCACCATCCCGTACTTGATGACGCGATGAAAGCTGGTGCCGTCGTAGCCGCCGTCGCTCGCGGTCTTGATGAAGTACGCCGTCTGATTGGGTGCCGAGTCGGGCGTCAGATCGATGACGAACGTGCCGGCGGACGTCTCGACGACCGCCTGTTTCGCCTGCGTCTGGGCAACCCCTCGCGCCGCGGCCGCCATTGCGATCACGGCGATGACGATGACAATGCGTTTCATGACTGTCCTGAAGCCTCGGCCATCCGCGTCCCGAGATAGATGTAGTGAAATCCCGACACGAGCGTGATGACCAGCGAGGCGTAGACGAACACGTCGACGATCGTTGAGTGATAGCCGCGATAGTTGAACAGCATCGCGAACACGGCGGTGAGAATGTAGGTCGCCGTCGCGATCTTCCCGAAGATCGACGGACGGAACGTGCGCGGACCGACCGCGAGGTTGACGATCGCCACGGTCAGCACGATGCCGACGTCACGAAAAATGATGAGGACCGTCAGCCAGATCGGCAGGCGGTTGGCGAGGCCGAGTCCGGGCAGCGTCAACACGATGAAGGTCGTCACCAGCAGCAGCTTGTCGGCCGCCGGATCGAGCCATTCGCCGAGACTCGTCTTCTGTCCCGACCAGCGCGCGGCCAGCCCGTCGAGCGCGTCGGTGACGCCCGCCGTGATGAACACGACGAGCGCCCAGCCGAGATGACCGTACACGACGAGAATCACGAACGCAGGGATCAGCAGCATCCGCAACAGCGTGAGCTGATTTGCGGGCGTGAGCGCCGTCATCGCGGAGTCTTGGTCTTCGTCGCAGCCGGCAGGCCGGCCAGCGCCTCGAGCTTGGCGATGGCGTCGATCGCCTCCGCGCCGGTGACCGGGCGGGTTGGTTGAAACGTGTTGTCAGGGCCGGTCTTCATCACGCCCGACGCGACCGCCGCCGAGGCAGCCGGGTACGCGATGTGGCTCGCGGAGAGATCGCCGAACTTCAGCCGCACGCCTTCCCACGCTTTCGCCTGGCCCGGATGCAGCGCGCCGACGCGCGCGAGCAGCCGCGCGACGACCTGCGCGAAGTCGCTCCGGCGGACGAGGCCGCGCGGCTGGAACGTATGGTTCGCGAACGGCTCCATCACGCCCGCTCGGACGACCGGTGTAATCCACGTCGATGCCCAGTGCGTGCGGATGTCGGTGGCCAGCGCGCCGTCGCGCCGCCGATCGTTCTGGAGCAGCCCGCCGAGCCGGATGCCGATGAGCGCGGCGAGATCGCCGCGCGTAATCTGCGGCGCCTGGTCGAGCGCGCGATACTCGGCCGGCAGCTTCGCGAGCGCGATGCGCTCCCGGAGCGCGTCCAGCCGCTTCTCGACGTCGGCGTTCGCTTCGAGCGCCAGCGAATCGACGTACGCCTTGTCGGCGCCCTCGAGATCCTCGCGGCTCTCGAGGATCTCGCCGATTTGCGCGATCGACTTCGCGTCGGTGGGATCGAGGGCGACTGCTTTTCGAAAATCGGCCAGCGCCGCTTCCGGGTTGTTCTTCTGGCGCTCGAGAACCGCGATTTCGCGATAGAGGAACGGACTCTCGGGCGAGCTCGCGATGGCGGCCGTGTAGGCCTCGATCGCTTCGTCGACGTGGCCCTGCCGCGAGAGCTGCCGCGCGCGCGCGATGTTCTGCTCGATGCCGCGGAACTTCAGGACTTCGACCTGGCGCCGCACGTCGCCGAGCGACGGATCGGCCGCCAGCGCCGCTTCGAACGCGGCGCGCGCGTCGGCCTCGCGGTTCAGCGCGATCGAGGCGCGTCCCTTCCCGAGGAGCGCCGGCACGTCGTTGCGCTCGCGCTCGAGCGCGCGATCGAAATGCGGCAGCGCCGCCTTCGGATCCTTCTGCGCGAGCTCGACGTACCCCAAGGCCGTCTCCGCCGGATAGAAGTCCGGGGCGGCCGTCAGCGCCGTGGAGAATTCCCGCTGCGCGCTCTTGAAATCGGCCGCCTGCAGGTACGTCCATCCGCGCGTGAGCGCCGCGGCGACGGGGCTGTTCGCGAACGCGGGCGGCACCGCCGGCTGCGGAAAGTCGGGAAACTTCGGCGCGGTGACCGTCGGAACCGGCACCACTTTCGGCGCGCACGCGCTGACGGCGCCGACAGTAATGCCCAGCGCGAGAAGCCATTTGCGCATCGGGAGAATATTACTCCGACGCTCGGCCAACGCCGTCGCGCTCCGCGTCCATTATCCAACGTCGCGCGACGGCTTCGGCCGAGCGGACGGCTTCAGCGGGGCGTTCAGGCGAGCGACCCAAGCCGGCTGAGAAGCCGCCGCGGGACGTCGGCGACGATCGACACCTGGCCGTCGCGCGTTTCGTGCAGCACGACGCGGGCGTGGCGATACACACGGGCGATGCGCTCGCGGTCCGACGGGTCGTCGGGGCTGAACGTCAGCGTGACGCGGCGGACGTCGAGCGCCAGCCGCGACGTGACGGTCTCGACCAGCTCATCGATGCCCTGCCGCTCGAGCGCGGAAATGCAAAGCGCGGCGGAATCCCGATCTTCGAGGCGCCGGCGCTCGTCCGGCAACAAGGCGTCGCACTTGTTGTAGACGTCGACCAACGCAACGTCCGTGGCCCCGACTTCTTCGAGCACCTGCTGCACCGCGGCGACGCGGCGATCGCGATCCGGCGCGGCGGCATCGATGACGTGGAGAATCAAGTCCGCCTCCGCCACTTCCTCGAGCGTCGCCCGAAACGCCGCGACCAGGGCGTGCGGCAGGCGGTCGATGAAGCCGACGGTGTCCGACACGAGCAGCTCGCGGCTGTCGGGCAGGCGCACCTGCCGCACCAGCGGATCGAGCGTCACGAACAGCGCGTTCGACGCTTCGGCATTGGCTTTCGTCAACACGTTGAACAACGTCGTCTTGCCGGCGTTCGTGTAGCCGACGAGCGCCACGGTCGGGACCGATGCCTTGTGCCGGCGTTCGCGGAGCTGCGCGCGGCGGCGGCGGACCTGCTCGATGTCGGTCGTGACGGCGTGAATGCGCGTGCGGATGCGCCGCCGGTCGGTTTCGAGCTTGGTTTCGCCCGGCCCCCTCGTGCCGATGCCGCCGCCGAGGCGCGACAGCGCGTCGCTCGCGCCGACGAGCCGCGGCAGCAGGTACTTCAACTGGGCCAGCTCGACCTGCAGCTTGCCCTCGCGCGTGCGCGCGCGCCGCGCGAAGATGTCGAGGATGAGCTGGGTGCGATCGATGATCTTGCGGCCGACCGCTTCCTCGATCTGCCGCAGCTGCGCCGGCGTCAGCTCGCTGTCGAAGATGACGAGGTCGACGTCGGTTTCAGCGCACGACACCGCGAGCGTCTGCACCTTCCCGGCGCCGAGGAACGTCGACGGATCCGGTTTCGGGCGCTCCTGCAGGACGCGCAGCACGACGTCGGCGCCGGCGGCGCCCGCGAGCCCGGCGAGCTCGTCGAGCGATCGCTCGGCCTCGAGCCGCCGGGCGCGGCCGGCGATGAGCCCGACGAGCGCCGCACGCTCGCGGCGCGCTACCCGTGCAGCCATCGCTGAATCTCGTCCCATGGGATCGCGCCGGCACGCACGAGCCGCGGCTCGGCGGTCGTCACGTCGACGATGGTCGACGGCGCGCCGCCGCGGGTCGGGCCGGTGTCGATCAACAGATCGATTCGATCGCCGAGCGTCCGTTCGACGTCGTCCGGATCGCACGTCGCGCGCGCGCCGCTGATGTTTGCGCTCGTGGCCGTGATCGGACGATCGCACGCCGCCGCGATCGCGCGCGCCACGTCGTGGGCCGGCACGCGCACGCCGACCGTGCCGGTGCCGCCGGTCACGTCACGCGCCAGCGAGATCGGCGCGGCCACGACCAGCGTGAGCGGACCGGGCCAGAACTGTTGCGCCAGCCGTACGGCGAGCTCCGGCATCGTTCCCAGATGCGCCTCGATTTGCGCGGCGTCCGCGGCCACGAGCGGCAGCGCCCGCTCGGCGGCTCGACCCTTCACGTCGAACACCCGCGAGACGGCGTCGGCGCGAAACGGATCGCAGGCCAGGCCATACAACGTATCGGTCGGCAGCGCGACGACGCCGCCGGCGCGAATCCATTTCGCGGCTTCCTGAATCGCATCGCGCTGCGGCGCGCCGGGATCAACGAACACCCTGCGCATCGGTCATCTTACGCTGCACGGCGGCGGCGACGATCGCCATCATCGCGACGTTGACCAGAAACACGATGCGGAGGCTCGCGCCGCCGAGGAAGCCGGCGACGAACGGACTGCTCGCCATCCCGACGAGCGACGCGCTGGTCAGCACGCCGAAACCGGCGCCGTGCGCGCCGGCCGGGATGACGCTGCCCGCCGCGCTGTACGCGGCCGTCATCGCGGCGCCGATGCCGACGCCGACGATCGCCGACGCCACGCTCATGATCCAGAAGTTGCCGGTCACGCCGATGAGCGCGCAGCCGGCGGCGGCGGTCGCCGACGCGCCCGCGATCACGACGCGCGACGGGAAGCGCCGCAGCAGCCGGCCGCAGATGTGATGGCCGACCGCGCCGGTGCCCGCCATGATCGAAAACAGGATCCCCGCCACGATCGCGACGCGCGAGTGCGCCACGCCGACCTGCTCGACGTAGAGCGGCAGTACCGGTCCATAGCTCCGGTCCACGAACTGCAGCGCGAAGATCACCGCCATCATCAGAATGAAATTCTCGAACGCGAGCACGTTCCGGAACGTCACGCGCCGCGGCGCGTCGCTGGCGGCCGTCATGCGCCCCGGCGTGTTCTCGGGGTGCTCCGGATCCGGAGGATTGTCGGCGCTGGCGTACGCGTGCGTCGCACGATCGTCGTACATCACGAAGACGACGGCGAGCGCGACGGCGTAGAAGACGGCCGTGACGAGGAACGCGCGGCGCAGCCCGACGAAGTGCGCGAGCGCGCCGCCGATGACCGGTCCGATGCCGGGACCGAGGCGCTGAGCCGTCTGCACGAGACCGATCGCGCTCGGCATGCGATCGCGCGGCGCCGATTCGGCCGCCATCGCCACCGACAGCGATCCGTATCCCGCGAACAGTCCCTGCACGGCGCGCAGCGCCAGCACGTGCCAGGCCCGGGTGACGTAGGCCATCGCCGCCATGATCAGGACGAAGCTGACGAGCGATCGCTCCACCATGATCTTGCGCCCGTAGCGATCGCCGAGCGCGCCCCACGCGGGCGCGAGCAGCGCCGTCAGCGCCGGCGTAATCGCGAGGCTCACCCCGGTCCAGATCGAAATTTCGCCGACGTCGATGACGCCGAGCTCGCGGATGTACAGCGGCAGAAACGGCATCGACAGCGTGAAGCCGGTGTAGCCCATGAAGCACGCCGCCGTGACGGCGTACACGTTTCGCTGCCAGGCCACGGCGGGTGCCGGGTGCTGGGTGCTGGGTGCCGCGGTGCTGTGCTGGGTGCTTCGTGCCACGGTGCTGTGCTGGGTGCTTCGTGCTGTGCCTGGTGCCAGGTGCGCGCGAGCGCCGCACCAAGCACCCGCACCCGGCACCGCACCAGGCACCCAGGCACCTGGCACAGCACCAAGCACCACGTTCGTCAGAAGCGTATTTTTACGTCCGTCGCCGGCGCTACGTGAATGCTGTCGATGAACCGGATCCGGTGCGGATCGTTCTGCATGATCACCGAGCTCGTGCGCGTGCCGTCGCCGAAGAACCGCACGCCGCGCATCAGCGTGCCGTCGGTGACGCCCGTCGCCGCGAAGATGATGCTGCGGCCCGGCGCGAGATCTCTCGATCGATACACGCGCGTGAAGTCGGTGATGCCCATCGCGCGGCAGCGCTCCTCGTGCTCCGGCTTGGCGACGACCAGCCGCGCGAAGATCTCGCCGTTCAGACAGCGCATCGCGGCGGCGGTCAGCACGCCTTCGGGCGCGCCGCCGGTCCCCATCACCGCGTGCACGCCCGAGCCCACGACCGCGGCGGCGATGCCGGCTGACAGATCGCCGTCGCCGATGAGCCGGATGCGGGCACCGGTCTCGCGGATGTCGTTGATGAGCCGTTCGTGGCGCGGGCGATCGAGCACGATGACGACGAGGTCCTCGATGCGGCGGTCGAGGCAGCGCGCAATCGCGTCGAGGTTCTCGCGAACCGGCGCGTCGAGGCTGACCGCGTCCTTCGAGCTCGGCCCCACGACGAGCTTCTCCATGTACAGATCGGGTGCGTGCAGGAGACCGCCCTTGGTGGAGACGGCGAGCACCGCGATCGCATTCGACGCGCCCGTCGCACACAGGTTCGTGCCCTCGAGCGGATCGACCGCGATGTCCACCTGCGGGAATCCGCCCGCCGCCGTGCGCCCGAGCGCGTGCGCCACGCCGACGCGCTCGCCGATGTACAGCATCGGCGCTTCGTCGCGTTCCCCTTCGCCGATGACGATCGTGCCGTCGATCGGCACGGTGTCCATCACCTTGCGCATCGCCTCGACGGCCACCTGATCCGACTTGTGCCGGTCGCCCTGCCCCATCGTGTGCGCGCACGCGATGGCGGCCTGCTCGACGACGCGCAGGAACTCGAGAGAGAGATCGGAATCCATTACGCCTTCACGTCGACCGCGTGCGGCGGCAGCTCACAGCGCGTCGGACGATCCTGCCGGTAGCCGAGCAGGTAGTCGGCCTGCATGATCTTGTGAATCTCGCGCGTTCCCTCGTAGATGACCGCGCCCTTGCAGTTGCGGTAGAAGCGCCCCACGGGATACTCGTCGGAGTAGCCGTTCGCGCCATGGATCTGCACGGCGTCGCCGGCCGCGCGCTCGGATGCGACGGTCGCGAACCATTTCGCGAGCCCCGTCTCGCGCGTGTTGCGCTGTCCTGTGTTCTTCAGCCAGCCCGATCGCAGCCAGAGCAGGCGCGCGGCCTGATAGTCCGATTCCATCTGCGCGATCATTTCCTTCACGAGCTGGTGCTGTCCGATCTCGACGCCGAACGTCTTCCGCTCTTTCGCGTACTTCACGCTCGCGTCGCGGCACGCGCGAATCAGGCCGGTCGCGCCCGCCGCGACGGTATACCGCCCCTGATCGAGCGCGAACATCGCAATCTTGAAGCCTTCGCCGACCCTGCCGAGCACGTTGGCGTCGGGCACCTCGACGTCGGCCATCTTGAACCAGCCGGTGTTGCCCGCGAGGATGCCCCACTTCTCCTTCATCGGCCCGCTCGAAAATCCCTTGAACGTGCGCTCGACGATGAACGCCGTGAGGCCCGAGGGGTCGCGCTGCTTTTTCTTCTCGAGATCGGTCCACGCGATGACCATGAAGTTGTCGGCGACGTCCGCGAGCGAGATCCAGCTCTTCTCGCCGTTCAGCAAGTAGCGATCGCCCTGCTTGATCGCCGTCGACTGAATCGCGCGCGCGTCGCTGCCGGCGCTCGGCTCCGTCAGGCCGTAGCCGGCGATCTTCGTGCCCTGCGCCTGCGGCACGAGGTAGCGGCGCTTCTGATCCTCGGTGCCCCACGCGAGCAGCGACAGGCAATTCAGTCCGGCGTGCACCGACATGATCACGCGCAGCGACGTGTCGACGTACTCGAGCTCTTCGCTCGCGAGGCCGAGACACAGGTAATCCATGCCGGCGCCGCCGTACTCCTGCGGCACCGAGACGCCGAGCAGTCCGAGCTTCGCCATGCCGCCGAGAATGCGTTCGCGATCGAAGTGGTGGTTGCGGTCGTTCTCGCGGATGTACGGCGCGACTTCGCGGCCCGCCCACTCGCGCACCGACTGCTCGAGCAGACGATGTTCGTTGGAGAGTTCGAAGCTGATCATGGTCTGGCAGGTCTGGTAGGCCGGGTAGGTCTGGTGCGTCTGCGGGGTGGTTGGGCCAGCCTGGCTGCCCTACCCGACCCACCCGACCTACCCGACCCACCGGACATCATCGAAGCGCGAGATCGTATCACGCGCGGCGGGCGACGTGCACCGGCGCGGCGCGGCCCAAGTCGAGCGCGGCGGCGGCGCTGTGCCCGTTCGCGGCGATTTCGAGATGATCGGTGCTGCCGAAGAGCGCGACGACTTCGCCCACCGCCGCGTCGGCGTAGGTCGACACGACCTTCGAAATCTGGTGCGGGCCGACGCGAATCTCGAGCGACGCGCCGGCGAGCTTCTCGAACGTCTTGCGATCGATGTTGGTGATCAGGTTGCCGAACCGGTCGACGCGCAGCACTTCGCCGGCGATGTGATCGGCGTCGACCTCGGGCTGCGGCAGATCGAGGCGCTGAATCGTGCCGGCCGGACGTCCGAGCGCCGTCAGCTCGATGCCTTTCGCGAGCCAGGCGGCCGCGGGCGCGAAGCGATCGCGGCCCTCGAACGTGCGGCTGACGGTGGGCCGCGCGTAGCGGCGCTCGCTCAGCTCCACCACTTTTTTCGGCGCGTGCTCGTCGATGACCGCCGTCAGCACGCCGTTGTCGGGCGCGACGAACTTGTAGTCGCCGATCTCGGCCGCGATGCCGCGGCGCGCCGACCCCACGCCCGGATCCACGACGACGAGAAACACCGTGCCGGCGGGAAAGTATTTGTACGAGGCGGCCAGCTCGAGCGCGCCGGCCAGCACGTCGTGCGGCGGCAGATCGTGCGAGATGTCGACGAACGTCACCTCCGGACAGATCCCGAGCGCCACGCCTTTCATCGTGCCGGCGTAGTGGTCGCGCGTGCCGAAATCGGTGAGCAGCGCAATGACGGGCCGCGCCATGTTCTTACCGGACCGTATCCGCGGGATCGGTCCTGTTCACCACCAGCCTTCAACCGCGATGCCCGGCCGCGACAACGGAGCGGCCGGTCCTCGGTCGGGCAGGACGCACCGTTCCAGCTTATTACGCGGGCTTGCGAAACAGAATCTCGCGGAGGTTGTTCTGCAGCAGGAACGAATCCGAGACGCGCAGCCCGGAGAACAATCGAATGATGTCGCGGTTGAGCAGGACCGACTGCCGCCCGCGCGCCGCCGCGTAGTGGCGATGCTTCAGGTTCACTTCGTCGACGATGATGTATTTCGTGTAGCGCACGTCGGGCCGCGGCGTGCTGCCGAAAAAGCCGAGCAGCGCGCCCTCGGGGCGCAGCAGCCGCGTCAACTCCTTCGCGAGCTCCTGCGCCGACGCCTTGTCCATGTAATCGATCACGTCCCAGCAGAGAATGCCGTCGACCGTTCCGCTCTCCTGGGGAAAACGCTTCTTCAGAAACTCCGGCAGCGCCTCGAGCTTGCCTTCGCGCACGTGCCGATCGAGGTCGGCGAAGATGTCTTCGACGAAAATCTTGCAGCCGAGCTGTTCGCCGAAAAAGCTGACGTTGCTGCCGACCACGGGACCGAGATCGAGCAGCACCGGCGAGTCGTGCGACGTCAGCGTCGTCAGGAATTTTCGGAGCGCCTTGGTGGCGAAGACCGGATCTTCCGCGGCGGACGGACTCGGCGGTACGTCGGGCTCGTTCTTCCGAGGCGCGAGGCGATCTAAGAGACCCACGGGCGATTCGTGTTCGGGAATCTGAATTCGGAAGTCGGGATTGTACCGGATTCGCGGGACCCGGCTCGAGTCCGAATCCCCAAAATCCCCGAATCGCAGATCCCGAGACGTTTACGCCCGAGCCGGCTGCGGCTGCGGTTGTGCCTGCTGTTGCTGCGGCTGCGCGGGCTGCGGCCCGCCTTGCGGCGACTTCGCCGCCTGCGGCTGCGCCTTGCGCTGCATGTCGACGCTGCCGCGGAAGTGCGCGCCCTCGGCGATCGCCACGCGCGGCGAGACGATGTCGCCGTCGACCGATCCGTTGTCGCGGATGTCGACCTTGTCGCTCGCCGTGACGTTGCCGGTGACTTCGCCCAGGACGATCACCGACTTCGCGAACACCTGAGCTTTGATGCGACCATTGGGGCCAATCGTGAGCACGTGATCGCGCAACTGAATGGTGCCCTCGACATGGCCTTCGATGGTCAGATCTTCGCTGCCGTTCAGCTCGCCCTTGATTACGACTGACTTCCCAATATTCACGATGTCCTTCTCCATATGATGACTTGCCTCTGGACGAGGACCGGGAACGCCCGCTGGCACCGGCGCGGGAGGCTGCGGCGCAGCCGTGGGTTGTCCGCTCGTCGGTCGGACCGCTTCATCGCGTTTCCACATGTAATCCTCCGCCTGTCCGCTAGCCGAGCGCTAGGGTATCTGCCGTCAGAATTGCCCGCGCGCGTTCCGGCCAGTATAGGTGTTGAGTGAAACGTTGTCTAGTCCTTTCGTTACCGCGATTTACGGGAATGGTAGAATGAACGATTCACACATGCGTGTCTATTTTGATTACAACGCGACTACCCCGCTCGCGTCCGAAGTGGCTGCGGCGGTTGCACGAACGTCGCAAGATCTTTTCGGCAATGCATCGAGTGTGCATTACTTCGGCCAGCAGGCGAAGGCCGCGATCGACGAGGCGCGCTCGGCCGTCGCCGCGCTGATCAACGCCGATCCGTCCGAGGTGGTCTTCACCGCCGGGGGAACCGAGTCCGACAATTTCGCGATCCGCGGCGCGGCCGACGCCGCCGAGCCAACGGGGCGGCGACATCTCATCGCGAGTGCGATCGAGCACGAGGCCGTCTTGAATACGTTGAAGGCGCTCGCGCGCCGCGGATGGCGGACCGCGCTCGTACCCGTCGATCAGTCTGGACGCGTGTCGCCGGATCAGCTCCGGAGCGCGATGGCGGACGACACGGCCCTCGTGTCGGTGATGCACGCGAACAACGAGATCGGCACGATTCAGCCCATCGCCGAGCTCGCGGCCATCGCGCACGAGCGCGGCGCCGTGATGCACACCGACGCCGTGCAGACGGCGGGCAAGATTCCGGTCGACGTGCGCGCGCTCGGCATCGATCTGCTGTCGCTGTCGGCGCACAAGTTCAACGGCCCGAAGGGCGTGGGCGCGATCTGGATCAAGCGCGGCACGCGGCTGCAGCCCATCCTCACGGGCGGCAAGCACGAACGCAATCGCCGCGCGGGCACCGAGAACGTGCCGGCCATTGTCGGCATGGGCGTCGCGGCGCGGCTGGCGATCGGGAAGATGAGCGCGGAGGCGGCGCGCGTGAGCGCGCTTCGCGATCGGCTCGAAGCCGGCATTGTTCGCACCGTCCCGGGCACGGCGGTCAACGGCGGGGTGTCGGCGCGCGTGCCGAACACGACGAACATCAGCTTCGATCGCGTGGAAGCCGAGAGTCTGCTGATTGCGCTCGATCTCGAAGGCGTCGCGGTCTCGACCGGATCGGCGTGCTCGTCGGGCACACTCGAGCCGTCGCACGTCCTGCGTGCGATGGGCCTGCCGGCGCACCGGACGCAGAATTCGCTCCGTTTCAGCCTCGGGATGTTCTCGACCGAGGAAGAGGTCGATCGTGTGATCGAGATGATGCCGAGACTGGTCGAGAAGCTTCGAGGCCTTACTCGAAAGACAGCCACAGCTTGAAACGCAACCACGAAGGCACGAGGACACGAAGAAGAAATTCTTGAATGCGTATCGTAGTTGCCATGTCCGGCGGCGTCGATTCGTCGGTGGCCGCGGCGCTGCTCGCCGAGCAGGGTCATGACGTCATCGGTCTGTCGATGCAGCTCTATGACCAGACCGAGGGCCATGCGTCGTTCGGGAGCTGCTGCTCCATCGACGATCTCCACGATGCCCGGCGGGTCGCGGCCGCGATCAACATCCCGCACTACATCCTCAACTTCGAGCGCCAGTTCAACGAGCAGGTCGTCTCGAACTTCGTCCGCGAGTACACGTCGGGGCGCACGCCGCTGCCCTGCGCGCACTGCAACAGCGATCTCAAGTTCGCGACGCTGGTGGAGCGCGCGCGCGGATTCGGCGCCGATGCGGTCGCCACCGGCCACTACGCACGCGTCGAGCAGGACGCGTCCGCCGGACGCTACCGGCTGATGCGCGGCGTCGACCCGGCGAAGGATCAGTCGTACTTTCTCTTCTCGCTCACGCAGGACCAGCTCGCGCGGGCCGTGTTTCCCGTCGGCGATCGACCGAAGGACGCCGTGCGCGAGTACGCACGTCTGCGAAGCCTGCCAGTCGCGAACAAGCCGGACAGCCAGGAGATCTGCTTCATCCCGGATCACGATTACGCCGGGTTCGTGGCGAAGCACGCGGACGGCGTCTCGACACGCGCGACGGGCACGGGAGTCGTCGTCGACGAGCACGGGCGCGTCCTCGGCACGCATGCCGGCATCCATCGCTTCACCGTCGGCCAGCGGAAGGGTCTCGGTCTGACCTCGTCGCCGACGGGCGCCCCGATGTACGTGCTCGCGCTCCGTCCGGCGGACCAACAGGTCGTCGTCGGCCCGAAGTCGTCGCTCGAGCGCACGACGTTGACGGCGTCAGGGGTGAATTGGATCGTGGAGGAACCGCCCGGTCCCATCCGCGTCGCCGCTCAGATCCGGCACCGGCATCAAGCCGCCGGCGCGACCGTGCGCGCGCTCGGGGATGCGCAGGCCGAGGTCGTGTTCGATGCTCCGCAGATCGCGATCACGCCAGGACAGGCGGTCGTGTTCTACGAGCACACTACCGTCGTCGGTGGAGGCTGGATCGACTGACGGGACCGACGAGTACCGTTGTCCGTGCGGGTGAAGCTACACCGTCGCGAGATGTTCCGGAATATTTTCGAGGAAGTGCTCCGCGTCGATCGCGGCCATGCAGCCTGTTCCCGCGGCCGTGATCGCCTGGCGGTAGATGTGATCCTGGACGTCGCCGCATGCGAAGACGCCGGCGACGCTCGTCTTCGCGCCGTCGTGGGTGACGATGTAGCCGTTGGCGTCCATTTCGATCTGACCGCGGAACAATGACGTGTTCGGCGTGTGGCCGATGGCGACGAACACGCCGCTCACCGGCACTTCGGTCAGCACGCCGGTCTTGTTGTGGCGGAGGACCATCGACGTCACTTCGCCGCGACCGCTGTCCTTGATTTCCTCGACCTCGCTGTTCAGCGCCCAGACGATCTTCGGATTGGCGCGGGCCTTGTCCTGCATGATCTTCGACGCGCGGAGGGCCTCGCGGCGATGGACGAGGGTGACCTTGGTCGCGAATCGCGTCAGGAAGATCGCTTCCTCCATCGCCGAATCGCCGCCGCCGACCACGCCGATATCCTGACCGCGGAAAAAGTACCCGTCACACGTCGCGCAGGTCGACACACCGTGTCCCATCAGCGTGCGCTCGGACGGCAAGCCGAGGAGCCGCGCCGACGCGCCCGTCGCGATGATGACCGCCTTCGCGTGGAACTCCTCCTCCGCCGTCTTGATGACGAACGGCTTGGCGCACAGATCGACGCTGGTGACGTTGCCCTGGATGATCGCGGCGCCGAACTTCTCCGATTGCGCACGCATCTCGGCCATCAGGTGGGGTCCCATGATGCCGTCGCGATAGCCGGGATAATTCTCGACCATCGTCGTGAGCATCAACTGCCCGCCCGCTTCGATGCCTTCGATGACGAGTGGGTTGAGATTGGCGCGCGCGCTGTAGAGGGCGGCGGTGAGACCGGCCGGGCCCGAACCGATGATGGCGATATTCCTGGTCGATGACATGCGAGAGATGGCGAAGTTGGTGAGTTGGTGGATTGGTGAGGAGGTGAATCGATTCGCCGACTCAACCGCTCGCCAACTCACCAATTGCTGTCAGATGTGCTTGTCCAGCATCTTCTTGAGCTCTTCCTTCTGCGCGAGCCCGATCCTCGACTCGACGACCTGGCCGCCTTTGAACAGCAGCAGCGTTGGAATGCCTTTCACCTGATATTGTTCCGGCACTTTCGGATTCTCGTCGATGTTCAGCTTGCCAACGGTGATCTTGCCCTGGTAGTCGGCCGCAATCGCATCGACCGTCGGCGCCAGCCGCTTGCACGGGCCGCACCATTCGGCCCAGAAATCCACCAGCACGGTCGCTCCGGACTTGAGCACGGTCTCGTCGAAGTTGCCATCTGTAAAGGTCTGAATGTTGTCGCTCGCCATCGCGTCTCCCCAGTCCCGAATCCCTAGCCCCTGATCCCTACGGCGCGCCGCGCCATGGCGCGCTCGTATATTCTGACGTACTCGCCGGCTGAACGGTCCCATGAATGATCCTCACGCATGCCGATCCGCTGCAGTGCCTGCCACTTGCGGCGGTCGCGGTAGACCGTGAGCGCGCGAAACAGCGCGTCGAGCAGCGCGTCCGGCCTGTACTCGCGGAACACGAACCCGTTGGGTTTCAGCCCGGCGCCCCGTTCGCCAGGCGTCGGCGCGCCGGACGAATAATCGCGGACGGTGTCGGCAAGGCCGCCAACCTCCCGCACGACCGGCACCGTGCCGTAGCGCAGGCTGTACATCTGATTGAGCCCGCACGGCTCGAACTGCGACGGCATCAGGAACACGTCGGCGCCGCCTTCGATGAGGTGCGCGAGCGCTTCGTCGAATCCGACCTGCGCGCCAATTCGATCGGGGAATCGCGCGGCGAGCGTGGTCCACAGATCCTGGTAACGCGCTTCGCCGGTGCCGAGCACGACGAACGCGGCATCGAGACGCGGCAGATCGTCCTCGAGGGCGGCGATGAGATCGAAGCCCTTCTGATCCACCATGCGCGAGACCATGCCGACGAGCGGCCGCTTCATCGCCGCGTCGTCCGCGACGAGTCCATATCGCGCGAGGACCGCGGCCTTCGCCGCCCGCTTGCCGGACAGGTCGTCCGCGCTGAACGGTTCCGGAAGATATGGATCGTTCGCGGGATCCCACGCCTTCGTATCGATGCCGTTCAGGATGCCGAAGAGATCCGCTCGCCGCATGCGCAGAATGCCGTCGAAGCCGAAGCCGAGCTCCGGCGTCTGGATCTCCTGCGCGTATCGCGGACTGACGGTCGTGATGATGTCCGCGTCGTTGATGCCGCCCTTCAAGAAACTGATCCGCCTCCAGTATTCGAGCCGGCCGATCGTGAACAGCTCCCATCCCAGATCGAGACGCGGCAGCCAGTCGCCGTCGAACAGGCCCTGGTACGCGAGGTTGTGAATGGTGAAGACGCTCGGCAGCCCGCCCAGGATCGGATGCGACGCGTACAGCGTCTTCAGATACACCGGTGCGAGCCCGGCCTGCCAGTCGTGCGCATGCACGAGCGACAGCGGCCGATCCTGACGCGCGCCGAATTCGAACGCCGCGCGCACGAGCATGGCGAAGCGCAGGGCGTTGTCGGGATAGTCGAAACCATCGAGGCCGTACAACGCGTCGCGATCGTAGAGATCGGGGCAGTCGATGAGCCATGCCCGCGCGCCGTCGGCGAGCGGCACTTCCTCGAAGCGCACGTCGCGGCTGAAGCCGCCGACGGTCACCGGAAACCGCTCGACGAGCAACCCGTCCGGTACGCCGCGATACTTCGGCAGCGCCACCGTGACGTCCCAACCGAGCCGCGCGAGCGCCGGCGGCAGCGCGCCAAGAACGTCGGCGAGGCCGCCGGTCTTCGCAAACGGCTGCGCCTCGGAGCCGATGATCAACACACGGCCAGGTCCCATGCCCGGCGCGGCGCCGTCCGCGCCGCCCCGCTCACGCCGAGCCGGAACAGACCGTCGTGCGCGGATCGGCGCACCGGCAGAACGTTTGCGATTCATCCCGCTGGATCCGCGCGCTTTCGCCATGGCCTTTAAGCATAACTTTGCTTGACACCTCGGCAGGCGCGGTTTACAACCGCCGCATTGCACCACACCCGTTAGCGCGCGGGAGACGCGACCCAGGCGCGAGTGAAAGAGAGTGGAGAGATGGATCGATCGAGAACGGCTTCAGCCCTCGGTGTGTTCCTCACGCTGGTATTCACGTCAACACTGCTCGCACAGAAAACCACGGGCGACATCACGGGAACCGTGACCGACGCCACCGGCGCCATTCTGCCGGGCGTCACCGTGAACGCGGTCTGCACCGATACGAACCTCACCCGGGCGGCCGTGACCGATGGGCAGGGCGGCTTCCGCATCTCGGAACTGCCGATCTGCGTGTACCGCGTGACTGCAGAGCTCCAAGGCTTCAAAACGGTGAGCCGCGAGACGTCGATTGCCGCGAACGCGGTCGCGAAGGTCGACTTCAAGCTCGAAGTCGGGACGATGTCCGAGACGATCACCGTCGAGGCGGTCACGCCGCTCGTCGAGTTCTCGGACAAGCTGAACAACCGCGTCGACAGCCAGCGCATCGAGGCGATGCCGCTGAGCGGACGCGACTTCAACTCGCTGCTCAACGTGATGCCGGGCGTGCAGCACCG
>Ga0070694_100000538_pt1 | contig 20868 bp, 6 predicted proteins | sample KBSK1251metaG_FD_65470 | JGI IMG/M metagenome (GOLD analysis project Ga0070694, IMG submission 65470) | Corn, switchgrass and miscanthus rhizosphere microbial communities from Kellogg Biological Station, Michigan, USA - KBS K1-25-1 metaG | ecosystem: Host-associated > Plants > Roots >... | reverse complement strand
ACCGCCTACGTCATGCTGCACCACTCCATCGGCGACGTGGGGGACGGCCACCTCGGCTCCTGGGGCTTCCAGGAGGGGGGCATGGGGGCGGTGTCGGACTCGATCCGGAAGTCCGCCGAGAGCTTCGGCTGCGAGATCCGGACGAAGGCGCCCGTGGCGCGGATCCTCGTGAAGGGGGGCCGGGTGTCCGGCGTGGCGCTCGCGAACGGCGACGAGCTGCACGCCCCGGTCGTGGTCAGCGCCATCCATCCCAAGATCGCCTTCCTGAAGATGCTCGACCGGCGCGACCTCCCCGCCGATTTCGTCCGCGACATCGAGTGCTGGAAGACCCGGTCGGGCGTGGTCAAGATCAACGTGGCCCTCTCGGAGCTCCCCTCCTTCAAGGCCGATCCGGGGACGAACCAGCAGGAGCACCACACCGGGGCGATCGAGCTGTGCTTCTCGTCGCGCTACGCCGAGCGCGCCTTCCAGGACGCGCACATGGAGCGCAAGGCCGCGACGGCGCCGTTCGTGGACGGCACGATCCCGACGACGCTCGATCCGACCCTGGCGCCGAAGGGGATCCACGTCTTCTCGATGTTCACGCAGTGGGTGCCGGACGACTGGAACCTGGCGCCCCACAGGCAGGAGCTCGAGGCCTATGCCGATCGCATCATCGACCAGTACACCGAGCTGGCCCCGAACTTCCGGAGCGCGGTGATCGATCGGCAGGTGATCGGCCCCTACGACATGGAGCAGGATCTCGGCCTGATCGGAGGGAACATCTTCCACGGCGAGCTCTCGGCCGACCAGCTCTTCCACATGCGACCGGCCCCCGGCTACGCCGACTACCGCACGCCGATCCGGGGGCTGTACCACGGCTCGTGCGCCACGCACGCCGGCGGAGGCGTCAACGGCATCCCCGGGTGGCAGGCGTTCCGGCAGGCCCGCCGGGACGGGGCGGTGGCCCGGCGGTAGCGGGGGTTCAGCGGCAAGCGGAGATACGGGGGCCACGACGAGAATCGAGCGAGCTGATACACCACCCAGAGGTCGTCAAGGCACGTTGGGAAGAACTCCTTCCTGATTTCACTCAGGACGGGCAGATTGGAAAGACCTGAGAGGTGTACCATCGGAAAGGGCGAACCCATCAACGTGGACGCCTTGGTGCAGGCGCAACAGGACGTACTGGCGCCGGGGCGCGCAGGCGGTCGAGATCGACTTTGACTTGATCATATACGCTGACGGCCAAGGGCTGAGCGTTCTCCAGGGAGACCAGCAACGCATAGGGTACGGGCGCCATCAGCTTGCTAGCAGCATCAGCGCGACAGGTCACCTGAATCGGAAGAACATCGCCGTCGGCAATAGGAATGGCGGCAGTCCCTTCGAGAATTTCGTGCTGCACGGTGCTTGCCTCACCATGTTGTGGCCAACATCGGCTCGACGGACTTGAAGCTGCGTGGCGGGTCGATCGAACCAGAGGTCTGCGGCAGAGTAGTTCCGGTGACGCGGGTTCACCGGTGTGAGCCATGCGAGCGTGATCGTGAGTCTCCGCCCAACACTCTGCGCATGTAGAGCAAGCGGAAGGGGAATCATTGAGAATCCTGCGGGCGGTGTTCCACCACTTCCGTGGGTTCGAACACGCCGCGATCGTGACATCCGGGCACGTAGTCCTTGTCGCCGAGCCCGGTGCAGGCCGCTCGGATGTGATCGAGGGGCTGGATCGCGTGCTGTCGCCGGAGGCAACTCGGTCGCGATTCCCCTCCGAAATGGATTTCTTTGGGCGCGATACCACTCGCCGGGCCGAAGTCGAGGTCGTGATAGGTGATCTTGGGCGTGACTTGGAACAGGCATTCTTCGATGTACTGGAGGTCTGGAATCGCCCGAGACACGAGCTCGTGGAATCCGAGGAGGACCCGGAGTCGATCGATCGAACGGAGCTCGACTTCGTCATTCGTCTCTGCTATCGGGCTAACTGGAATTCCCAGCAGGAGCAGGGGGAGCACTGGGTTGACTATCCCAAGACATCAGACCCCGGGTCTGGCCATTTCGAGCGCGTGCCGCGAGCCGATCGAGAAGCACTTGGCTTCTCGGCTCTCATCTCTCGAGGCCATGTGCTTGAGCTTACCCAAAGGTCTGGCTTCCGCAACCTAGTCGAATCCGCAAGTGGCGACGACTTCTCGGAGGCCATTCGGACCCTTGAGGTGGAACTGGGGACGCGGGCGGGCGCGTTTTCCGGCACCTCACAGGTATCCGCGGCGCTGGAAGGGGTAATTGCTCCATTGCGAGTACCACTGGGGCTCGGCACCAAGCCAGCGTCGGAAGTGATCCGGTTCCTTCCTGAGGGCGGTTCAATAGGTGGGCTACTGCGCTCGTTGAGTGCGTCCCTGGAGTTACCCTCTGGTGGCGGATCCCTTCCAGTTTATCGACAGGGTTCAACCGTGACAACCCTCCTTGGTGTCGCGCAAGCTCTGGCAACGGCGGGAAAGGGGGGAGTAATTGCGGTCGATGACTTTGGAGAAGGGCTCGATGCGGCCTCCGGGTTGAATATGGCTGCAGTGGTTCGAAGCAGCGCGGCCCAAGTGTGGATCTCAACTCGACGCGCCCACGTGGCAGAGGCGTTTGAACCCGAGGAACTCGTGCGACTCGCGCGTGGGAAGGGCGGGGCGCGCGAGGTCTACTACGGGAAGACACCTAAGTCGAGGCCGGAACGCTTGGCCGCGCGGCACCTCAACCTGCAGATCTTGCCCGCTGTCGCGTCGCGGGCGGTGGTTGTGCTTGAGGGCCCGCACGATTGTGCTGCCCTGAAGGCCCTTTCGGTTAGAGCCTTCTCCGAACTCGGTGAATCGCTACCCGCCGCAACGGGCGTAAGCATCATTGACGCCGCTGCCGCGGACGCCTCGGGGGGATCGAGTGCGCTCGGGCGCCTGGCCGCTGCCACGCGACAGCTGGGACTACGGACTGTAGCAGTGCTGGATCACGATGGGGCTGGAGCAGAGGAGGAGAAGGTCCTTCAGGCAACCCTAGAAGCGGCAGACGTCGTAGTGAGGCTTCCACCCGGGCACGCGATCGAACTTGCCCTGCTCTCAGGGTTGGATGAGGGCGAGATTCGCGCTGCGCTCAAGGAACTCAACTCCGGACTTGGGGTTGAACTCCCGGGCGACCTCGACACGCTTGTAGGGAAGAAGCTCGCCGATTGTGCTAAGAGGGTTCTTAAGAGTTACGGCGGACTGCACGCGCAGTTCTTGGAGACGCTTGCTCCAGGGCGCATCCCGACGGTTGGGCTCGCGCTTCTTCGGGCATGCGTCCTGGCGGCGGCCGACCGGAGCAAGTCTGGGCTTGTTCAGCTGTGAAGTTTGACGAGTTAACCCCGCGGCAAAAGGAGGTCGTAAGTGCGACCGAGCCTTTCGTTCTAGTCTTCGGGAGCCCTGGTAGCGGCAAGACCACTACAGCGCTCTGGACAGCCAAGGCCGCCGTCGATTATGTGGCCCTACCTGACCAACGCGTGCTCTTTCTGACCTTCTCGCGGACCGCGGTTACGCAGATTGCTCGCTCCGCACCAGATATCCTAGGGAGCACCCACGGCCGCATTGAGATCTTCACATTTCACTCGCTCGCGTGGCGACTCGTCCGCGCGTTCGGACGGTATGGAGGGCACGGGACGACGCTACCAGAACTTCAGTCGGAGGCTCGCGTCAAGCTCATGGGTCGCCAACCTGGCCGGATGGTCTATGACGACCTCATTCCGGCCGCCCGCGCTCTCCTTCGCAGTCGCAGGATTCGGGAGCTCGTATTGCGGCGCTGGCCTCTGGTGATCTGTGATGAGTTTCAAGACACGGACGACGAGCAGTGGGCGCTCGTACGCGAGATCGGAGGCGCTGGCCGCACTGTGGTTCTGTGCGATCCGAATCAAATGATCTACACCTTTCTGAAGCACCGTGGCGTGGGGCCCAATCGACTTGAGCTCGCGCAGGCGCTGGCGGGTCGCAGGGTCGAGCTGGAGGCGCGATCGCATCGGGATCCTTCAGGTGCGATCCCGGCCATGGCTGAAGCGATTCGGACCAGGCGATTCGACGATCCGGCAGTCGCGAGCGCGATCGCGACTGGAAGGCTTTCGATCGTAGCTGATGTCTCTGAGGAATCTCTGGGGGAGAGGTTGGTCGAGCAAATCGGCCGGGTCCGATCGAGCGGGGCTAAGTCGGTGGGTGTATTTGGACATTCCAACGTGGGGGTGGCGGACATAGCAGCGACCCTGGCCGACGCGAGGATTGATCACGTTCTAATCGGGATTTCGGAGGCGCACGCTGAGGCCCTCAACACAATCGCAACGCTCTGCGGCTTTGGGGTTGGACTCAAGACGCAGGACGATGTCCGACTAGCTTTCGCAACCTTCCTGACCGCCTGTTCGAGGGGCCGCACGGCGCCGACAATGGCCGTTAGTCTTCGCACGGGCGTCGGTCTCCCGGCATTGGTCGCAAGCTCGCTCGAAGAGCTCATGCGGGGCTTGCAGGAGGCGGCTGGCGGGGCCGTGGGAGAACTCGTCAGCGCTGGGTGCAACGGCTGGCGTGCATTGCGAATTATCGGAGGTGCGCGGGCTTGGCGCCGGGCCTCACTTGACTTCGTGGCGCTCGTGCGGCGAGCGTCAACGAGCCGTGCATCGGTGGGCGCGATTCAGCCGATTCTTTCGGTGGTTGAACGGCGACACGCGAATCCATTACTTGAATCGGACCCAACCGTGCCCGGACCAGTCCAGGTGATGAACTTCCACCAAACGAAGGGCCGCGAAGCCGACGCCGTCATTCTGGTCTATCGTGACGGCGACTATCTCGCTGACAGGAATGACTCGGAGCCCTTCGAGGAATCCTCGCGCGTTCTCCTTGTTGCCTTATCCCGGGCCAAGAAGGAAGTTGTTGTGATCCTCCCGGTCGAGCCCCACCAACTCGTGGCGCCCTTCACGGAGCTTGGAGCGGGCGGCAGCTAGAAGTGGGTAGATTGGGGTGTCGGCATGGGAAATGTAATCGTTTCGCCTCGGTCGGTCGATCGGATAAACGCAGCTGAGCGTTGGTTGCTCTCCCGAGGGTCAGCCGCCGCCCTGCTGGTGATCGGACCGACGCGCGAGTCTGTTGCTGAGCGACTCCGCCGTGCAACGCTCGCCTCTCCACAGTGCAGCCTCATTCGGCTGGCAACGGAGCCGAGTAGGGGAAGCACTTCAGTTCCACTTTTGAGTCTGAGCGTCTCCAAATAGTTTGACGTGGGCCTTCGAACCATCGATGACGAGTCTGCTGGAGGTTCGAAGAGATTGTCCCTTGGGGAGCCAGCCGCAAGTCTCTTCGAACCTAGTGCGGCGAGGGGAGTACGGCGAGATTCTGCTTCGCCTGCTGGAAGCTCGGGTCGAGCTGCAGAGCCTCAAGGAAGTCCTTCCTCGCCTTGTCCTTCTTGCCAGCCTTCACGTACGCCAGGCCCCGGTTGTTGAGCGCCCAGACGTCGGTGGAGTAGAGCCGGAGTGATTTCGAGAACCTTCGAATGGCCTTTCGGTGCATTCCCTGGCGCAGCAGATCGTTGCCCCAGTTGTAGAAGCTCGCCGCCAGCCGTGAGTCCAGGTCGAGCGCTTGTTCGTACTCCCTTGCCGCCTCCTCGAACTCCTTCCTCTCCGAGTAGACCACGCCGAGATTGTTGTGAACCTGCGCTAGAAACTCGTCCGTCGTCAGATTGCGCATGAACACACGACGGCGGATGGACTCCTCGGGGATCTTCTGCTCTCGGATGTACTGCTCGTCGGGGATGCTGGCGCCTTGCTGGAGAGTCTCGATGTTGATGCGGGTGGTTCCGTCATCGAAGCGCAGGAAGACGTGGGAGGGGGTGGCGACAGCGTGGATGGGCAGGTCGAGATGCTCGGCGAGTGCAAGGTAGATGGCCGCGATACCCACGCAGTACCCCTGCTTGCGTTCCAGCACGCGAGAGGGAAGCAGGTTGCACGGATCCTTCAGGTCGGACGACCCCCGAATCCCGATCTGGCCAAAGATGAGGCGGTTCAGGGCTTCGACCGCCCGATGGCCGTCTGGGAGGGCCGGGATCTCTGCGCGTAACTGGTCGGCGAGTCCGCCAATGGTCCCGGCGAGGGTGCTTTGGGTCATCGTGGCCACGCACAGGCTTACCTGACGGCTTTCCACGGCCTCGAGGGCGCTCAGGAGTCGCGTCTCGCCATCCGGCTCAGCGACTGCGCGGTCCGTCAGTAGCCCCAGCAGAACCGCCAAGACGAGTCGAACCGATCTGAGCGCACCCTTACGTGGCATGGCGCCGATTATCCACGACCCGTGGCGGGAACAGAAGCGTCCGGAAGGGTTGCAGGGGCTCACCACTGCCGGTGTGTGTCCACGTACGTGAGATAGCAGAATCCACGGATGCTTTTGTCGTCACGCTCGGGCAAACTAAAAGCACACCAAGCGCACGGGGTGGGCGCTGAGACAATCATCAGATCTGCCGTGCGAGTTTATCGTGGCCGGCTCCTCGATGCGCTCGTCTTCTGAGAAGCGGGGCGTTGGCAGGAGGTGAGGTCTGTGCTGAGGCCGGCAATCCAACGCCGGGGCCGGGTCGATCGACTCACGGCGATCATCGAGAGCAGGATCGAGCGCGCGTGGGACATCTCACTGTCTCAACGAACGCGACACCCTCGGCGAGGTGGAGCCCCGGCCGGCAGCGCAAGAAGTTCCTTCGCCGCAGACCTCGGATCCGAACATTTCGCACCCGCACCAGCGGTCAGGGATGAGCCGAGGTCGAGGGTAATGCGCCTCGACTTCACATCCAGTGCGGCTTTCAGACGAGCGGCTGGCCCGGTTCATCGTTCTGTTACTGCGCGGCATGAGGATTGCTGATCCGTGCGGCAAGCACCGATCTCTCTAGGCTATCGGCGCTGATGCCGATACCGCAAGGTCCGCAGAGAATTCTCAGCGCGGGGCCGGAAAGATCTAGTTGACAGATAGTCAGCAGCAGTGCATAGGGGAGGCACGAAACCCCGAGACCAGGGTTCTGGGAGGGATTCTGGAGTTGGGGTCCCGCAGTGCTGGCTGCGGTTCTATCGTGCCAAGAGAAGCCTACGTTATGCCCCCCTAAAGGGCAGCAGGTGGACTTGTGCCCGGCAGCCGAAAGCCTCGCCATCCTCGTGACACGAAGGGAGATCCCATGAATCCTCGGTGTGCCCGCGCCGCTGCGCGAATCGCCTGTATCCTCTGCTGCCTAATCCTGCCCAGCGGGCTCCTCCTGGCCCAGAACGAGAACGAGACCACCGGCTTCCAGAGCAACCATGCCTTCGAAAGTGGGCAGTTCGGGGAGAACATAGACATCCTCAATGGTGGATTGCATCTGTCGATCCCAATTGGTCCTCGGTACCAAGTGAACGACCGGTTGGGCTATGGGCTTGTGTTGCATTACACCTCCAAGGTGTGGGACTACAGCCATTACATGGCGAACGATGCGACCTCGGTGAAGCAGTACAACGAGGGGCCATTCGGAATCGGCTTCACGCTGAACCTGGGGCGACTACTGCAGGACTCTCACTGGCTGCCGAACTCCAATTCAGTCACGCGCACGTGGAAGTGGGTGACTCCCGACGGCAACCAGCATGATGTCTGGACGAGGGAGAACGCGGAGACAGTGCCAGCGCCGATATCAGAGGATTGGTTCGGAAACAAGGTCTCGACACTTGACACCTCCTACGTTCGGGTTTTGAGCCCCGGAAGTGATTGCCGCTCTTCCATCGCTCTGCCGGCGGATGAGCGGGAGGACGCCAATTGCTTTACGGTGAAATCGCCGGATGGTCTGACGTACACGTTGGGGCACCAGGTGCCCGCATACCCCGACAGCAACAACCTCTATCGAGATGACAACCTGAGCTTTGGCGGCTGGTATGTGACGCGCATCGAGGATCGTTCTGTCGGTACGGAGGCCGGTGGGCTCTATTCAGTCCATGTGCGCGTTGAGTACGACCCTCGCCCGGGATTCGAGCATTTGATCAAGAAGATCGTGGATGCGCATGATCGCACAATCACGTTCACAAACTGCAAATGCAACACGAGCGGCAGCTGCGACTCCATGGCCGTGGCGGCCGATCTGTTCCCTGGGACGCAGATATACAACCGTGACAACATCGCCACCTGTCAGATCGACCTGCCGGCGTTTTCGTGGACGCCTGGAAGTCAGTCAAGTCCATCAGAGAGCGTGATTCAGGGGGTCAAGGCCTCATACAGCTTCAACTATGCCTACACCCCACTGACGCACACGTTCCGTGCTACGCCGAATTCGAGCGCAACCGTTGGGCCGGTACTCGAGCTGATTCGCCTCGACTATCCAGGCTACACGAAGCGAGATCAAACAACAGAAAACTACAGCCTCTATTTCGGTTATTCGGGTGTGAATGGGACTTCACCGAACCGAGGCGAGCTCAGCTGCCGCACCCTTCCCGTGGGGCGGGATGTGACCAAGAACTGTTATACCTACGGGGGCGTCCCGGCCTTCAGGTACGACTACAGCTATTATGACTACACGGGTCTATTCTTAACTGGGCAAGGCGGCGGGATAACTAAGAGCAATAGCTCATCCGTTTATGGGCCGAGCATCGGTAACTCGACGAGACAAGTAGTTGAAAAGCAGATCGTCGGCCTTGACAGCCGGATATACAAGTGGACGTACACGAGAGCCCTGGATCTTGCCTTCACCAATCCTCGCATGGTCACGGTAACTGACTCGGTTACTGATGGACCGCAAACGACACTGGGAAACGATACTGTTTACCATTACCACGCCACGCTGCCCGCCGTAGATACGGCGCCGGCAGCCGAGAACGGAAGCCGGCCCGACGACGGACTGGCGCCTGACTGGGACGACGGGTTGAATTACCGCATCGAGTATTACCGAGGCAGCGGGATGAGCAGCCGCCAACTCGTGCGGTCGAAGACAATGGAGTATGAAGCCGATACCACAACACTGGCGCCGGGCGCGACGGATTACAAGAAGGCTAACACCCGGGGACGGAGGGTGGTGACGATATTCAATGACGATCAGGCTGGGGAAACGGTCGTGTCCCGCACGGGCTGGGACGGCTTCGGTAATTATCGAAACGTGAGCGAGAGCGGCTTTGGCATCCAAGGAACGCGAATCACATTCACGGATTACACTCCTGTCGTGCTCGCGGGTGCCGCCGACCTCTACATGACGGGCCTTTCAAATTATCAGGAAGTGCACAATGGCGTGCGCGTTGTGAAGCGCTCCGATACCGAGTACACGACTGGCAGGCCTCACACGACGATCGACAGAAAATCACTCCCGGCGACTATTGGACAGCCGAGGGACATGGCAACCCTGGGGCCGGGCGATGTCAAGACGGTTTACGACTACGATGCCTCAACGGGTGCCATTCTCTCGAAGACTCTGAGCCGCAAGGATGAGCAGACCCAGAACCTCGTGGACGAATACTGCATCGGCTACACCTGGAACCAGGGCGCCTATCTGAAGACCAAGACCTTCAAGGACTGCACTTCGGGTAATTCGATTGGCGGGAATGTCATCGATCGCAGCCGGGACGGAAACACAGGTGCCATCTACTCGACGAAGGACACGGCCGGGGTTGAGATGAAATACATGTATGACAGTCTGGGCAGGCTCACAGATATCACGCCGGGTTTCGAAGAGTTCCCGACGGAGGTGGACTATGTCAGCCTGACAGAAACGACCGTGAAGCGAGGGGATGCCACCAATTACCAGTTCTCGCGCTACCAATACGATGGTTTTGGAAGGTTGATTCGTGAAGAGAAGCGACCGGCGGATCCGGCGGGCGGCAACCCGTACCAGACGACGTGCTATGACATCGAGAGTCGCGTCACGTTCAAGTCGGAGTGGATGAAGCCGGGGGCCTATTCTGGCTCCAATCCGTGCGATCGAACGGTGTTCCCTGGAACCACGTTTGACTACGGGACTCCGCCCGATCCATTCGGCCGCGTCCAGCAGGTCACGACGGCCGACAATCAGGTGACAACGACGTCCTACCAAGGCCAGAACACGACGATCACGGTGAACAACGTCATGGGCGTGGGAGTCGCAGGGGGATCCGGAAGCGTCACCACAGCATACCGACGCGATGGATGGGGCCGGCTCTTCATGGTCGACGCGTCTTCGGAAAGGCGCTGTTTCAACTGGGGCGCAGTATGCAACACGGATGTCGACTGCGGAGGGTCCACGGACAGTTGCAGGGCCTCCGACGGTGTGGACGCGATGTACTATTACGATCTGTTAGACAACTTGATCGAAGTTCAGCTTGTTGACCAGAGCACGCAGCAGAAGCAGCCGAGGTTCTTCGAATACGATGCTCTCAACCGGTTGTATTCGTCCTACAACCCGGAGAGTGGCACTACAGTCTTCACGGCGTATGACTCCCTGGGAAACGTCCTATCATCGAGCGACGCGTCTGGAACGACGCTCAAGTATACGTACGATCGCGCCGGCCGCCTCAGTAGCCTTGAAAGAATCGGTTCCCCGAACGTGCTTCTTCTTGACAACACCTACGATTCGGAATCCGCGGGCGTTTCTCCCAAAGGCAAGCTGACCCTCTCGAAGGCCTACAGGGAGGACGGCGGTGGTGGGTCATCCTCACTCGTGCTCGAGCAGGCATTCACCTATTCCGGGATCGCAGGGCGACTGTCGGCGCAGACAAGCACCTTTGCCGAGTGGCCCGGTTTCACGGGCCAGACGGTATCACTCTCCTACGATGCCTTCGGGAATCTCAGCTCCGTGGGCTATCCGCAGGGCGGCTCGGGGAGCAATGGGAGTTTGGCGACTGTCTATGATTTCGCCAATGGCATTCCAGTGGCCGTCAAGGACGGGCTCGGGACGGTGCTAGCCTCGGTAACCTACAACGCTGCCGGTGGTGTTGAAACGTCGACCACCCTGGGGGGGGCCCGGACCTGGATGGAGCCTGACAGCAGGAATCGCCCGAAAGAGATCACAATTGGCAGGTGGAATGGCATTAGTTTTCAGGGGACTCCTTATTACCAGAGCAACCGCTACGTGTACGACGGTGCCGGCAATATCCACCGGATGAACTACCCTGATGGCAGCGCCAGGAACAAGTACTATTACGATCCTTCGAATCGGCTGAAGGAGGCGTACGAAACGCAGGACGGCGTCAATTACATGCAGTGCTTCGCCTACGACGCCTACGGCAACATGATCGGCAAGGTTGATAGAGTGGGTGTCAACAGCACCGAGACCTGCCAGAGTCAGCAGTCATGGGATTACATCTACACAGAAGAAGAACCCCTCCTGCAGAACCAGATTCCGAGTGAACAAATCCCCGGGCATTCGCCTACAAAATTCGTCTACGATGCCAAAGGCAACCTCACCAAGGACTGGGACAGACGCTACCTCTACGACTCCCGCAATCGGCTCACTTCGATCTACCGCGTAGCAGATTTCCTGGACGCGACTACTCCAGCGACAGAACTGGCGCGCTACGATTACGACAGCGACGGGAACCGCGTCGTGAAGCGAGATGCGTCGAGGGACTTGACGACATACTATCTCCGCGGGCCGGATGGCAAACTCCTGACGGAGTTCCGTCGTACGGCAATCGGCATGTACACTCCCGAGTGGGTGAAGCACCACGTGTACCTTGCCGGGCGCGAGGTCGGGTTCCGCGACAACCGTGTTCCCAGCCCGCCGGGTCGAATCACTGCCACTACGACCCGCCAGGGGAACAACGCCACAGTGAAGCTACAGTGGAAGAAGAACCTTTCTGAGGAACTCGTCGCGAGTTATGGAGTCTACAGGGCCACGTGGGGTGGTCCGATGGTGTATCTGACTTCCACGACAGGGAACTGCACTCCGGGTGCCGCCGACTCGGTCTGTTATTCAGATGCTGTAACCGCGGATACGAATTACAGTTACCAGGTTGTCGCGGTGGCAGGTCCATACAGCAGCTATGGCTCGGATATCGTGGAACTGACGGCAGGCGACAACGTAGGGCCCCCGGCTCCCACTTGCCAGAGACTCAAGGCCGGCGACCGGCAGGTTACCGTGACCTGGACGCCGCCCACGACCGAGGTCCCGCAGGGGTACAATGTCTACCGGTCTTCGTCGCCGAATGGCCAGAAATCCTTGATCACCCAATCATTGGTTCAGGACACGATCTACGTCGATGCCGGCCTCACGAATGCCACGACGTACTACTACTCCGTGAAGGCCGTCGACATGGTCGGCAACACGTCCGGCGACATCGTGAACACAGGTTGTTCCCCGATGGCTGATACTTCGGCCCAACCGAAAGACTACGCCGCGCCGGGTCCGCCCATGAATCTTGTGGTAAGTGCCGACTGCCAAGCAGCCGGGACAGCAGCCTTGTCATGGGATCCCAACCCGGACACGGACAAGGTGGGAGTCTATAAGGTTTACCGGCAGAGGAGCGGCGGATCCATCGAAGAACGGACTGTGAATGGCACGCCGAATACAAGCTTCAACGATACAGGCTTGATGACAGGAAGCATCTACTACTACTGGGTCGTCGCCTTGGACCTGGCAAACAATCCCTCCCTGGCCTCGCAGAAAGTCGGTGTAGCGCAGAGGACGAGTGCGGTGCCCGTGCCACCCGGAAAGCTCTTCGCTTCTGGGCAGGACGGCCAGGTCAGGCTCAAGATCATCCCTCCCACAAACTCTACCCAGGTGGGCACGCTGGTGATCTACCGCAAACCGAATGCAGTGAACTCTTGCGGTGCCTATCAGCAGGTGGGGCAAGTATCCTCCTTCGGTTATCTGAGGTGCACAAACAATCCGGGCCAAGCCTGCACGACAGATTCGGAATGCGCAGGGGGACAATGCAAGGTTCACTCCTGGCTCGGCGTGACCAGCGTCGATTATGTCGATGGTGCGGTGCCCAACAATCTCGCTTGGGATTACGCTGTGGCCGCGCGTGACTACAGCCTGAACGAGTCGGCCCTGTCTGAACCTGCTCTGGCCATCCCGCTCGCAGCCCCCAGGGATTTTAGGGAGTGCGTGGAGCTTGCCCCTTCAGGTGTCGGGGGAGACTGCACATCCACCTGCAATGTGAACGGAGGCCCGTGCAGGAACCACGTGGTCGCCTGGGCTCCGCCGGCGACGGAGCCGTACCAGCCAATGCCTGCGGATGGGCACGATGGCGCTTTGAGCTACCTGCTGGGCTATCACGCGAGACGCTACCGGTACATCGCTGTCCAGGGCTCGGTGGATGGAGACCAAAGCACGTTTACGGAAGAAAATCTGGGTTATCTGGACACGCGATACAAGTTGCGATGCACGCAGAACCCCTCAAGTACTACGCTCTGTTCGTCGCTGCCTTCGAAGGAAAGCGTCTGTGGAGACTGGGATACCTGTGTCCCCACAGGGACCTGCGAGACGGTCGAGGCGGTTCCTTGTCCAGGCACAGGTTGCATGCCAGGAACCTCCTGTAGCAAGCGATGCTCGAACAACCTCGGGCAGTCCTGCCAGAACAACAATGGGTGTCCGGGCGGAACGTGCGACAACGTTTGCGTATCGAGCGCGTACGACTGCATCCAGCAGAACGACTGCCCAGCCGGCGCATCGTGCAAGCACGACGTGTACACACCTGTGGATCCCTACTTGCTTCAAACTCCAGGACCGCGGCTTGTTTATCCAAATAGAGTTACGAGCGGCCAGGGAGCAAGCTGCGTAGCTATCCAAAACGTGTACAAGGTATACGCGAACGGCGACTGGCTCACGGCCACCTCGCTTCCCAGCTCGAATTTCGATCTGACGAAAACCAGTCCGGACCAAAGCAGCGCGGCATATCGTTGTGTGTCTTCTATGTTCGATGTGTGCAACGCAGCCGCACCGCTCTGCCAGCCCGCCACGGAACCGCCGGAAATCACGGCTGCGCCCAACGCTTCCATCCCTCTGGACTCTTCAGGAAAGAAGATACCAGGCAGGCTCACCGTCACCTGGAGTGTGAATCCGGCCGACCAGGCCCGTATCGCTGGCTACTATTTGTATGTGAATGAATTCACGGGAGTGCTACCGTACGCACCTTACGGCTTCAGGCGGCCGCAGCCATTTATCACCATCGCCGCAGCCCAACCCTTCTATGAGTTCACGACGCTGCCACGAACTGGTCGAGGCACCGACAGCCGTTGGGATGTGCCCGGGGCTCCGATTTCTTACCAATTTCAAGTGGCAGCCTTTGACACCCAGGGTCGAGTCGGCAAGGTGTCTCTGCTCTCGAATCCTGCGCAAGTCTTTGACAATGTGGTCGCGGATTCTCGTGCCCCCCTTGGACTCAAGACTGTGATCTGGACCGTGAACGACGCATCGGTCGACGGTAGTGGAACAGCGGCGGGATTCGAAGGCAAGCCAAATCCGACGAGTTACGACGGGATCAAGTTGCAGTGGAAATCCGGGAAGTGGGACGGCTTGCAGGGGTTCCGTGTTTACCGCAGTGAAACGAAGAGTGGCGGCTACTGTGCGCTCGTCCAGCCTGGTGGCGGCGCGCTCGATGCGCAGGTCTGTCCCGACCCCGGTGGCCTCAACACCCCCATCTCGACGAGCCTGACCCGCGGCGATGCGGAGCCTGGAAACGATCGATTCTTTCATGACAAGACCGCCGTACCAGGTGTCCGTTACTATTACAAGGTCAAGTCAATAGGGAATTCAACCTCGCCGACCTTCGAGACTGCGTTTTCCGAGATCGTCGCGGGAATGGTGCTCGAGCATCCCGGTTCCCCGCTCTTACCACCTCGACACTTCAAGGCCTGGGCCCCGTGGGTCAACGTCAATGATCAACAAAAGGGCCTGGCGGGCATCAATTTGAGGTGGTGTCCAAACCGTCCTCAGGAGCAGGTGACTGGATACAATATTTATCGCAGCGCCACAAGTGGCGGTCCCTACAAGAGAATTGCGTACCTCACTGTGCCGATCGCCAAAGGAGATGACTGTCTGCTCGGGTCCAGGCGGTGCACGATCAACTGCGTCACGCCTCCCTGCAATTGTTCTCCGACTCCATGCGGGACGGCCAATAGTCCTTCGGTGACCCTCGACCAGAACGCCTGCACCGTCGGTCTTGGCGGCACTTGCAAGATCGTCGATCTGGGTATTGTGTACCCCGACATTTCCGAGACTGCCGCCTACCAGGCGGACAACGTGTACTATTACGTCGTCACCGCGGTGCGCGGGTCCCAGGAATCAGCGTATTCGCAGGAGAATGCAGCCTGGCCCAACTACTGGTGCGCGACTTGCTCGCCAACAAATTACATGCCTAAATATGATCAAGACAACTCCGGCGACCTCGGTTGCGACGACGAGACTTCGTCCCTGGAGGTTATGAAAGACCCCGTCCAGCTCGCGCTCATCGAATCCGGAATGTCGAGAGACCTTGCCCACTTAGGCGAAGCACCGTACACTGAAACCGAGTCTTACTCCATGTCGTCCTACCGAGTCATCGGGATCAGAAAGCCGGGCGGTGGCGGAGGGGGAAGCAATCCCCCGCCACCTCCCGCCGGTCAGTGGCGTTTCCTGCACGCCGACCACCTCGGCAGCCCGCGCGTTGTCGTGGATGACGGTGGCAACAAGATAAGCGCGCACCACTACATGCCATTTGGCGATGAGAAGCCATTGGCCGGCGGGCTGACGTCGAACCACATTAAGTTCACCGGCCATGAGCGGGATGTTGAAAGTGCGTCCTTCGACAACCCGGATGGGTTAGATTACATGTTAGGAAGGTACTATGACGCGGGGATTGGGCGTTTCATGTCCCCAGATCTCCTGCAGGTTAACTCACCGAACACGCCAGAAGGCGCAACGACGTTTGCGTTTCCGCAGCTTTGGAACAGATACACGTACTCCCGAAACAACCCGATTGTGTATCGCGATCCAGACGGGAGGTTCTCGCCGCCAGAACATGGGCAGCAAACCCAGGAGGTCCTTCAGGCCCTCGGGTTCGGTGCGGACGCAATATCAATCGTAGTGGAGGCCAATAAGGCACAGGATACGTGGGAATCCTTGCGCCCGGGGTTTGACCGGAACTACGAACACGGCATGAGAAATGAAGGCCAGTGTGTAGGTGCCGCAATCGAAGCCTATTCGGCATACGTTGTAGAGCGACTTGATACGGCGGCGGATGAAGCCGTGAAGGGGAATTTCCTAAACGCCTTTGTGGCCCTTGGTCAGGCACTTCATGCAGTTCAAGATTATAAACATGGGTTTATCTCGATGGAGGAGCATGGAACCGTTACGTCGCAGGGACATGGCCTTGGTCTGACACCTCAGACTTTCTCTGATTGGCATCCCACCTTTGGGATGCGTAGTGCCAGCGTGTCACGCTCGATGGCGGCAATGGGTATGTTTCGAGCCAAATTTATCCGAGCGGCAAGGAAGGCAGGGATGACTGGCAAGCAGATACGGGCGCAGTGGAAAGCCCTTCAACAGGCCGGCAAGCAAAAGAAGTGATCCATGAATAGTCGGAGGGGCCGGGTAGTGATCCGCGTGTTCACGCTGTTCACCTTTCTGTCTGGTCTGATGAACTGCGTAGGGTCGAATGGCAAGGATCGACCGACACCTATTGATGAGATAATCCAAGCCTTGAGAGGTGTGTGTGCATCTGCGATGACCGAGGAGGAGTCACAACCCTTCGAAAAACAGTTGAGGTCGCACGGTCTTGTCGCTGTTGATCCGCTAATCACATTGGCTAAGGGCCCAGATCCAGCCGGATGCCGCGTGATCGCGCTGTTCGTGTTAGCGGACTTGGCGCGTGAGCACGCCTCCTTGACTCCAAGACTGGTACGTGAGCTCATTCCTCTGGCTGAAGACAAGGATCTCCAGCAATTGGTGCCACAGATTCTCTCTGGGTTCGGAGATACCGCGAACGAGGATCTTATCGCGCACCTAGGCACCACTCAGCCCGATCAGCGGCGGGCCGCATTCGTTGCTCTGCTTTGGATCAACAAACAACGGATAGTCGAACGCCCCGACCTCAGAGACTTTGATTTGGGTGCTCCAGATACCGACTGGCTGATGCTCGCCGATCGGTGGAAGGCTTGGTGGGCCACAGCAAAGAAGAACGCTTCGAAGCCCCAGCCATGAATCGGTGGACTGCATCGTTACGTGGCTGAGTGCCGTTCGCGCCTATGTACTATTCTGGCGCTGTGCGCTCATCATTTAGGTGCACAACTGGCTCCCCGGGCGATATTGGGACCGCAGGGCAACGGACAGACGGACCTCTCTTAGTTGACCGAAAGCATTAGGCAGTCATGCTTCAAGCCAACCCAGGCAGACTGAACGCGTCCAAGCGCTTGGGTTGCAACGTCTTTAATAGTTGGACTCGGGCCCCCGAGTCGAACCCACATGATCAATTAGTCGACCCGCCTTATCGCCATCAGGGTGAGATCGTCCGCCCGCGAAGCCCCGGCGCCGAAGGCCTTGAGGCTTTGCAGGCAGGCGGAGACGATCTCCGCGGGCTTCAACCCCCGATCATGCGCCAGCAGATCCTACTGGCTTCGCCATCATCGACCTCGAAGACTGTTTGGGCGGCCAACATATAATGCCCCCCCGGCCCGGCTGCAAGGCGCGGGAATCCGACCGGAGGAGACATGATGACGCGTGCTGTGTTCCTGATGGGAGCGGCGGCGTTCGTGCTGTCTGCAGTGCGCGCCGCGGGGGCGGCGCCTTCGGCGACCCCCGAGGCGCTCCGCAGGCTGGCGGCGGAATACTACGGCTGGCGCGACCAGAGCTATCCGGTCTCGAGCAGCTCGCAGGGGCTGCACACCTGGGACGACCGGCTGGCGGACTACTCCCCTGCGGCGGTGGCGTCACGCAGGAAGCGGGTCGCCGATCTGGCCGCGCAGATCCGGTCGATGCCGTCCGATTCGTGGGGCAAGGACGATCGGATCGACTGGCTCCTGTTCAAGGCGCAGGTGGAGACGGGCGAGTTCTACGACCGGGTCCTGGATGCCGAGGCGACCAATCCCCAGGTCTACGTCGGCGAGTGCAGCAACGCGATCTTCTCCCTGCTCAAGAAGGAATATGCCCCGCCGCGCGTCCGGGCCCTGGCGGCGACCGCCCGGCTCAAGGCGATGCCCGCGCTTCTCGAGCAGGGGAAGACGAACCTGGCCCGGCCGGTGGCCCTGTACTCGCGGCTCGCCATCGAGGCGGCGCGCGCCATCGACCCGCTCTTCAAGGACAGCCTGATGACCCTGGCCACCGGCCTGGGCGCGTCCGAGAAGGACGCCCTGGTGAAGGCCCGGGACGCCGCCCTCGTCGCCCTGCACGGTTTCGCCGACTGGCTGGAGAAGCGCCTGCCGCAGATGCAGCCGTTCAAGCCGATGGGGGAAGAGAACTACAACCGACTGCTGCAGACCGCCTACCTGCTGCCGATCGACGCGCGGCAGGTCGAGATGCTCGGCCAGGCGGAGCTGGCCCGCTACCGGGCGCTCGAGGCGCTCCTCAAGGATCCGGCCATGGCCAACCCGGACCCGTCCCGGAGCAAGGCGATCCCGAAGGACCAGGGGGAATTCCTGAAGGCGTATGAGAGCCGCCAGGGGGAGATGATCCGCTTCCTGCAGGACAACCACCTGGTGACGCTGCCGCCCGATCTCGGCCCGTTCACCATCAGGCAGCTGCCGGAGGCGTTCAAGCCGACGAGCCCGGGCGGCTTCATGAACCCTCCCGGGTTGTACGACTCCGACCCGGGCGGCTTCTACTTCATCCCGACCTACAGCCCGACGAGCAGCAACTTCTACATCCGGGCCGCCATCGAGGACCCGCGCCCGATCCTGGGGCACGAGGGGATCCCGGGACACTTCATGCAGATCTCGATCGCGAACCACCTGAAGAACGAGATCCGGCGCCAGCACGGGGACGGGGTGTTCGTCGAGGGCTGGGCTCTGTACACCGAGGAGATGCTGATGCGGACCGGGCTGTACCCGGAGGGCTCCGCCGGCCAGGGGCAGATCCTGAGGCTGTCGCGCTATCGCGCCGCCCGGATCGGCGTCGACGTCAACCTGCACACCGGCCGATGGACGTTCGAGGAGGCGGTCCAGTACTTCATGGAGGCCGGCGGCCTGGATCGCGAGGCGGCCGAAGGGGAGGCGGCGGGGGCCGCGTCGGACCCGACGCAGAAGATCACCTACATGGTCGGCAAGTGGCAGATCATGCGCCTGCTCGGGCTGTACCGCGACCGCCGGGGGAAGGATTTCCGGCTGGGGGCCTTCCACGACGACCTGCTGAAGAACGGCAGCCTGCCCCTTTCGGTGGTCGAGTGGCTCGTCCTGGACGACAAGGGGACGCTCGATCGGGCGCTGGCGCTCGGAAAGGGCCGCTGAGCCCAGGAGCCTGTCCGAGTATCGGGCCGGGTCGCGCGCCCCGACGCGCTCCCGGTCAGCTCGACAGCCCGATCCCCATCATGTCGAGAATGCGCAGGAGCAGGCCCGGACGGCCGCCTGCGTCGACGCGACGAAGCGCCTTCGTGACGGCCCGGACCGACCAGGTGCGCAGCGGCTCCGGCGGATACGGGAACGGCTTCTTCCTGACCAGGGCCAGATCGAGGAGCGGACTCTTCCGCTCGAGCGCCATGTGGGCGAGGATCTGCCCCGCCAGGTGGGTGTTCCCGAGCCCGTGCCCCGTGTACCCCAGCCCGTAGAGCAGGCGCCCCTCCTCGACGGACCCGAAGAACGGCGTGAAGCGCGTGGTCGAGCAGATCGGCCCGCCCCAGGCGTAGGGAAACTGCAGCTCGGCGAGCTGCGGGAAATGCCGGACGAAGCTCTCGCGGAGCTCGGCGTAGTGGCGCTCGGAGTGGTCGCACGCGGGTTCGACCCGATTGCCCGGATAGTAGGCCGCCTCGCTGGTCCCCCACAGGATCCGGTTGTCGGCGGTGAGCCGGTAGTACTTGAAGAAGCTGCGCGTGTCCGTCACCCCTTGCCTGCCGCGCCAGCCGATGCGCGCCAGCTGGTCCCCGGTCAAAGGCTCGCTCACCAGGATGTAGTCGTAGAGCGGGATGAACCGGGTCAGGAGCCTCGGGACCAGGTGGTGCGAGTAGGCGTTCGTCGCGAGGATCACGCGCCGGGCCAGGAGCTCCCCCTCGGCACCGGGCGGCGGTGCCTCCGAGGCCTGGGCGCGGGCCGCGGCGGCCTTCAGCCGGGCGGCCGCCGCCTGCAGGCGCTCGGCCGCCACCCCGGTCGCCTCCATGCGGGCCGCGGGCGGCCCCGCGGCGCCGGGGACGTGGGCCGTCCGCAGCCGCATGCCGCCGTTGGTCTTCTCGATGGCGGTCACCCTGGTCCGCTCGTGGAAGACGACTCCCATGCGCGCCGCCTCGCGCTTCAGCCCCTCCACCAGCTTGACCGGATCGAGAATGCAGGAGTTCGGGTTGAGCAGCGCCCCGTGAAAGCGGTCGCTGTGCAGCTCGGCGCGCGTCTCCGCGGCGTCGAGGAAGCGGAAGTGCGTCAGGCCGAGCCGTTTGGCGACTTCGGCCGACTCGCGCAGCTCCTCGACCTGCGACGGCAGCAGCGCCACGTGCATCTGCCCCGTCCGCTCGAGGTCGCAGTCGATGCCGCGCTCTTCGAGGAACTGCAGCATCGAGCGGATGTTCTCGACCCCGAGGCCGGCCATCCGGGTCGCCTCGCGGCGCCCGAAGTGGGCGATCGCCAGCTCGTGCGAATGATCGATCCCCTCGCCGAGCATCCCGGCGTTCCGGCCGCTGGCGCCGAACGCCGCGTTCCCCTGCTCCACGACGACGACGTCCCGCTCCGGGTCGAACTTCTTGAGGAAGATCGCCGTCCACAGCCCCGTCAGGCCGGCGCCGATGATGCCGATGTCGGCCTCGCGCCGGCCGATCAGAGGGGGATCGGACTGCCGCTTCCGGCCGGCCATCCA
>Ga0070694_100000537_pt1 | contig 20883 bp, 28 predicted proteins | sample KBSK1251metaG_FD_65470 | JGI IMG/M metagenome (GOLD analysis project Ga0070694, IMG submission 65470) | Corn, switchgrass and miscanthus rhizosphere microbial communities from Kellogg Biological Station, Michigan, USA - KBS K1-25-1 metaG | ecosystem: Host-associated > Plants > Roots >... | reverse complement strand
GTCACCGATGACGAAGTTAAGAACATTCTTCAGGATCGAATTGACCGCGCGAAGCGTGGCGTCGGCATAGTCGTCGGATTGGTCGATGAAAAAGGCACGCGCGTAATCACCTATGGCAAACCAAGCCAGGACAGCAAAGCGGCGCTTGATGGCAACTCCGTTTTTTAAATCGGTTCCGTCACCAAAGTATTCACGGCGACGCTGCTCGCCGATATGGTCGAGCGCGGCGAGGTTAGTCTTAACGATCCAATCTCAAAATACCTTCCCAAAACAGTGAAGACACCAACGCGCGACGGCAAGGAGATTACGCTCTTCGATCTGGCTACTCAGACGTCGGGACTTCCGCGCCTGCCATCGAATTTTGCGCCTAAGGATCCTCAGAATCCTTATGCCGATTACTCGGTTGATCAGATGTACGCGTTCTTGTCCGGCTACAGCCTGACTCGTGGGATCGGAGAGAAGTACGAGTATTCAAACTTCGGTGTCGGTTTGCTTGGGCACATCCTCACTTTGCGTGCCGGAACGGATTACGAAACGCTGGTTCGCAAGCGCATCTGCCAGCCGCTCGGGATGTCGGACACGAAAATAAAGCTCACGCCTGAGATGCTGGCGCGACTGGCAACCGGTCATAATCCAGTGCTGATGTCCGTCCCGAATTGGGACTTGCCAACCCTGGCCGGCGCCGGCGCACTGCGGTCGACGGTCAACGATATGCTGAAGTTTGTCGCGGCAAACCTCGGACTGACGAAATCACCATTGCTCGTCGCGATGCAGAAGGCCCAGCAATCACAGCGCGAAACCGGCCAGCCCGATCTGTCGATCGGCCTTAATTGGCATATCCTGAAGAAGTTCGACAGTGAAATGATCTGGCACAACGGCGGCACCGGCGGCTATCACTCGTTCATCGGCCTTGATAAGAAAAACCGCAGAGGTGTGGTCGTGCTCTCGAACTCTGCCAATGATATCGACGATATTGGCCGCCATCTGCTGGTGAGCCAGTACCCGCTCGCCAGGATCGAGCCACCGAAAGAGCACAAAGCCATCCAGCTTGATCCAAAGGTTTTTGATGCTTACACAGGTGAATATCAACTCGGTCCGGGCTTCACTCTGGTCATCACTCGCGAGGGCGACAAATTGTTCATGCAACCGACCGGGCAGAGCAAGGTTGAGATTCTCCCTGAATCCGAGACTGACTTCTTCCTGGCCCTTGCCGATGTCCAGGTGACTTTCGTCAAAGACGATAAAGGCCAGGTTAAAGAGGCCATTCTTCATCAGAGCGGCCGGAATCTGACGGCAAAGAAGATCAAGTAAGGTGAAGAAAATCCACCCAAAGACGAGGAAGTGGGGCCTCTATGCGTTTGACCAGACATTCGCCGGAAACCTGGGCGGGCGCTTTTCAAGCTCGCCCATTATCTGCCGGGCGAGCTTGTCCTGATCCGTCGAACAAAGCATGGTTGTCACCCAACGATAAAGTTGGTCCTCTTCAAGGGCATTATGGTCAATTAGTCGCTGTTCGATCTCAACGACCATCTGGCTCACGTAACTCACTCGCTCGTTGATTATCGCAGCTTCGGAAACTTTCAACAGCTCGCGCATCGTCTTCATCAGCAGAGCCAACCCGTGCATGAAGTAATCGTGATCCGCAACCAGCCGCGCTATCAAGGTTTGCGCTGCAGAAAGCTCTGGCGCGCAGGCGCACTCACCTTTGACGGTTTCCAGGTGGCTCAAGACGGCTGGAAAAAGGTGAAGATGCTCCGCTCTGATGTGCACGGCGAGACGTGCCCAGAAGAGATCCAATTTAGCGTGGCCGGCGATGACATCTCGGCGCGCGAGCGCGGCCTTGAGTTCCTTTAGCATCCTATCGAGGGCAACGTGATCGTCGATCAATTGGTTACTTGCTTCTGGCGACATACGATTAGGTTTGATTGAATTGACAGAATCGCGAAAGTCTCCCTTTTGCAAAATGTAGTTTGTCTGTCGTCGCAGCGCCCGACGAGAAGCTGAATCGAGGCGTATCGCTACACAGACACTTCCAAAAAGATATGTCGGGGTAGCCGTTCATGTTCTGCGGTCGAACAAGCTTGAACGACTGGATTCAACGGTCCTCCTCACGCCCTTCCGGCGCTCTTTGAAAAGCTCAAACCGGCTTTGGTCAGACCCAGCTGCTCGTCGAAAGAACCCGGGACTGACTGGAAACTGAATTCAGGCGGTTCCACATATTGATCACAGGAATGAAACGGAAGTTGTGACGGAAGCTTTACAATTCTTGTGAAATTCAAATTGCAGTGGGAAAATCAGGACGACGGAGCTAATCGCGATGACTTAGCAGCGTAAACTCACGCGGAAGGGTAATAAAGTCGTTCGAAACATTCGCCCCTTGAGGTCAAGGAATAAGAATGAACACAGAGCAACTAAGAGCGCAATTGGAGCACCTGCGTGCGGAGCTCAAACAGGCCGATGCCCTTGACCCACAACAACGCGAATTGTTGCTGACTCGCGCGAATGATATTGAGCACTTGCTCAAACGGGAGGAGATCGAACCGCATCATTACCGCAGTCTCAGCGAGCGACTCAACGAGGATCTGGCCCAGCTTGAAGCTTCACATCCACAAATCACACTCCTCATGCGACAAGCGATCGATTCTTTGGCGTATCTGGGAATCTGAACTACTTGTCAGGTTGGTTGGACAGGAACTTAGTGTGCAGCTCCTAATGCCTCAGGAATCGCTTCACACGGAACATTCTCCATCGTCATTTCAATCAAGTGGTCCACGACGGATTTAACGTCGCCTGTCTCTCGCCACACGCGAAGCTGCTCGTCGGCTGAAGTCCCGCGCTCGAGAATCGTGTGGATATGGTCGATCTCTTTGCGCGAGCCGAGCTCGTCTATGACATCGTCGACAAACTCCAAAAGTTCACGAATGAGGTGCCGGATAGGCACTTCTTCGCCCTTGCCGAAATCGATCATCTTGCCATCCAGACCATAGCGCACGGCGCGCCACTTGTTCTCCTCGATCAACATTTTGTGATGGAGCCGGTAGGTTAGATTTCGATCCAGAAGTTGATTGAACTTCGCAACCAGGGCCTGGAAGACTGCGGCGATGGCAATCGTGTCATCCACGCGGGTCGGAATATCGCAGATGCGAAACTCCAGCGTCGGGAAAAAAGGGTGGGGGCGCACATCCCAATAGATCTTCTTAGCGTCGTCGATGCACCCGGTCCTGATAAGCAACTGCACGTAGCGCTGAAAGGCACTGTCGGACTCGAAGTGGTCAGGAATGCCGGTACGAGGCATCCTCGTGAACACTTCCGAGCGGTAAGATTTCAAACCGGTGTGGACTCCGATCCAGAAAGGGGATGAAGTTGAAAGCGCGAGCACGTGAGGCAGCATGTAGCGTACGGCGTTCATGATTTGGATTGCCCGCTCTGGATCTTCGATGCCGACATGCACATGGAGACCGAAGGTAAGCAACGAGCGTGCGATCATCTGATTCTCTTCGACGATGAGCTCATATCTCGCATTTTCGAAAATTTTCTGGTCCTGCCAATGTGAGAATGGATGTGTGCCGGCTGCCACAATCTCGAGGCCCTGCTTGCGCACCAGACTCGAGAGAACCGCGCGAAGATTTGTGATGTCGGCGCGAGCTTCCTGTATGTCGTTACAGATCCCCGTGCCCACTTCGATCATCGACTGGATCATTTCGGGTTTCACTTGCTCGCCGAGCAGCGTTTTGCCTTGCGCGAGAATTTCACAAACGTGCGAACGCAGTTCGCGGGTCTGAGGATCGACAATCTGAAACTCTTCTTCAATACCGAGCGTGAATTGATTAGACATATCAGCCTTCGGATTTCAACAATGCTTCAGGGCGAGCCGGACAGGTAACGCTGGACTAAGAACAACGCTGGAGGAAGAATCAGAAAAGCAGCGAAGAATATGGCGCAGGCTTTCCTGTCGAACGCTTTGTTTTCCGCATCTGCCCTGGCTGTGGGTGATCCGGCTGGAAGCCTTTTAGACAATGCGGTTGAGACCGGCTTCTTGAAACCCATTTCCATTTCCCGAGACCGTCTCGTGTACATTGGCACCATTCATTAACGAAGCAACTTGTGCGAGGGCCAGATGGGACCCGCGGGTGAGGCTGGCAAATGGATCGTTCACGAGCCGAAAGTCCAGGTTGCTTCCAGCACCTGCGGGAGCGACTTCCGTGAGCAACTGACCATTAAGCGCCACCGGCTCGAACAGCAGCATTCCGAAATTACGCAAACGCGAAATCAGGGCATCGTGGCTGCTGAGAAACAGCGGCACGCAAAGCCGTCCCTGGCCCTCAAACGCAAACCAATCGCCGTTCGCGCGTCGCATGGCATAAATTTCTTTCACACAGAATCTTTCATCAATTTTCTTTCAAGCCACAAAAGGCGAGACCGCACTCACGCAGCGGACCTGTAAATGTGTTTCGCAGCTCGTATGTTTGCCTTCACCAGGCGGTTGCGTTCTGATGCCACCAGGCGCCATTGCGAGTGGTCCTTCATGTAGGTCCTGCTAATGTGATACGAGTCGCTGACGATTTGTCCTGCGATTAGACTGGTAACCGTCGTACGGCCAACGAAGACGGCGGCGTTTTCATTGACAGTTACTTCGAGGTTTGTCAGGTCGAGGACCTCAAGCCTGGAATCGCCTGCCTTGTAAGTTCCGATTTCCATAATTCGTTTCATGGATTCCAACTCCTTTGACGAGATTGCCACAAACTGAACTTGGCCCGCTTCTTCGTTCAGAGCGAGCGTCACATAGTTTGTTGGGGCCGGTTTAGGAAGTAGAGATTAGCTTAGGCAGGGTGTGCCGTCTGTGCGTTAGACCACTTATGACTCGTCTATTCCAGCGATGATCCGCGGTTCAAGAGACGGGCGAATCGATTGCGAAGTTCCTGGGCGTGAATGCGAATGTCGCGCAACTTCGCAAAGGTGAGACGAGATATTTCTTCCGCGGTGGGCTGACCATAGATGGTTTTCGAGCCGGTATCTCTTGCGCTGGCCAGTTGAGCCACCTCAACCCCGTGTGGGTTAGTGGCTTTCAAGTCGCTTTTCCTTGCTCAAAACTCTGTTGGTTCAACGCGGAACCAATCGACTTAACGTCTTTGAAGGAACGCGCCAGGACCCGGTCCACGTCGAGGTGTTGTCCCTTGCGGACGCGAATCTGATTCGAGCTAATCAGTTCAGCGGATTTGATCGGATACGACTCTATCGCCGCGCGCGTCTGCTCATCTTTGTCTTTCGAATTGGCTGAGGCCATGTTGCTTTCTTTCTCTGCTTCAATTGTCAGTTTGCGCCAAAGCGCCACAGATCCGCCCTTGAACAAGGGGTCGAAGGCCGGCAGCGATTGGTTGCGATCACGCTTTTGAAATTCAACGACCCATGAACGCACCTCCGTGGACCAACTGTTTCAGGGGCGTCGCCAACGTTGCAAGCGATCAGTCCGGTTGGGAGCGCCGTAACGATAACGAGTTGTATTGTTCTTACCACTGATGTCGATTCCTTCAGACGGTGAGTTTCATTCTGCCGGCATTGCGGTGAGCGTGCTCAATTGAATCGGGAAAGAACTTGAAAAGGGTGAGGCTTTTCAAGACCTTCCGGGGTCTGATCTGCCGGGTGTGAGAGAAGAGCTGATTCAGGACTAGGGCATAGCCCGAAGCTTCTTCAACGGCAGACCTGACGCCGGAATCTGAATTTCTAGTAGCCGTTGAGGCCATCGCTGTATCCGTTATCATAGGCCTCACGAAAATATCGCTGATAGACACCGCGGTCGCCGAGACGCGAGTTGTAATCCTTCGTGGCGTTCTGGTAGGCAGACTGGCCCTGGTAGCTGGAGTTGTTGCGCCTACCGTGGTCTTTTTTGGCTTGCTTGTTGCCTTCGTTGTAACCCGCGTTTAGAGCGGTTTGACGAAGTTCAGCAGAGCCACCAAAGTTGCCGTAGCCATCCCAGTTGCGGCCGCGCCGCGCCCGATTCCCGTTGTAATCACGGTTCGGGTATTGATAGCGATTGTCTTGTCCGGAATTGCCTTGATTATTACCGTAAGAGTTGTATCCGTTGTCGAATGCTTCGCGAAAATATCGGCGGTAGAGTTCGCGGTCGCCGAGACGTGAGCTGTAACCCTGCGTGGCTCTTCGGTAGACATCAGAGTTTCTGTAGTTGGACTGCTGCCCGCCACTCTGGCGATCATAACTGCCTTGCCTGTTGCCCTGGTCATAACCCGCGTTCAGCGCGGTTTGGCGCAACTCTACAGAGCCTCCATAGTTGCCGTATTGATCCAGATTGCGATCGCGGCGACTTTGATCATTATTGGGATAGCGATCCTGATTAGGATAGCGATCCTGCGCGTAGGCTGTTGCGCTCAAGACCATTGCCGCAATAAACAGCAGCCCGAATGCCAGTACTGTACTTTTAATCCTGCTTTGCCATTGACTTGTCTTCATGAATAACTCCCTGCACTGTTCGTGCAACCTCGATTAGAAGTTTAGGTTTTAATCTCGCTGAAACCTGCGCCTCCTCTACCTGTGTCTCTTTGCGAAAAGCGGGTTGGCCATTCGCAGCAGAGCGCAATCAAAAATCAGTAACCTAAACTCGAGACTGCCCGGTATGCTTTCACAGTAAACTGCGGGATAGCCAATATAGACCTGGGGGAGTTGTCCGTCTGTGGGCTAGCACACATATGAGATTTGGGTCGAGGAGGTACTTAGGGTTTTAGGTCCAGCGAGGCTTTGCCGCTCTCAACTTCGAAGGGCACGGAGTTGTGTTCGTGCGTAACCGTCCACTGATCGTCAATCTTGCGGAAGCAAACCGTCGTTCGCCACCACATATCGAGTTGTCCACCACCCAGCTTCGTCGCGCTAACATGGTTAAGGCCGTGAGAGAAAGCCACGTCATCTCCCGCAGTGACGCTGAGATTGCGAATCTCATAGCCGATCGGGCCCTCGAATGAAGCGAACCACTGTTCCGCGCGCTTCCTGAGTGCATCGGATCCGATGTGGTGCAGTGGGTTTACCACGTCGAACCAGACGATGTCTGGAGCTATGTTGGCGATAGATCCGTCAACATCCCTGGCGCGGACGGCCTTTTCCCGATCATCTATTAGCTTTCGGATCTCAGCCTCATCGCTTGTTTTGCTAATTGCGGTTGTCGTTATCATATTTCTTCTCCATTGTTCTCACGGATGCGGTAGTCCAATCGCTTCCGAGCTGCCGACCGAAGCGATTTGCCGTGAAAATGCTGTTGAAATCCCCTGTCGTTTGTCTTTTTTGATGGCTCGGTGTGCACCTCAAGCGGCGGCTGGTTCTAAGTTGAAAGACGGGGAGAAGCTCATCTTCCGTTTAAATGGAATGATTTTCGCCGTGACGCTTTCCTCATGAGAAACAAACTGCTTGATACTTTCGAGCAGGCCATCGAGGTCGGGCTTAATCACGTAAGCATTCGCTCCCGCCTCAATCCCGCGCTTCTTGTCAGCTTCATAGGCCGCGCCGGAAAAGAACAGAATCGGCGTCTCCGCATCGAAGTCACGTATTCGGCGACACAAAGCAAAGCCATCGAGATCAGGTAGTCGCGAGTCCAGCAAGTACAGGTCGAAGTGTTCTGTTTGAATCGACGACATAGCCTGGACCGCAGTCCCCACCGCTTTGGCCTCAATCAGCTCGTGCCTCAGTAGGGTAATTAACATCAGCCGAGAGTCTTCGTCATCGTCGACGCAGAGAACACGGGGTAAAATACTTGGTACCATTTGTGCTTCCTCGATTCGGGGGCAAGGAAATTGTCTGAAGGCTCGTAAGCTAGATCAGTCAGAAGCGGTGGTCTGTGCGTTAACACACATATCAAATCAAAAAGAATCAGACCATCTTCTGTCAGAGTCCTGGTCGCTCACTTACTTGTGGCCTCTGTGTGCTGCCGCACAGACGACCTCGCCCTGGAGGCTTATAAGTGTTGACAGTCATTTCCAGGCAAACCGCTCTCGACCCTGAGACCAGGCCAGCGACCTCTTTCCCGCGCCGTCTGTGCTAGCCAAGAAACGTTCGAAAAACTGCTAACCGAAGGAGATATGCAATGTCAGTCATCAATTTAGCTTTTCGTGTGGTCACATTCGGCCGCATCGCTTTGTTGTCTTTGAACCCTGCAATCGGAACGAGGAGTCCATAGTGTCCAAAACCACAACTTTGCGTGCCTCACCAACCAACCGCCTGCTCGCGGCCCTGCCAAAAGAGGAATATCAGCAACTGTTGCCTAAGCTGGAACCATTCCCTCTGGTTTTTGGGGAAGTGATTTATGATCCGGGTGATCTAATCCGTAACGTCTATTTTCCTACCAGCGGCATCATCTCTCTGCTCGCGGCAGTCGAAGACCGGGCCACGCTTGAAGTAGGCATCGTCGGCCGAGAAGGCATGGTGGGCTTGCCCGCATTCATGGGAGTGAAGACATCAGGCAATCGCGCGGTTGTGCAAGGCGCCGGCGAGGCTTTGAGAATGAAAGCCAGCGCCTTCCGAAGCGAGTGCGAGAATGGCGGTTCGCTCCCACGGCTACTCCGACGTTACACGCACTCCCGATTGACACAGATCGCCCAGGGGGCCGCGTGTAACCGATTCCATCCGATCGACGCTCGGCTTGCCCGGTGGTTGCTGATGACCCGCGACCGGATGGGCACCGATGAGTTTCGACTCACGCAGGAATTCTTGTCCAACATGCTGGGCGTGAGACGCGAGGGCGTAAATAAGGCCGCCGGCATACTTCAACAACAGGACTTGATCAGTTATTCGCGTGGACACCTTTTGATTCTGAATCGAGCGGGCCTCACGGCAATCGCCTGTCATTGCTACGGAATCATCAAAGGGGAATACGATGGGTTCCTTCCGAAATAGCAGTAATCGATGGGATGAAGAGTGTCGTAAGTAACAAGACCGCGATGAACGATCAGGTGCCCGCTGTTGCTCGTTGCCAGAAGGCCAACGCGCCCGCATTCTCTACAGTAAATCGTTGACTTGGTCACATGGCCCGTGCTGAGGCGTCCGATAATTTGCCAACCATCCGGAACTCTTGTGTAGTCTATCGCCTGGTTGTCAGGGGCAGGCATTATTGAGCCGGCGCTCCGTTCTGGCAATCGGACATGATCTGCTCTTGTGAATAACGGATTGGTTAGCATGTCTCAAATTCCTTTCGAGTTAACCCTTGCCGTACCCATCATTCAACTTGCGAAAGTGATACCCCATCGCCGCCAGGCGCAGCGATTCGGCAAGTCTGTCGCGATTCTTCAACAGGGTGTGAGTCACGAATCGCCAAAACTCCCTGCGCTCTCGATCCAACACGCCCAGCTTCAGCAGGATGCGCGTCAAAGAGGGGAGGTGGCTGATAAGCTTGTAGTGTTGCGGAGCGGAGATTTGCCGCGCCGTCCGGCGCATCGAATCCAGCACTCGTTCGTAGTATTCGCGAGGACTGTATAGGGTTCGCATGATTGTCTGATACCCCTCGATCAAAGGCGCCGGATCCATTCGGGTCTTGAAGTTTAGTGCGCAGAGGGTGTTGTTTCCTGAGGCTTCACCCAGCAACCGTCCTTCGCGCTCGAGTCGCCTCCACAGTTGGGTCTCCGGCACCGCGTTGAGCAGGCCCACCATCGCCAGGGGTATCGCGCTTTGGCGAATGAAATCGATCTGTCGCTCAAAAATGTCCGCAGGATCATTGTCAAAGCCGACGATAAAACCGGCCATCACCTCCAGTCCATGACTTTGAATGTTCTTCACTGAGTCGAGCAGGTTGCCGCGGTTTTGAGACTTTTGAGCTTCTTTCAGACTCTCCGCGACCGGGGTTTCAATCCCCAGGAACACGCTGCAAAAGCCGGCCTCGCGCATGCTCTCCAGCAGTGGCTTGTCGTCCGCGAGATTCACACTTGATTCGGTCGTCAGTTTAAAGGGATAGCCGTTGGCTTTCTGCCACTTTGCCAGTTCTGGCAAGAGTTGGCGTACCTGCTTCTTATTTCCAATGAAGTTGTCATCAACGACGAAGACCGTGCTGCGCCAGCCAAGATCACGCAGTGCGTCAAATTCATCCAGTATTTGCCGATTGCTCTTGGTGCGCGGGACGCGCCCGTAGATCTCGATAATGTCGCAAAACTCGCAAGAGAAAGGACAACCACGTGAGTACTGCACAGACATCGCGCTGTAGCGCTTCATGTTGGCCAGATGAAAGTCCGGCCGTGGCGTAGCGGACAGCGGCGGCCGCTCTGTTGCCTGGTAGGTGCGCCTGGCCTCGCCGCGAGCCAGATCCCTAACGAACTGCGGCACCGTCGTTTCGGCTTCGCCGAGAAAGATGTGATCGGCTTCAGGCAATTTTTCGACGGTAGTCGTGACATAGGGTCCGCCGAGGACGACGCGTTTGCCTCGCGCTTTGCATCGTCCCACGACCTCTTTGAGTGATTCTTTCTGCACCAACATTGCGGTAGCGAACACCATGTCGGCCCACTCGATGTCAGACGACTTGAGCGATTGGACATTCAGATCAACCAGCCGTCGTTCCCAGGATGGCGGCAGCAAGGCCGAGACGGTCAGCAGTCCCAACGGCGGAAACACCGAGCGCTTGCCTTCGAACCTCACCGCGTGACGAAAGCTCCAATACGTCTCGGGAAACTCCGGATTGACTAGTAGAACTTTCATCATCACTCCTTTGAGTGGCTAATTTTCGCCGTAGGCATCACTTAACTTGCGGAAGTGATAGCCCATCGCCGCCAGGCGCAACGATTCGGCCAACTTATTGCGATGCTTTAACAGGGTCTGAGTCAGGAAACGCCAAAATTCCCGGCGTTCGCCATCAAGAACGCCAAGCTTCACCATGACGCGCGTGAATGAAGTGAGACTGCTGATGAGCTTGTAGTGTTGCGGTTCGGAGAATTGTTGCGCCGTTCGTCGCATCGAGTCGAGTGCTCGCTGATAGTACTCGCGCGGACTGTAAATGGTTCGCATGATGGTCTCATAACCCTGAATCAGGATTGCGGGATCCATGCGAGTCTGGAAGTTGAAGGTGCACTCGGTGTTGTTTCCTGAAGCTTCACCGAGCAGGCGCCCTTCGCGCTCGAGTCGCCGCCACAGTTGGGTATCCGGTAGGGCATTCAGCAGACCCACCATCGCGAGTGGGATTGCGCTCTGGCGAATGAAATCGATCTGTCGCTCAAAAATGTCTTCTGGATCATTGTCAAAACCGACGATGAACCCCGCCATCACTTCCATGCCATAGCTCTGGATCTTCTCGACCGACTCGAGCAGGTTGCCGCGGTTTTGGGACTTCTGGGCTTCTTTCAAACTCTCTTCGACCGGGGTTTCAATTCCGAGGAACACGCGGCGGAAGCCGGCGTCTCTCATGCTGTTGAGCAGCGGTTCGTCATCAGCGAGATTCACGCTCGATTCGGTGAGTAATGAAAAGGGGTAGCCATGTGACTTCTGCCAGGCGGCGAGTTCCGGCAACAGTTGGCGGACGTTCTTCTTATTGCCAATGAAGTTGTCGTCGACGATGAAGACTGTGCCGCGCCAGCCCAGTTTAAGGAGCGCGTCGAATTCAGCCAGCATCTGCTGGTTGCTCTTGGTGCGCGGGACCCGCCCGTAGATCTCGATGATGTCGCAGAATTCGCAAGAGAAAGGACAACCTCGCGAATATTGAACGGACATGGCGCTGTAGTGCTTCATGTTCGCCAATTGAAAGTGGGCCAGCGGCGTGGCTGAGAGCGGCGGTCGCTCCGCGGCCTGGTATGTACGCCTGGCCTCGCCTCGGGCCAGATCCTCGACGAACTGCGGCAAGGTCGTTTCGGCCTCGCCGAGAAAGATGTGGTCGGCATCCGGCAAACCTTCGACAGTGGTCGTCACGTAAGGACCACCGAGGACGACTCGCTTTCCAAGCGCTTTGCATCGTCCTACCACTTCTCTAAGTGATGCTTTCTGCACCAGCATCGCAGTAACGAACACCATGTCGGCCCACTCGATGGCCGAAGACTTGAGCGATTGAACATTCAGATCAATCAGCCTGCGTTCCCACGACGACGGCAGCAGGGCCGAGACGGTCAACAGTCCCAAAGGGGGAAACGCTGAGCGCTTACCTTCGAACGGCAACGCATGGCGAAAACTCCAATAGGTGTCGGGATACTCCGGATTGATTAGCAGGACTTTCATCAACACTCCTCGTCGCTCACTCACACTCTGTTTCAGTCAACAACTATCTGGGACTCAGAACCAGGTAGATTCCCCAGGTTCAGTTGTGGTCTAACCGGACCCCAATGTTGACGTGTTGCTCGCCGGACGTGCTGCCAGTAGCACTTCGGCCCAGGGGCGGATTGTCTCGACGACGGCGCGGTCTGGAACCAGCGACGTGAACTGCTTGATCGTTCCCATCAGTTTGTAAATGTTGGGCTTGATCACGTAGGCATCGGCGCCCGCTTCAATCCCTTTTTTCTTGTCAGTTTCATAGGCTGCACCGGAAAAGAAAAGAATCGGAATGTGCGGGTCAAAGGCGCGTATCCTTCGGCACAACTCAAAGCCATCGATCTTAGGCAACCGGCCATCGAGCGTATACAGGTCGAAGTGTTCTACCTGAATCAGCGACAACGCCTGAGCGGCAGTCCCTACGGCTTTGGCTTCAAAAAACGCATGCTTTAATAGAGTGACCAACATCACTCGAGAGTCCTCATCGTCGTCGACGCAGAGAACACGGGGTCGGCTCTTCGGTGGCATTTTCGCCTCCTACTTTCAGGGAACGTTTGTCGGCCGTAGTACGCTAAATCAGTTGAAAACCTCGGTCTGTGCGTTAGCACACATAAAAGACACACGCCCACGGCATTCGAGTGAAGCCCAGCCGCTTTTTCATCCCTGGCAGTTCCTAACCCCTCTTACGTTCTCTTCGGCTCTGTGTGTTGGCGCACAGACCGCCTTTCCTTATTCTCGTACCGTAAATCACAGTCGTTCTTTAGCAAGTCAACTCTCGACCCACGCGTCCAGGCCAGCGACCTCTTCTCGTTCGTCAATTGTTCCTCGAAGGCGACGAAAGATGCCTAAGAATCAAGGAGTACCGCAGATGTTAGGAGCCGATCTAATCACGTTAAGTATGCTCATATCGACCCGGCAACAGAGTTCGGCTTTGTCTTTTGCGGTCTGGATTGTTTTGGGTCTGATGGTGGGGTTCTTCGCCAGCAAGGTTTTCAACAAGACTGGGTTCGGTCTGCGTCGCGACTGTCTGCTGGGTATCGTCGGGGCACTTGTCGGCGGGTTTTTTTCTAATCTGCTTCGGAAGTCCAGCGATCCGGGTGTGGATTTCTACAGCGCACTGGTAGCGGTGGTGGGCGCGGTCGTGTTCATGTTGGTCTACCACGCGCTGTTTAGACGAAGGCGTTTCCTGAGCATGAAGTACCTGGGGCGTTAACTGCCGGGTGAAGTAAATCGAAGCCGCCGATCCAGCGCGAGCTTCATACTCAAGTTGATATCAGGAGGGAAGAATTCCATGGATTCCAATGAACAAAGAATACAAAAGCACCTGGTGGTAAATAGTCCTGGTCAGCGAAGCGAGGTTATGACCGAGCGAACTGAGATGGGTCCGCGAGAGCCGCGGTTCTCAGCCGGCACGATCGCCCTCATCGCCGTAATTGCGATCGCCATTACGGGCGTCGTTCTCTACCTGGTCGCTAATAGAAACGCGAATGACGCAGCCAACCGCAACGCGAATCTGGCTGCCAGCCAGGCGAATAGCCACCAGCCGGCTACGATCGTTCAACAGCCGGTGCCGCAGCCGGCGCCCGTGATCATTCAGCAGCCGGCTGGCGGTCAGCAGGCGCCTGTGATCATTCAGCAACCAAACCAAAGAGACAGCGTCAGCGATGATGCAAACATGCAGGAAATCGCAACCAAAAGACTGGCTGAGGAGACGGATATGAAGGCGGTGCTGATAACGATCACCGGTGCGCGAGCGGTCCTGACTGGAACGGCCAATTCCGCAGTTACCAGGGCGCGCGCCGAACAGTTGGTAAAGGCGGTTCGGGGCGTGAAATCCGTTGACAATCAGATTGTTGTTTCGGGTTAGTAAACCGTTCGTTTAAGGACGGACTTAACTGAAGGAGAGTAAAGAATGTTGTGGACAATTTTAGTAATTCTACTGATTTTGTGGTTACTGGGATTCATCGGTCACATCGGTGGGAATCTTATTCACATCTTGATCGTGATTGCAGTAATCATCTTGATATACAACCTGGTCTCAGGCCGTCGGGGCTAGGGCTCCAGGCGAAATCGCACTAGAGACCTCGATAGAAAGCCCTCACAAGTGGTGAGCGAGTGTTCCGCTTCGCTCAAGACGAGACCTCTTCGGCTCTTTAAGAGGTCACGAAGGTAGTACAAAAACTGGAGGCAAGTAATGAAAATAACGACGTTAAGCTCAACAGAACTAGGCGTGATCATAGGCGTCGCCACGGCTTTGGTGGGGCTGATTATAGTGGCCATTGTAGGGTGGCATCTTCTGCGAAAGCGCCGGACCGAAAGACTGCGCGATCAATTTGGTGGCGTCGAATATGACCGCACGTTGAAGGAAGACGGCAGCCGAAGGCATGCTGAAGCCGGATTGAAGGAGCGCAACGAACGAGTGGGGAGTTTAGCGATCCGACCGCTCGCTCCCGGTGATCGGGCGCGCTTCGTTGAGTCGTGGAGCCGGATCCAGGCGCGGTTCGTTGACGGCCCTGGAGGCGCGGTAACCGAGGCTGACCAACTACTGGGGGATGTCATGTCCACGCGCGGCTATCCGGTAAGTGATTTTGAGCAGCGAGCGGCAGACATTTCCGTTGACCATCCATTGGTTCTGCAGAATTACCGCACGGCGCACGAAATCGCGGTTCGCCAGGCGCAGGGGAAGACCAACACAGAAGATTTGCGCCAGGCAATGATTCATTACCGAACGCTGTTTGAGGAACTGGTTAGCGGTCCCGAGTTGGTTTCGGCGAAGGCTGCGGCCTGAATTAATTGAGAGTCCAGGTTGACGAAGACAAGAGTGGAAATCCGCAGATTTCGCAGATTACGCAGAGGGGTCCAGGGAACAGACGCGAGGTCGTCGGGAGGCAAGGAATAAGGTATGCAAGGAGTGTCAGGACGCCTTCTCAGTTATGTCTGCATCTTCTGCGAAGTCTGCGGAGAAGCTCCAGCCAAAAGATAGTGAACTTGGTAGTGATTATTCGGGCCGCTCCGATGGAAGGCTGCGATAAATCCTAAGTTCAACGGGTAATTGATCGGATGGATAAGTCATGCAGAAGACAGTTGGTTTGTGGATTGATCATAAGAAGGCGGTGGTCGTGTTTGTCGACGGCCGAGAGACCGAAACAAAACTAATCAACTCAGATATCGAAAGGCACCACCGGCAATCCGGCGTGGCCACGCCCGCGGATGACATTCGCCAGAGAGAGTTGACGGGACATCTGAACCGCTACTACGACGAGGTGGTTGACTGCATTCGGGATACCGAGTCAATTCTGATTCTGGGTCCCGGCGAGGCGAAAGGCGAACTGAGCAAACGACTCGAGAAAGACAACCTCAGCAGACGCATCGTAGGAATCAAGACATCCGACAAGATGACTGACAAGCAGATTGTAGCCCTGGTGCGCGGGCACTTTCTTAACCGGCCGGCGGCAGCGAGGTCGAAGCAATCCCGACTTAAGGACTAGTTTCTAATTCAAAGGAGGCGACTTGTTGAGCGAAATTCAAAAAACAAATAGTGACGCGAATTCGCGCGAGTTTAGGCGCGGAGTTGAAGCTGGACTCGATTCTGAAGTTACGAAGTTCTGGGAAGCCGGTTACGAACTCGGTCACGAACTGAACGAAAGAGCGGCCCTGGAACAGGTCAAAGAAATCACCCAGACACAGCCCGACACTCCACTCTTCCTCGCAGATACTCTGGAGGGTCAAAAGGGCGACGCCCAGGACGAGAAAGATAAGACCGCGGAGTAGGTACGCACGCCTCCGGCGTGCTCTCAAGGCTTACTAAACCAGGCACGCCGGAGGCGTGGGTAGCAACGCTGGCAGCGAGAACAAAATCCAAAGCGGAGAAAATGGCGCGAAAGAAAAGCAACAAGCTCAGCCAGCTCCTTGAACGTTTCTCGCTCAAGGCCACGAAAGCCACCGGCACGTCAATGGCGTTTATCCTCGCTCTGTCGGTGATCATTGTCTGGGGAATTACCGGGCCATTGTTTCGCTTCTCTGACACCTGGCAACTTGTCATAAACACCAGCACAACGATCGTAACCTTCCTGATGGTCTTTCTCATTCAGCGCGCGCAAAACAAGGACGCACAGGCGATTCATATTAAGCTCAACGAAATCGTGGCGGCGCTCGAAGGCGCCAGCAATCGTTTGATCGATGTCGAAGATCTTACCGAAGAAGAGATCGCCACGCTTCACACGCACTATCAGAAGCTAGTCCAGATGGCCAAGAAGGACCTGAAGCTTACCCAAAGCCACTCAGTCGAAGAAGCTGAAGCTCGGCACATCTTCAAGCATAGTAAGCATCGGCATCCAAAAGGGTAGTGGGCCCAGATTTGTGGTTAGGGCCGTTACGACGAGGTCACGCCTTTCTCTGAAATCGGCGGAGTTGATGACGAGTATGTGTCTTAACGCACAGACCAACACTTTTACCTGGTTTAGACTCAACACTACGGCACAACAGCTCTATCACGAGTAAGCACGCCCCCCCTTTCCACCCGGATCGCCTGGGTAATCGTCGATGAAGATTCTCGTCCGATATTGAGCATGCTGTCTCGTTCCAATTGAGCCAGGGCTTAGTTCAATTCAATGAATTGAGTTCAGGAGAGACGGAGTAAAACGCCTATGTCCAAAGATGATCGAGACATTCTGGAACTGCTCAAAGACGAATTGGCTTTCATTGAGCAAGGGGGCTATGGACGGTCGGTTCGCACGCCTCAGTTACCAAAGTCGACCTTTCAAGACTCCCTGACGTGCATTAATCATTCTGATCCTGCTCGGACTCGTTCCTGCAATGACTGCCGCTTGATTGATTTTGTCGCGGACGAGCACCACGGCGAGAAAGTCCCTTGTCACTTCATTGCTTTGAATGACGCCGGCGAAACTATTGACGATCTGGAGACGCAAGACAATCAGTCAAAATTGGAAGCCTCAGTCAAGCTATGGATGCAGGCCAGGATCAAGCAGATCGGGGATGAACGCGCTAAGTCGGAAGCGAGTAAGCCGGCGACCGTTTGACGTTAGTTTCCCTGCGCCCAATTTTGATACGGATTGGGATTGATCGTCTACAGTTCCTGTGAATACCTTGGCAGCGAAGCCTGCAGATTTGGCCATGAAGATTAGTTGAAAGCTTTCTCACACACTTCGCATGCCCGGCTCTCAACCGCGATTAGACTGGCAGTGTTCCTGGTTATGGGCTTTGCTCTTTGATCCCGCATTCGATCTCTAGCCGCGTCGCTTACATTGACTCGATTCTGTCGCAGCCTCAATCCTCCAACATTGAGAAGTGTGCAGCGTGTTACCAAGGGGGTTGCAGCGGAAAGAAGAGCCTCTTTGCGAAAAGTCTGCTGATCGCTCAGCGAAAAGCGCAAGCGAGAATATAACCTCCAGCTTCCCGAGATTCGCCGCGACTACTGCATCCAACTTGTGGCGAACTCCGAACCACAAAGTGGGTCGCCATCGGTTTAATGAAAGAAGGGCACCAGGTAATTATGAAAACCATAAAGATCATGACAATAGTAATCGTGGCAGCGTTAGTCGCAGCCTCGGTGATTGTTTCGGCAGCGTCGCCAACAGCAGATGATGCCGACACAACCTACAAGACAAAGTGCGTGGCGTGCCACGGGCAAAAGGCGGAGAAGAAGTTCGATTCGAGTCTGCCGGACGATCAACTGATCGACATAGTGTTGAAAGGCAAGAAGCCAGAGAAACCGCCGAACATGCCTGCCTACGGAGAAAAAGGTGTGACCGCTGAACAGGCGAAGGCTCTGGTTGAACACATGAAGCAGTTAAAGAGCGCTCCGTAGAGCCGCCTCATTGCCGACGAAAAGAGGCAGAAGCGGAGATAGTACGGCGTAATCGTTTTCTGAAATCCAATGGGCGAACACGACATTGAACAGCAGTTTGACGAACAAAAGTCGCAGGCTTTTATGAAGGCGCTGCTTGAGGATCTGCGCGCCCTCGAATACATGATCGAAACCGGCCGCTTCGAAACCGGAGTTGCGCGAATCGGCGCCGAACAGGAAATGTTCCTCGTTGATGGCAACATGCGGCCGGCGCCAATTTCTTTGAAAGTTTTAGACTGCGCCAAAGACTTGCGGCTAACAACTGAGATCGCCAGATTCAATCTTGAAGCGAATTTGACCCCGCTGCCATTAACCGGCGGCTGCTTCCAGCAGATGGAGCAAGAACTAAACGAACTCTTGTCCCTGGTGCGCAAGAATGCCGGGACCTTCGGGGCCGACGTGCTTCTTTCGGGCATTCTACCGACGCTGCAAAAATCGGATCTGACGCTGGAAAATCTCGCGCCCATTCCGCGCTACTCTCAGTTAAACGAGGGCGTAATGCGACTACGGGGCGGACCTTTCTCGATTCACATAAAAGGCCTGGACGAACTCCAGATCACGCACGACAACGTGATGATGGAATCGTGCAATACAAGTTTCCAGGTGCACTTTCAAACGAGTCCCGCGGAGTTTGCCGACGCGTACAACATGGCCCAGGCGATTACGGCTCCGGTTCTGGCAGCGGCAGTTAACTCGCCGCTCTTGTTTGGGCACCGTTTATGGCAGGAAACGCGGGTGGCGTTATTCCAGCACTCAATCGACTCTCGTACTCGTAACCAATTGGCCCGCAGCCAGCCGACACGAGTGAGCTTTGGCGACGGTTGGCTCAAGAACTCGGTTGTCGAACTTTTTCATGATCAGATTTCGCGCTTCCGTCCGATCATGATCACGCAAGCGGATGAAGATCCATTTCAAGTATTAACGCGCGGCGAGGTTCCGCTTCTTTCAGCTCTGCGAATGCACAATGGCACGGTGTGGCGCTGGAACCGCGCCTGCTATGGCGTTGCCGATGGAATTGCCCATGTGCGGATCGAGAATCGCGCGCTGCCCTCCGGACCCACCGTGCAGGATGAGATCGCCAACGCCGCCTTCTTTGTGGGGCTGATGGTTGCATTGCCAAACGAGTACGGCGCGGTCGCGAAGCGCTTGAGTTTCGACGATGCCAAGGAAAACTTTTTTGCGGCGGCCCGCCATGGACTAAATGCGCAATTGAGATGGCTTGACGGCAAAAGCTTTAGCGCGACTTTCTTAATTCTGAACGAACTCTTGCCACTGGCGCGTGCGGGCCTCGAACAGTCTAAGGTCGCATCAAGTGACATTGATAGATATCTTGGCGTACTGGAAGAGCGTGTTTGCAGCGGCCAGACAGGAGCGCAATGGATGCTGAATTCATTGACGGCACTCAACGATAGTGAACCGATCGACATGCGCACGCGCACCTTGACTTCAGCTATTCTCGCGCGGCAGAAGGAGGGCAAACCGGTGCACGAATGGAAATTGGCCGAAGCCGGCGAACTGGACGACTGGAGTCAGAGCTATCAAACCGTCGGGCAATTCATGTCAACTGATCTATTCACCTTGCGGCCTAACGATCTGGTTGATCTTGCTGCCAGCTTGATGGAGTGGCGGCACATCAGGCATGTTCCCGTTGAAGACGAAAACGGCCGCCTGGTCGGATTGGTAACTCATCGCGGACTCTTGCGTCTGTTGAGCCGCGGCTCAACCGCACCCGATGCCACTTCGATGACCGTGCGCGAGATCATGAAGCCGAATCCAACCAGCGTTACGTCGACGACCCCGACGCTGGAAGCGATCGAGATCATGCGAAGCTCTGGTATTGGTTGCCTTCCGGTAGTCGATGATAACCAGCTTGTGGGGATTGTGACCTCTTATGATTTCTTGACGGCCACCGCAAGTCTTTTCAAGCAACACCTGACAGCTTCGGCAAGGCCTCTCGATAACGAGAAAGCGATGCGAGTCGCAAAATGAGAAATTTGAACCTAAATTATTCACCGCAGAGACGCCGAGGTCGCTGAGAACGCGCAGAGAAAAACTGACCGTAACCGTTGATTTGCCACATTAAGGACACACCCATGGCCCAATCGAAAATCGAAGTCTTCACAGCAATGCTCGTTGAGCAACCGGACAATGCCATGATCTGGTACGGCCTGGCCAGTGAACAATACAAACTGGAAAACTGGGTCGAGGCAGCGAAGTCTTTGCGCCAGGTGGTAAGCCTCAACCCGGATTACACGGCCGCCTATCAAATGTTGGGAACAGCCCTGGTTAATACTGATGACCTTGCCGGCGCCCAACAGGCCTGGAGAGATGGCATTGAGGCCGCGAGTCGAAGCGGCGCGTGGAAGGCCGGACAACATATGCAAGGTTTGTTGGACGGCGTTGCCGGTGGTAATGAGGCTCTTTGCGTTGACCCCGGCGACTGAACTCTCCAGAAAACACCAGCGGGTGGTAAGCCTGTTTCTAAAAAATCCGATCTGCTAGTCGCTGTTTACTAAATCAGCCAACTCAAAGTTGGGAACGCGGTTGAGCCGGTGTCCCGAGAGCGGCTCTGCCGCAGCACATAGCGGTAAGCCTCTGGCTTACCGTTGACTTCGCCACCCCCTCCTGAGGCTACGCCTCAACATTGGTAATCTGCGGCGTGCTCGACGCGCCGGTGGAAAATTCTTGCATCCCGAGGCGGAGCCTCGGAAGAACTTAAGGCCTGGGCCGGAAAGCCGGAGGCTTTCCGCTATGTGCGGCGGCCGAGCCGCAAGCGCTTGATTAGTTCGGCGCCTAACTACCCCCAG
>Ga0070694_100000536_pt1 | contig 20897 bp, 19 predicted proteins | sample KBSK1251metaG_FD_65470 | JGI IMG/M metagenome (GOLD analysis project Ga0070694, IMG submission 65470) | Corn, switchgrass and miscanthus rhizosphere microbial communities from Kellogg Biological Station, Michigan, USA - KBS K1-25-1 metaG | ecosystem: Host-associated > Plants > Roots >... | reverse complement strand
TGATTGCCGGAATCAGAAGAAGAAAATCGCGCGCCCGAAGACTGCCACGCCAAACCACAACAGCACTGCCACAAGAGCGGTGAGCTTGCGAACGATCGGCGGAAGGCCCTGCCTGTCCGCTCGAGTGACGCTGCGTAGCGCCGTAAACTGGAATGGGAGCGCCAGCAAAAGAAACAGAGCTTTATAGTGGAACGCGACGTTACCCCAGCATTTGACGGCTTCCGAAGTGAAAAGAAGCGTCCCAGTGACGAGCGTCAAGAACAACCCTGACAGTGACCAGGGCATCAATTCCCGCGCCGTTTCGGCCACGCCTTTCTCCCGCAAAACCAAATCGAAAAGCCGCAGCGCCAGAACCAGTATCGTGCCCAGAAACAGCGTTATTCCCAAAAGGTGAAACACTTCGGCAAGCGTGAACGTCCACTTCGATTCCCGGATGCCATGCCCCAGCCGGGTGTTTTCGATCCATAGGAAATATGGGTAGAGGTGGTCCCACACAGCTCAGACTATAAAAAGTAGGCCATCATGCGGCCTGCGGCGATGATGCCGACCCACAACGTGAGCGCAACCAGTCCGGCGAATCGCGCCTGCCGGGGCGGAATCGGCGCTGCGTTCCATTCGGCTTGACGGCGTTCGATCGTCAGGTGGTACACCGCGATATTGACGCCCGCGAGCACCAGCATGAGTGCTTTGGCCCAAAAAAAGGGGCTGCCATAGCAGCGCATCGCCAGCGACCAGAAGAGTAAGCTCCCTGTTACGACCGTGATGGCGAATCCCGTCAGCACGAAAGGACGCAACGGACGGAAAACAGCCGACACGGGCTGGTCTTTCAGAACCCATCCCGCGAGCCGCAGGTCAAACCAAATCACCAGGCCCACCGATAACGCCAGCGAAACGACGTGAAGTCCCTCGATAATCGGAAAGACGTACAGCGACTCGCGAAGCGCGGTGGAACTGCTTGTCGCGTCAATGTACTCGAAAATCCAGTGAATCGACACGTGCGGCCCCAGGAATTGCGAATGATATCACCGGAAAGATTGAGCGCGGACCGCGTGTGGCAATGACGTTCAGAAAACGAACCTGCGCCGCAAACTGCAATTGCCTGGAATCCTGCGCGCTGGAGATGCTGCCGAAATTGGGCGTGAACGCCAACTCCTCCTGGCCTCGAGCTGACTGCAGGCCCACGCCGTGCTCGGCTGTGAACGGTCTACTATGCGACGTCGAGCAGTGCGTGCGGATTCCTGTCGGCGATCAACAGCAATGTCCGCGCTGCACCTGATGGCGCACGCCGCCCCTGCTCCCACTCCTGCAAGGTTCGCACGGACACTCCGAGCAACTCGGCAAACCGCGGCTGCGAGAGACCGGTCTTTTCTTGAAATATCTCGTCGAGGTCACGTGCCCGCTGTTCAGGCGGAGGTCGCGTCACCCGCCATGACGGCGGCGCCGATCGACGCGTGAACTCCGCGTCGGACGATGGGGCTCACGATCGCGTCGACCTTCCTGCCTCAGCGTGCGCTTCCGAAGTGCTCTTTGGCCTTCGCGACAATTTGAGGTTCGGTCAGCTTGTCGGCGGTTTCGATATGGACAGAGCACTCGGTGAGTGTCTTGACCCGGCTGAGACGCTCCTTCAGTTCACGTTTGGCCTCGCCTGGCCCGAATATCAGGAGTGCGTCCGGCACCCCGATCTGACTGATAACGTCGTCGTAGTACCGGTCGAGTTGCTGGCTGTGGCGTTGCTCGTATTTCTTCTCGCCTCCGCGCTCCTGCTGGCCTGAATAACGCGGATGTGCCTCGACGTCAGAGTTCAGGGTGCGGGTCCTGACGTCATCTGCGGACGTCGACACGATGACGGCCGTCTTGTGATCGATCCAAATGCCCACGTGGTGGTTCATAGCACCTCTTCAGCATGCGTCCCCGCGCGAATGCGCCGCGCGAACGAGACGGGCCACTTGCCAAATCAGTGTCGCAGCAATCCCTGAAATCGACTGTTCTCTTTTGGGCATCGGGACGGTCCCGATCAACCCTGTAGCCAGGCGAAATTGGGGCCACGCGAGCCAATGGCAGCCAAATCCGGTGATCGACGATGTTCTAGTGGAAGTGAAGGAAGTACGGCTGACGCGGACGTTGGTAACTAGGCGAGCGCCACGTCCGGAACTGGCGAACGCGGCAGGTCCAGGGTAAAGACACATCCCCTCTCCGGCAGGTTGCGCGCATAGAGCCGGCCACCGTTTGCTTCGGCGCCCCATCGGCTGAACGCGAGCCCAATGCCGATCCCGTTTCGGTCAGCTCCGCGCTGCTCGAACGGACGGAACAGTTCAGTGACGTCTCCGGCCGGGAGACCGCCGCATTCATCTTGAACCTCAACCAGTACACGATCAGTGCTGGCGCCCACACGCAGGTCACGGTGCTTCGAGGACGGGTGAACTTGAATCTGCTGGCACTTTCAAGCGGCGCCCGCCTCTGGTCCGCGACCGACCATACGATCAAACCCGACGACGGTAGAAGAATCCGCCGCCGCCGAGCAGCAGCACCACGAGGAGGATGATGATTAACGTGTTTGTGTCCATTTTTGTCTCCAGTGTGTTTGCTAGCTTTCACTAACGCGCGTGATGACCGACAGCGATGCGGCGCCCTCGGGTAAAACACATGCGTAGCCCGCCACGAGCGGGCGTGCTCTAGCAGCGGGTCCAGGTCTCCCTGACGTGTGGATTCGGTATCCGCTATACGCGAATCCGGCGACCACTCAGCAACCCGACAACAAAGAGCACGACGGCAACGACCAACAACACATGGACGGATGCGCCGATGGTGTAGGTGCCCACGACTCCGAGCAGCCACAACATCAGTAGAACTACGGCCAGGGTGAACAACATCGCGATTTCTCTCTTTCGTCTGCCAGTTCGTCTCACGTCCCAAGAACACGGCCGAGGCCGTCTTCTATGCCTCTACCCCAATACAGCATGCGGCAATCGCGGACCCGTGTCTGTGCATTTGAGAACGTCCACATCGGCCACCAGCTCTTCCATCCAGTCACGTGTCTCTCGTCATGTTCTGAAGGGAACAGTTGGCCTTCGCGACCGGTGTTACGTTCAGCCTGGCGCCTGACGTCCGTCCGGGTCGGTCGATACCGACGACGCTCGACGAGCTCAGCGCTGCTGTGAAGGAAGCGCGCGCTCAGCGCCTCGCCCCGTCAGCGCCGCACTCCCAGAGCCTCCTAATCCCCGAGTCCCCGAGCCTCTAATTGATCCGCTACGGAGCCACCGCGAAGTCCTTCGTGGCCGCGGAGGACCCGTTCACCAGCACTTCGAGCTTGTATTTTCCGGCCGGCCATCCATCCGGCTTCGAGACGTGAAACTCGGTTCTGGCGTCGCCGGTGGCCGCGATCGTCTGCGTCGATTCGTTGACGACCTGTCCGTCCTGGTAGGTCCAACGCGCCTTCAGTGTCGCGGTCGGCGCGGAACCTTCCGTGGCGATCGATGCGTAGATCGTGTCGTTCGGTTTGAATGAATCGGTGCTGCCGCTGATCGTCTTGTCGGCGCTCACGGATCGTCCGAGGTCGATGTGGGACACACGAATACCGGTGCCGGACGTACCGGTCGTGCCCGCGTTGTCGTTGCTCTTCGTGCACGCTGTGCTGAGAACGGCTGCTAGCGTGAGAACAAGCATCGCCGTTCCCACGAATCTGGTCTTGTACATCGCTTCTCTCCTGTAGTGGTGCGAGCTCTACGGGACCTTGAGTTCCTGGCCTGGATAGATCAGATCCGGATTCTTGATGAGGTCTTTGTTGGCCTCGTAGATCCGGCGCCACTTGCTGGCGTCCCCGTATTCCCGCTTGGCGATTTTCGAAAGACTGTCGCCGTTCACGACGACGTACGTCTTGCCTGAACCGCTCGTGGCCACCGGCTCAGGCGCAGCCGGCGCGGTCGATGATCCGCCAGACTGCACGTTGCTGAAGTCGGGCTTTGCTGCGGATGGCGTGTCGCCTTTCTTGCGCAAGATGTTGTCGAAGATGCCCATGAGTTCACCTCTCCTGTGTCTGCTACTACTTTCACCAAATGTGCCGTCGCGCCTCGTCAACTCAATCGTTGAGCACGAAGGTGACCTTCATCCGGACGCGGTATTCCGTGATCTTCCCGTTCTTCATCACCACTTCCTGGTTCTTGATCCACGCTCCGCTGACGTTTTCGAGCGTTTTATTCGCGCGAGCTAGACCGGCGCGCATGGCTTCGTCAAAGCTCTTAGGTGACGAGGAGGTAATTTCGGTAACGCGGGCAACAGACATGATGTCCTCTCGTGTGTGAAGCGAGACGCGTTTCCTCCAACGAAGGAAGCGTCCAATCCACCGAATATGATGAAAGTGTCAGAAACCCGCTGTTCAGTTCTGAACAACATGACGCGAGGAGGGTGAAAGGGAGGCGGCCGGTTCAGGTCATCGAGGAGAAGCGGGTGACGTCGGGGCGGCTGGCGAGAATCGAATGCTCGGTCTTGCGCGTCGCCATCTACAGTCCCGAAATATGAGCGCCGCACCCAAGGGATCGCTTTATCGAGTGCATGGACGCCGAAGTGCTCGGTTATGGCCCGCCTCGTCGCGTAGTCCCACCGAAGAACTGTGCGACGTGTGCGCAAACGGTACCGCGAGTTTTAGCCCTCCGATAGGCCACCGTCTCACTGCAACCTTCACATCACGGTCCGCCGCGAGCGGCAGCACTTCGGACTTTGAACTATTTCCCGAGATAGATCTTGTTCGCGTCATTGAGTGTGGTCGACGCTAGCTCCATACGATCCACGCCACAACATGCCCAATCTGAGGCCCTCTTACCCGGGATCAAGTAGGTTGCGAGCCCGAGGCGGAATTGCGCTGACGCCAGCATGTAGTCCCACATCAACGACCATTCGGCCGGCGTCGTCACTTTGTCCTGAACAAACGAAAGCTCTACGTCGAACGCAAACAAGAGTTGCTGAAATTGACCCGGTGTGATTCCCCCTACAGCCCGGGCATCGTTCACGTCGAACCCAGTTGCAGCCCGATGAGCATCTACGGCGTCGAACCCCCCTAGACTGCGGGCAAGATCCACCGCCTTGCCGGCGGCATAGACTCTGGCGAACTTTTGTCGGTCGAGTTCCGCGGCCGTTGGTGCCGTCGTCGTGAGTGACACCGGCTGAGGGGTGGGAGGGGGTATCGGTGTCGATGGATGGCGCATCGCGGCGACGACAGCGCTTGAAACTCCCAAGACTGTCAACTCGCCGACCGCTGACGCGCTGAGATCAAATTGTGTGATCCTTGCACCGTTGATCACCGAGATCACCGTCACGTCGGATACGTGCAGCGCAACGAGGTGGGTAACCTCAGCGTTGGTGAGGGCAGTCACCGGCGTTTGCGCGTTGGCCGACGGAACGGAAGACATCAGTAGAACAGCGACAATTACCGAGCACAGGTATTTCATCGTCCAGCCTCAGCCAACAGATTGGCTCGTGCTCCGGGCCGCCGTCTGTGCAGAAACGCACACGGCAAAACGCGTGCGAAACCGCAAACCAACGCTCCAAGACATCATGTAACAGCGCTGCAGCTGTCGGATGCTGGACAAGTTGCGCATCATGCAACAGCCGTCCCTCCAGCGCGACCCACAACGACTGCCAGCAGGAACTGCTCCTCGGCTGCATCGAGACCGAGGTCCCGGTTCAACAGGTCGTCGAAGACGCCTCCGAACGGCCGGGCGCTCAGCCCCAGGGCTGTGGCGGCGAGGATCAGGTTCTGCGAGATGTGACCGGCCTCGGCAACGAGCATCCGATAGCCTCCCGGCCCGTACTTGCGCTCGTGGCGCGCGAAGCAGCCGGTCAGGCAGACGAGCACCGCCGCGCCCGCCACCATGTTTCGCTCGACCGGCAGAGCAGCGCCCACAACGATCGACGGATCGATCCTCGGCCTTACGACCTCCAGAACATTGTCGGACGCGCGATAGTGGTAGACGGCCGGCTCCAGCCCGTCGACTCGGAACACGACCGGATAGATCTCAACCGCGTAAAGAGCCCCGCTCGATGGGTACGCGCGCAGGTTCACCTGACGTCCTGCCGCCGTGAGCGCTCCTGTGACGCCACACGCCGTGGACAGGAGTCCATCGAAGTCGGCCCGGGTCACGGCAGCCCCACTGAAGTCGCGCGTTGATCGACGTGAGCGGGTCAGCGCGTGGAAAGGGCGAAGGCGATCGGGGACGGATGGATTCACGGCAACGCGTGGCGCGTCCGGATAGACGCGATAATTCCCGTCGCCCGCGAGGCGCAGGACGGCTTCGCCGTCGAGGCCACCTCCCGCGAGGACGCCCTTTTTCGTAGCCCGATGGATGAAGCGGCCGAAAGGCCGCCCGGAAACGTCGATCGCGCCGGTCGCGGCCAGCGCGGCAATCATTCGTGCGGCGACCTCACGCTCGCCTGCCGGAAATCGGGACACGATTTCCGCCAGCGTACGCACTCCGTCCATCGCGCCGATCGCGCGCCAGAGCACGCCTGCACCATCCGATACGATCACCTCGCGGCGGATCCGCTGCACGGATGTACAACCGGGATGCCGCTCAACCGCCGGTTCCCCGAATGAAAGGCTGAAACGGATCGCACACCGTTCGTCCATCCAGACACGTGCTGACGGCAGCAGCATCGGACGCACGCCCTCGTCCAGAGGAGACGGCTCCTCGGTCGGCCGGATCATGCGGCGCCCGCGTGGGCCGTCGATGAGCAGATCGGTGTCGAAGACATACTCCGTGAGTACGTCCTCGCAAATCGAGAGATCGAAGGACGAGGCGTCGTCCTGCTGCCGGTGTTCCTGCAACACCCTGCCGAGCCGCTGCGATGCTTCCAGCTGGCCCTGCACGTCCTGCAATCCTTCAGCGAGTGTCAACGCCGCTTCATATGCCGTGCGGGCGTCCGCGTCGTTACCGGTGGCGCGGAGCATGTCTCCGAGATCCAGATGCAACGCGCCGCGCAGATTTTTCAGATCCTCGGCCTGTGGGAGCGTCGTCGCGAGCTCGATTGCGTCACGAACACACGCGATGGCGAGATCGGGCCGTCCGCCCATATACCAGCAGCGGCCCGCGTGTCCGAGAATCACGGCCCTGCCGTAGCGCGGCGCCTCGCCGATCGAGACGAGTGTGAAGAACACGACCGGCGCGTGCCGCTGAAGCTCGCGATAGTTGCGTGCCTGGATCTCCAGCGTGGCTCTCTGTTCGCTTTCCTCGGTGAATCGAGCCTCTTTGTCGGCGATATCCGCCAGAATGCCGTAGCCCTTCCAGGCGTCCGCCGCTGCGGGGTCGAGACTCTGCGCGACGGCAACAGCCTCCTCGGCGAGTTGTCGGGCGTCACCGAGTCGGCCCGGTTGGTCCTGAAGCAGTTCGGCAAGAGTGTTCAGACGGTGTGCGACTTGCGCGGCGGTTCCGATCTGGCGATCGATTTCGAGCGCCTTCCGATACCAACCCTCCGCCGTCTCCGGCTTGCCAGCTTCCAGAGCGACCACAGCCAGTTGGTTCCAGGTCTCGGCGGCTGCAGTGAGGTGGCCACACTGCTCGCTTATGCGTGCGGCCTCGTAGTAGTGCCGTTCAGCGGCATCCCACTGACGCTGTATCTGAAAGACCCGGGCGAGCTGATGCCAGGTGGCGGCCTCCATGTCGGGCTCGTGGACCTGCTGAAACACCCGCTGCGCCGCCTGATGGCGAGTCAGCGCTTCCCCCAGCTTTCCTTCCGCCAATGCGAGTGCGCCGAGCCGCGCCATCTCGACGCCCTGTCCCCGGAGGTCTTTCACTTCCTCGGCAATCTTCAGTGCTGCTTCGTACGCTTTCTTCGCGTCGCCGTACTGGCCGCCGGCGCGGAACGCATCGCCAAGCTCCGAACGCAGCGTGCCTCGCAGGCGTTTCACTCCATCGCTCGGGGCCAGCCTGCCAACGACATCGATCGCTTCCCGCACGTGCTGCACCGCGAGATCGGGTCGACCGCCCATGTGGAAGCACCGACCGAGGTGCCCCAGAATCACGGCCCGACCATAGCTCGGCACGTCACCGAGCCGGGTGAGAATGCCCTCGAATACCTCCGTCGCCCGGCTGACCTGACCTTCATTCAGCAACTGCTCACCACGCTTGCCCTCGGCGACGTACCACGCCGAGCCGCCCTCGCCCGACTCGACGCGCAGCGGGGCCGTGAGCGCGTTCGCCTCCGTCCTGATCGTTCTCCTCGCAGTCACAAAAGATCGGGATGTCGTGACGAGCGTCGACGCGCAGGGGACCTGCAGGTCAGGCCCCCTGCGGACGATCGTCAGTAGGTCAGCGTGGCGCTGAACTGGACCATGCGGCCGTCCTCCGTGCGCGACGGGACCAGCCAGCTTCCGCCGTACGTCGTGTTGAGCGCGTGAATGGCAGCGCCGTTGAACACGTTGAAGACGTTGAGATTGCCCTGCAATACGACCCGCTGCGTCAATCGCAGCCGTTTGCCCAGCCGGAGGTCGAGCCGCGTCATCCGATCTGCGAACATCGTCCCCGGCACGATCAGCGGAACCGTGGCGGTGCGCGCGCCGCCCGCCAGGTTGCGGCCGAGCGACGGCGCGATCTCCGCGGTCGGTACCGAGTACTCCGCCGTCACGAGCGGCCCCGCGATGTTCTGGAACACGGCGCTCACGACGAAGTCGCCCGGCAACGGGTAACTCCCGAAGGATTTCACCTGTGTCTGCCCCCCGAACGGCGTGACGACCCGGCAGGTACGCCGCCCGTTGATGGTCGTGGCGGTATGCGGGTTTGGGGTCACAAATACGCCGGCCCCGACCTGGGCCGTGACGAGAGCGGTAGGAACCTGAGCGGTCGCCACGGCGCCGGGAGAATCGACGTTGAAGCACTGATCGTTGACCGTGCGCCCGGTGTCCACGCCGGCGCCGAACACGATGCCCGAGCCGAACCGCGTGCTGAGGGTGACGTCGAAGAAGTCATTGACGAACACCTGGTTGCCGAAGTTCGACGCCTGCGTGACCACACTATTCACCTGGCCGAACTTCGCGGGCGTGATGTCGGCGAGGCCGCAGACCTGATACCCGCCGCCACCGGGCAGACGCGAGTCGTTCGGCGCCGTGATGCAGTACGTATCGAAGTCGGCGGGCGTCACCAACGTGTTGTCGGTGACGGTGCGGTTGCCATACCAGTTGCGGTAATAGCCGGCGTTGACCGACATCGCGCCCGTGAGCTGGTGCTGCACTTCCGCCGTGAGATCCCAGTTGTAGCCCCTCTCGCCCCAACCCTCGATCATGTCTTTGGCATAGATGGTGGTGACGCGGGTCCCGCCGAAGCTCTGATTGGCCATGGCCCCGCACTCTCCGTTCGCGGCCCGGTTCGCCAAGTCGCAGTCCGGGATGAGATTCCCGTTGGCGTCGTTCCACGAACGGTTCACCATGTTGACCGCAGCCGTGATCGGGTTGATGGCCTGGGTAACCGTGACCGAGGTCTTGTCCACGAACCGGCCCAGTGCCACCTTGATCGCGGTCCGGCCGTTGCCGAACAGATCGTACGCCGCGCCCATCCGCGGATTCGCGTCCCACCACAACGGCACGTGCTTCACCGCCGCGAAGTCACGCGCGGGGACCCACCCGTTCGGCGTTGCGTCGACATGCTGCTCCGGAATGTAGCCGTGGAAATACTCGAAGCGGAGACCGTAATTGAGCGTCAGGCGCTGCACGGTCCACTGGTCCTGGGTGAAGAATCCGAAATCCTTGTTCCGCTCGTAGGCGACGTACGGCGTCGCCCACTGGGTAATGCCGGTCGGCACCCCATTCCTGACGGTGTAATTCACGTTCTGCGTGACTTCCGTGCCGACGTCGCTCTTGCTCTCCTCGAGCTGAAACCCTGCCTTGAAAGCATGCGAGCCGGTCACATAGGACATGGAGCCACGCTGCGAAAAGCGGGGCACGTGCTGGATGAAACGATTGAACGCGGTCGAATTGAACCGCACGCCAGTCGTCTCTTCCAGCATCGAGATGTCATTCGGGCCGACTTCGGGCTGGGTGTACTGCGGCCAGCTGCCCTCAACGACGCCCATGCCAGCCTCGAACAGAAGCCTCGACGTTGCTGGCGAGGTCCACGTTAGTTGATAGAGGCCGGCCGGACTGAGTTGATAGCTGAAAAACGCCTCGGGCGCATTCACTGAACCACTCCCCGTGTTGGCGGGGCAATGGCAGTCTCGCTGGTGATCGGCGAAGCCTTGGATCTTGTTCCGGGGCGTCGCCCTCCACGTCACACGAACGGCCTTGGACTCCATCCACTCGTGCCCGAACGCGGGCCGGCTGTAATCCGGGGTGTAGAACGTGGTGCCTTGCGTTGCGTTGTAGAACTTGCCGGCGGCCCCCCGCTCGTTGCCCCACTGCCGATACGAGCCGAAGAACCACAGCCGGTCCTTCATGATCGGGCCGCCCAGCGACGTGCCCGCATCGAAGACATAGTTGACGCTGGTGACGCTCAGGAGCCCGGCCGCGCGCAGAGCATCGCTCAGGTTGTTGGATTGCAGGCCCTTGCCGGAGTAGAGGCCGTGGATGCTGCCCGAAAAGGTGTTGCCGCCCTCCTTGGGCACCAGGTTGATCTGAACGCCGTCGGCGTTCGTCTCGGCCGTAATCCCACTCGTCGACAGCACTGTCTCCTGCACGGTCTCCTGGTTCTGGTTGTAACCCTGGTTACCCAACGAGTGCTGAATGCTCATGCCGTCGAAATTGACCTTGGTGCCTCCCTTTCCGTGATAGGTGCCCCCGACCTGCCCTGTGTATCCGCCGGTGATGTCGAAGCCTTCGTTTCCTTTGAACCCTGGAGTGAGTGTCACGAGGTTATTCAGATTCTTCACACTGCTCGGAAGCACGTTGAGCAGATCGCTCGAGATCACGGTCTGCCGGCGGGCCGTCTGGGTGTCGACGAGCGGCGACTCGCCGGTCACCCTGATCGTCTCCTCGAGAGTCCCAAGCCTCATGTCCGCGTTCACCGTTGCCGTGAACCCTGCCGGCAGCACGATGCCTTCGCGCACGAACGTGCTGAAACCGGCCAGCGTGAAGGTGACGACGTAGGTGCCGGGTCGCAGATCGGTGATGTTGTAACGGCCGTCGCCGTCGGTCACGACAGTGCGGACCTTTTCAATCAGGACCGGGCTCGCGGCTTCCACGGTGGCGCCGGGCAACACGCCTCCCGACACGTCTCTGACGACGCCCGCGATGCTGCTGGCGGTTGTCGCCTGCGCCGACCCGGCACGCGGCAGCAGCAGCACACAGATGATGACGATAAGAATGACGCCGACGACGCGTGCACGTGGCATGTGCGTCCTCCTTGCAACATCCTTCTGGTCCTTACGGCCTCAGCACATATGCCGGAGCCGCGGTGTTCTGCCCCTTGTAACAACAGTTCGCCAGGAAATTCGGCCGGTACGGATTGCTGAAGCTGTTGTGGCCGACCGGAAGGGTTCCCACTTTCGCAGGCCCGTTGATCCGGGCGAGCACGCGGTCGCGCGCTTGTTCGATCTGCCGCAACAGGCGATCAATGTCCCATCCGACGAGCTTGCCTTTCCAGTACACAACCTTCCCCGCAATCAGCACGTCGCGGACGTGTCGAGGGTTCATCATGGTGACAATCGTGCCGGGCACGTTGTTCATCGGCCAGGTGCCAATGCTCCGTGCTTCGAGCACGACGATGTCGGCTTCCTTCCCCGGGGTGAGCGTGCCAACCTTGTCCAGGAGCCGGTTGGCGGCCGCCCCCGCGATCGTGGCCATCTCGATGCACTGACGCGACGTGACGAGTTGCGGCGTGACCAGTTTCCCGGGGTTCGACTCGTCGAAGGCAAGGTCGTTGGCCAGCGCACGCTGCAGGCAGAAGGCGCCCCGCATCAGCGAGAACGGATCCGTCGTCATGTTCGTGTCGACGTCGGGACTCAGGCTGGGCAGGATCCCGTGATTCAGCGCTTCCTGGAGCGGCGGCATGCCGTGCCGCATCTGCATCTCGATCAGGATGGCGATCGAGACATGCGCGCCTCGGTCGCGCACGATCTCCCATGCCCTCGACCGGCTCTTGTTCGGGTAGCCGGAGGCGTCGGCACCGATCTGCGCCACGCTCTCGTCCTGCCAGCGCGTGGCGTGAACGAACGTGACGTCGGACCAGTCGGTGCCGTTCCGCGGGTCGGCGGCGCTGCTGACGATCCCGTTCGGGTTGCCGACCGAGTGGTTGTTGATCAGCGCGCCGAACGAGCGGGCGAGCTGCCATCCCGTGTACGGCGCGCCTGGAAAGGCCGGCCCGCCTCCACCGCCGAAGCCCAACGTCACTAACTGGTCTTTCGAGCTGAAGTACGTCTTTGCGATCCGGCCGATTCCCCTGGTCGTGTCATTCATCGCCCCAGGGACTTCATAGGGAATCCCCTCGGCACTGCGATCGGTTCCTCCGCTGTAATCGAAGACCATCCGGCGCCCGGAGTCTATGAGTCCCTTGATCAGGGCGTCGGTATGTTCGGGCGTGTGGTTGGCCTGCGACGTGTCCGTGCCGGTCGTGATGCCCTCGCTGATCTCGCTCAGACAGGCCACCAGCTGCGAGACATAGCAGTCCTCCGGGTCGTACGGCACACGCCCCAGGTCCCAGATGAAACGGTTCGGGCTTGCCGGATCGGGGATTCGGCCCGCCGTCCAGATGGCTTGCACCACCGACTGGTAGCTCTCTATCGGCCACGGCTGTGCGAGAAGGCCATCGGGAATGATGGCGCGTTGCAGGGTCTCGTACTGGTGATGGTGCGTGGTGATGAAACCGGGCATGACGATCGTGCCCGAGCAGTCGACCACCTCCGCGTCCGGGGCAGTGAGGTTGGGCCCGATGGCGGCGATCGACTTGCCGTCGATCAGGACATCGGCATTCTCGAAGTCGCCCACCTTCGGGTCGAGGCTGAGCACGACGCCGCCCTTCAGTAGGATGCGGCGCTTACGGCCGTCCCCAACCAGGTTCTGGAGCTCGGGCGGGGCGGCCGCCCGGACGCCGGCGAGCGGGCCCACCGTCTGAGAGCTCGCCGTTCCCGAGGCGGTGCGGCAGCCGACGGCGGCGAGCGTCGTACCCGCGAGCCCCGCAGCGCCAGTTCGGATGAAGTCGCGCCGCGACGGGGCCGCGTGCGCGGCGTCGGCGGGATTCGTTCCGCCTGTGTCCAAGGGCTGTGGTCCCAGGGAACGCGTCGGCACGTTCAGCCTCCCGGGGAACAGGAAAGGGACGCGCGACGGGTTTGCAAGACCGACACGCGTGAGACGCGCCGCAGCTTCATCGACATGTCCGATGTGCCGCCGAGCGCCGGCAGCATCCTACACCTGCTGGGTTCCGCCTGAGACGAGATTCTTCATTACTTCATGGACATCGCGCTCCGCGGGGTCCCTGAGGTCCGCAACACGCCACTCAGCGCCTTTCTGAGCCACTCTGCGCAACGACTGCTCTCGGAAAAGAGGTGCGCTGATAGATCTCTTGTCGAGACGCACGCACGTCACAGGCATCTGCTCCCCCCGGGAATCAGTGAGCAGACATGACGGAGAAACGGAAATCGTTCCGCCGTATCTGGAAGAAGTTCATCGGATGGACTTCACTGCTGTTGGCCGCCGCGGTCGCCGTCATGATTCTCACGACGAATCTGCGGCTGCATGCCTTTCAACAGCAATCGGCCGCCACCGAGGCGAAGCTTGCTGCGACGATCGTCGATCGAGAGGCTCAGATCACGATCCTGCGAAACGCGCTCAATCGGACGACCTCCGACCTGTCCAGCAGAGAATCGTTGATTGCGCGGCTCAATCTGCTGATCGGCCAGTTGAAAGAGGCCTCTGGCATCGCCGAAAAAGCTGGGCTGGTCCTGCTGACGCTGGCCGATCAGAACAGTGTCGCGTTCAAAGTGTCGCAGTCGACGCTCAGTCCCGGCCAACGGGAGAAACTGGCCGAGAACCTCGTTCTGATCAAGTAGGCGAGAACGTTTCCCGCATTCGAAATCCAGATTAGCGGTCACACCGACGACACCTGGGAGGGCAAGGCCGATCACAGCGACTCGTCCAGGAAGAAGAATCATGACCTCTCGTTGCAGAGAGCGGAGGCCGTCAAACAGTTCCTCGTCGATCACCAGATTCCCGCGGACAAGATTCAGGCCGAGGGTCGTGGCATGCTGTGGCCGGCGGGTGTGACGGCCGAGGCAGACGAGGCGACGATTACGGAACGGAACAAGAACGACAGCGCTCGACAAGCGAACCGCCGCGTGGAGGTGCTGATCAAGGGCGTAGACCTCAACGTGCCGACGCCACGGGACTCGAAACCGTGACGTACGCGGAGTCTAGCGAGGTCTGCTGCGCAGGTCCTTTCCGACCTGACTGACTTCACTGATTCGCGCCAACCGATTTTGATGCGATTGGCGCGCCCTGCAGGACTCGAACCTGCGACCTCCTGGTTCGTAGCCAGACGCTCTATCCAGCTGAGCTAAGGGCGCGTACGTCTAGAGCGGTCTCCGCTCGCCCCGACCGCGGTCGAGAACGCACCGGACCCGCCGATGGCGAGGCGCTCTCTCCGATCCTTCGGGGAGCGCACAAACAAAAACTATAGCACGCGTCAGTTGGAGGAGGGGCGCGGGTCGAGGCCGAGGATGCTGCCGGTCTGCCGCGGCAAGCGCGCTTCGCGCGCCGACGGCTGATCTGCAGCGGCGAGAATGTCGGAGAGGTCGATCATGGGAAGAGATGACGACGGCTCCGCGTCCGGAGATGCCGGCGCCGACTCCTGGCGAACGGCGCGCGGCTCGGGGCTCGGCTCGGGGCGCGGCTCGGAACGCGGCTCGGGACGACGGCGCGCAACCGGAGCCGGCTTCGGCGCCTGCACGACGGGTGCGGCGGCGACGCGCGCGCGGCGGTACCACATCACCTGCGCGGCGGCCCAGGCAATCCAGATCCCCCAGCCGGCCTTGATCGCCAGCGGGAGCGTGTTGACGAACGCCATCGAATCAGCCACGCCTGCCCTCCCCCGTCGTCACTGCGCCCACGTGAACCGCGGACCCGTCGCCAGCGAGTACTGCGTCAGCAGCGTCTGGAAAATCGGCGCGCGCGCGCTCTCGCTCGTCATCGCGGTCCGCAGCGCCTCGTCCACGTTGGCGCCCTTGTCGTGATCGAGCACGAGGATGATCACCACGCGGCGCTGGTCCGACGTGTCGCGCGCGCCGGGCGTCGGCAGGTGATGCCCGGCGTTCAACTTCCGCGTCGGAATCGGCTTGGTCAGCGACGCGCGAACCCAGACGGCAATCTGCTCGGCGCGGCGCGCGGCGCGACGCTCCTCGAGCGCGCGCCCCGTCTGGAGCGCAACGCCCGGCGCAATCTCCTCCGAGCTGGCGCCAACACAGATGATCTCCTCGGCGGTGTTCAGTACCGCCTTCATCTCGGGCGTGAACGCCGGGCTCGCCGATCCGTTCTCCAGCGTGTCGGCGGAGCTGAGACGCCAGCGGAAGTCGTCGGTGAAGAGGAGGATGCGGAACGACGCCTTACGCCCGGAAACATCCGACGCGCCCTTCACGATCAGATCGCGCTTCACCTCGGGCGGCGTCGGCGGCGTGCGCATGCGCTGGACGTTTCCGACGGTCGCAAACGTCAGCACGCCGCCGAAGAGCACGGCGGCAAGCGTCGAAAGCGACCACAGCGCGGCCTGCGTTCGCGAGCGCCAGCTTCGAGACGTGGAGTCGGTCGTCGGCACAGTCGGATCCTCGGGAGACCCGGCTGCACGATCACCGCCAGTGCGCACGCACGCGCACCCGCGCGCCGCGGCGGGCACGCGGCGGCTCGCGGCCGGTGACACAAGTTGGCAGCCCGCAAAAGTTTGTCACCCGGGCGCGTTGCTCGTATGATGCGCACGTTTCAGCTGGCAGCGGGCAGCTCGCAGCAGGCAACTGGGGAGTGCACGGAGGAAATCGTCATGCGGACCACCGCGGTTGTCATCGCACTGGCCGTCGCGGCGATCGCCGTCATCGGTCACGTCCCCGCATCGGGTCAGACGGCCGGCGCCTGGACGAATCTGTTCAACGGCAAGGACCTCGGTAACTGGAACGTCACGGGCAACGCCGACTGGCGGGTGGCCGACGGCGTCATCGAGGCGACCAAGGCCCGCGGCTTCCTGGTGACGAGGGAGTCGTACACCGACTTCGAGATGCGCGCGGACGTCTGGGTCACGGCCGACTCCAACGGCGGCATCCTCTTCCGCATCACCAAGCCCGAGGATCCCGGCATCGAGAACGGCTACGAGCTGAACATGAACGACAAGCGCGCCGACCAGACGGGCCGCACGGGCTCGATCGTCAACGTCGCCAAGCCGCTCGTGCAGTACGACTCCGGCGGTAAGTGGACGACGGTCGTGATCACGGCGAAAGGACCCCATATGGTCGCCACGCTGAACGGGATCAAGACCGCGGAAGCGGACGACGCGAAGTATCCACGGGGTCCGGTCTCGCTGCAGGCGGCGGGCGGCATCGTGCGGTATCGCAACGTCCAGATTCGCGAGCTGAAGTGATGCGCCGTTTCCTCTGCCTGTCGGTCATCCTCACGAGCGTCGCGCTGGTGTCGGCCCAGCGCGCCGCGAAGACACTCGACATCTACGTCGTCGACGTGGAGGGCGGCAACGCGACGCTCCTCGTGTCGCCGTCGGGACAGTCGCTGCTGATCGACGCCGGCAACGGCGGCACCGCCGCGGCGCGCGACGCCGGCCGCATCCTCGAGGCGACGAAGGATGCGGGCCTCACGCAGATCGACCACATGATCGTGACGCACTGGCACGGCGACCATTACGGCAGCCTCGCGGAGCTGGCCTCGCGCATCCCGATCCGCCACTTCATCGATCACGGCCCCAACATTCAACCGGCCGAAGCGGTCGATGCGTTCCTGAACACGGAATATCCAGCGCTGTATGCCAAGGGCACGCACACGGTCGCGAAAGCAGGCGACACGATTCCCTTCGCAGGCGTGACCACGCGCGTCGTCATGTCGGGAGGCCAGCCCATTCGCACGCCGCTCGCCGGCGCGGGCAAGCCGAATCCGTTCTGCGCCACGTCCAAGGTCATCAACCCGAACGCGATTCCGGAGGACACGCAGTCGGTGGCCACTGCCTTCACCTTCGGCAGGTTCCGCGCGCTTCACCCAGGCGATCTCACCAGCGACAAGGAACGCGACCTGATGTGCCCGGTCAATCGCGTCGGCACGATCGACGTGCTGCTCGGCCCTCATCACGGCCAGGACACCTCGAACTCGGAGGCGTTCGTCCACGCGCTGCAGCCGCGCGTGGTCATCATGAACAACGGCACGCGCAAGGGCGGCTGGCCCGACGTGATGAAGTCGTTCTATACGTCTCCTCGCTTCGAGGACCTGTGGCAGATGCACTTCTCGTTATTGAGCGGGCAGGAATACACGCCGCCGGGCGTGTTCATCGCCAACGGCGTGGACGATCAGCCGGCCGCGATGCCGATTGCGCCGGTGCCGCTGCCGCCGCCGGGGCCGAATACGCCGCCGCCGCCGATCCACAACGGCCGCGCGTACTGGGTGAAGGTGTCAGCGCGCGAGGACGGAACGTTTACCGTCACGAATTCGCGTAACGGATTTTCGAAGGAGTATCGGTAGCGCCGGGTCCGATTGGACGTGGCGTCGGCGTCGAAAAGAGCATCGGCAGCGCCGGGGCCGATTGGACGTGGCGTCGGTGTCCAATCGGGACCCGGCCTACTCAGGTGTTTTGCCCCACGCACACGTCGTGTGCTCGACGAGCTCGATGCGGATGCCGCCCGGCGCTTCCACGTATCCGGTGCGGTGGCCGAACTGGTTCGGCGCCGCCGCCGGTTCGGCGGTGAACTTCACGCCCTGCGCCTTCAACGCCGCGCTCGTCGCGTTCATATCGAGCGGTCCGAAGCCAAGATGATCGATTGACCGTCCCTGGCTCGGCGCCCCCTCGCCTTTCGTCAACACCAGATACGTGCGGCCGTAGCGCAGCGCATCGCGGCCGCCCATCTTCGTCCGCGCGCCGCCGAAACTCGAGGCAAACCAGCGCAGCGTGGCGTCCGGATCCCCCACTCGAAGCGTCACGTGGTGAAAACCGCGGCCCGGCACGTCGTTGACGAGCTCGATCTTCGTCCCCCACGGATCGACGACGAGGCCGGGCGACACGAGGCGGGCCCCGGCGGCTTCGAGCTCCTTCGTCTTGCCGGCGACGTCGGGAACCGAGAAGCCGATGCTCTCGAGGACGCTCCCCTCGCTCGGCTTCGCGTCCGGCGCACGCAGGAATATCAGCTGAACCGGCAGCGGCCGCTTGCCGTTGAACCCCTCGAATATGACGCGGCCCGGGTTTTCGCCCGCCTGTCCATCCAGGTGGCGCAGGTACCAGTCGGAGGCCTTGTCCGGATCGGGGGCCGCGAGGTGAATGTGGTCGTACGGCACGCTTGGCGGCGCCTGCGCCGCGCCTCGAAACGCGAAGACGGCCAGGACGAACACGCCGGTCAGCAGCGAGCGAATCTTCATGCCAGATGCATCTTACGCCAGGGGGTTGTGCGAGAGAATTGGGGCCATGAAGAGGATGCTTGCCGCGCTCGCCGGGTTGCTCGCGTTCGCCGCGTCAGCCGGCGCGCAAATCCCGGAACGGCTCGACCGCGCGCTCACCGCGATTTACGGCCGCAGCGAGTACGCGCCCGAGGGATTCGGGCCTGCCGTCTGGATCGACAACGGCAGCCGCTACGTCACGATCGATCAGGCGGGTCTCACGGCGCACGACACGGCGTCGGGCGCCACGACGCCGCTGGCAACGGCGGCGGAGCTGAGACCAGCCGGGGCGATCGCGGCGGCGGCGTTCTCGAGCGATGCATCGCAGGTGCTGCTGTTCACCAACACCCGCAAGGTATGGCGGCTGAACACGCGCGGCGACTACTGGGCGCTGGATCTGCGCACGCACCGCCTTCGGCAGGTCGGACGCGACGCGCCCTCCTCCTCTCTCATGTTCGCGAAGTTCTCGCCCGACGGCAGCCGCGTCGCGTACGTGCGCGAGCAGAACCTGTACGTCGAAGACCTCGCCAGCGGCCGCGTGACCCCGCTGACCACGGGCACCGGCCGTGACATCGTCAACGGGACGTCCGACTGGGTGAACGAAGAGGAGCTGTTCATCCGCGACGCGTTCAAGTGGAGCCCCGATAGCCGGCAGATCGCGTACCTGCAGTTCGACACGTCGGGCGTCGGCCGCTTCACGCTGATCAACGACACCGACGCGCTCTATCCGACGCTCAGAGAGTTCCCGTATCCCAAGGTCGGCACGAAGAACTCCGCCGTTCGACTCGGCGTCGTGCAGGCGGGAGGCGGCGCCACCCGCTGGATGGCCGTACCGGGCGATCCGCGCGAGCACTACATCCCGCGCTTCGAGTGGATCGATGCGGCCACCCTCGCGCTCCAGCACGTGACGCGCCGCCAGAACGCGGGCGAGCTCCTGCTGGCCAGCAGCCGCACGGGTGCCGTGACGACGGCATACAGCGAAACATCGAAGACATGGCTCGAGGCGTCGGACCCGTTCGTGCTGGATCCGGTCGGTGCCGCGCTGTGGCTCCACGACAACAGCCTGTTCACGTGGTTCAGCGACAAGGACGGGTGGCGGCACATCTACCTCGTGTCGCGCGAGACGCACCGGGAGACGCTCGCAACGCGGTTCGAGGGCGACGCGATAAGCCTCCTCGAGGCCGATCGATCGCGCGACGTGCTCTACTTCATCGCGTCGCCGAACAACGCGACGCAGCGCTATTTGTACGCCGCCAGCGTGAAGGACGGCGCGGTCACGCGGATCACGCCCGCCAGCCTGCCCGGCACGCACGCCTACGACATCTCGCCGGATGGCCGCTGGGCGTTCGACACGTACTCGCGCGTCGACGTCCCGCCCCGCACGGAGCTGGTCGCGCTTCCGGATCACAAGGCGGTCCGGACGCTCGTCACCAACGACGCGCTCGCCCGCAAGGCCGCTCCGCTCCTGACACAGCCGGCGGAGTTCACCACCGTCACCATCGACGGCGGCGTGACGATCGATACGATGGTCCTGAAGCCGGCCGGCTTCGACGCCTCGCGCAAGTACCCCGCGATCGTCTACGTCTACAGCGAACCGGCGGACACGCTGGTCGACGACCAGTGGGCGACGACTCTCCTGACGTTCCGCGCGATCGCGGACGAAGGCTACGTCGTCCTGATGTTCGACAACCGCGGAACGCCGGCGCCGAAGGGAGCCGCGTGGCGCAAGGCCATCTATCGCGCTATCGGAGACCTGAACGCGCGGGAGCAGGCGGCCGCCGTCACGCAGTTCGCGAAGGAGCACTCCTATGTCGATGCGTCGCGCGTGGCGATCTACGGCCACAGCGGCGGCGGCTCGGCCACCCTGCAGGCGATGTTCAAGTTTCCCGACGTCTACCGCGTCGGCATCGCGAGCGCGCCCGTCCCGGACCAGCGGCTGTACGACACCATCTACCAGGAACGCTACATGGCATTACCGGAGGACAACCCCGAGGGGTTCCGTCGCGGCTCCTCCATCAATTTCGCGGAAGGGCTGCGTGGAAACCTGCTGCTGATGCACGGCACGGGAGATGACAATGTGCATTTTCAGAACACGGAGCGCCTTGCCAACCGCCTAATAGAACTTGGGAAGGACTTCGATGAGATGTTCTATCCGAACCGGACACACGCCTTGAACGAGGGACCCGGGACCACGCTGCATCGGTGGCGCACCATCACGCGGTATCTCTTCGAGCATCTCCCGCCAGACGTCGACGTCAGTACGCGGCCGGCGCAGGGACGTCCTCGCTGACGGCACCGACGTCCAGACCCATCTAATGTCAGGAAGTTCCGCCCCAGCTTAGGGGTTTCACCATCTTGGCCGGTG
>Ga0070694_100000533_pt1 | contig 20938 bp, 18 predicted proteins | sample KBSK1251metaG_FD_65470 | JGI IMG/M metagenome (GOLD analysis project Ga0070694, IMG submission 65470) | Corn, switchgrass and miscanthus rhizosphere microbial communities from Kellogg Biological Station, Michigan, USA - KBS K1-25-1 metaG | ecosystem: Host-associated > Plants > Roots >... | reverse complement strand
CCGGAGTTCGACGGGATCTACATCTACCGGCCGCTGTTGGCTGCTTGTTGTCAGATCATCGGCGCACCATTCAAACTCAGCGGCATGCGCGCGAGAACACTCAATGCCGGCGCACCGGCGGAACGGCTTCATGTGGACGTGAAGGATCGAGGCGATGGGTGGCCGCTGGTTGGCTGCATCTTCATGGTTGATTCCTTCACGGCCGAGAACGGCGCTACGCGATTTGTGCCCGGGTCTCACTTGCAGTCGCGAGAACCTGGTGAAGTAATGAACAATCCAGAAGACGACCACGACGAGCAAATCCTCGGGTGTGGTCCGGCAGGATCAATCATCATCTTCAATGCGTCGGTTTGGCATAGCCACGGTGCAAACCGTTCGACCAGACCACGGCGCTCGATCCAGGCTCACTTTGTTCCACGCGAGGCCCAGGCATCGCCGGACGATCATTCCGGGCATCCCGGGCGCATGCGTCCGGAGACTTTGCAACGTCTCAGTGATTTGGCGAAGTATGTTTTGAATGTGGGAAGCGTCCAGGCGGGAGCCAGGTGATTTCCGATTGCCGATTGAATTGCGCCGCCGCGTCGACTCCGACGTCGGTGCATCGTTGATTCGAATCTCCATTTGAGGTGACAAATGCGCAAAGCTGTCCATGTTCTCAGCGGCCTTAGCTTGATGATGGTTCTATTTGTATTGCCGTTAATCGCAGGGGGACCGAACAGGGGCACATTCGATGGGCCCGCAGTCGTCGCAGCCGTCGCGCCCGAGTTTCCTCCGATTGCCCGCTCCGCTCATGCACAGGGCGAGGTCGTCGTTGAAGTAGCGCTTGCCTCTGATGGCACAGTTGAAACCAGCAAGTCGCTGTCTGGGCATCCACTTCTCCAGAGGGCCGCCGAAACCGCCGCAAAGAAATGGAAATTTGCAGCGGCCGATGATCGTCCTGGCAAGATCCATCTTATCTTCGCCTTCGGTTATGCTGACGGGAAGAAAACTGACCCGGAGTTCCTGATCACATTCATGCCTCCTTACAAGGTTCATGTTATTTTGAACTCATCGCGCGTTCCTGTTATTGATCGAAATGCTCGCGTACCCGAAGGCGCAGACTCATCAAGTCGCGGAAAGGTGCTTGTATCATGACTGATCCGGCAATGCTTGAATGAATTCGGGCTGCGGCGTCAACTTCTCAAACCTTAGGTGCTTCCCTTTTTGAATGGAGGATTTTAATGTCAAAGAATTTCTGGTCCCTCAGTGCCGCGCTGGTCCTGGGAGTGTGTGGCGGATTCCTGCTGAATCGTTTGCCGACCTCTCTGAGGGCCCAGGCGCAAAACGCAATTAATCCTGCTCAGTCTAACCAAATTCTTGTCCGGGGAAATGGCCGAGCAGTGTCACGTTTAGCCCCGCCGGGCGAACAGATTTCGCTCATTCCTTCCAATACACCGCAAAGATCATTTACCGTTGTGCCGGCTGGAAAGAAATTTATTCTCACGGACGTTGTTTACCAGCCGCAGGTCAGTGTCCACCAACCGGTAACGGTCAATCTCGGGAACGCAAACCTCTCCGCGGGCAGACATGACATTCTCTTTCAGTTCACAGTTGAGCCGATGAAATCTGATCAGGTCCATCTTTGTTCCGGCTATATCATACCGGCGGGAAATTCGCTGGTGGCATGGACCGGACATGGACCCGAACCTGAACAATTTGTCAGCATCTCTGTCACTGGTTACCTGGTTGATCAATGATGTTGGCGCAGGCGAAAGAATCGACGAAGCAGAACTTTTGAACAAAGCGTATCGACTTTTTGGGCCAAGCAAGCCATCGCGTCGACTCAAGACGCTGGTCGTCTACATTGTCACACTACAGAGCTGCTATGAGTCATATGGAACTAGGACGAATTAACGGCATCTTTCGCTACCCGGTTAAGTCAATGGCCGGTGAATTACTGGAGGTGGCAAGGTTGGGTTGGCATGGCCTTGAAGGTGATCGGAGATTGGCCTTTCGGCGACTCAATGACAAAAGTGGATTCCCCTGGCTGACAGCGAGCAAATTACCTCAGCTGCTCCGCTATCAACCATTCGGGCGCGATGGCCACACTGCCGATCCACTCCCGACGCATGTGTGTACCCCGGACGGGAAAGAGTACGAACTTCGCAGCAACGAGTTACGAGAGGAAGTTTCGCGCCGGTATGGCAGTGAAGTTGAATTGATGAATTTCAAACATGGCATCTTTGACGAAGCCTCTATCTCAGTAATCAGCCTCAGCACGGTGAGGGGCATCGAGCGCGAATGCGGCCGCGAGCTTGACCTGCGCAGATTTCGACCAAACATTGTGATCGAAACAGATAGTGTTGAGCCCTTTGCGGAAGACAGTTGGGTGGGCCGGACCTTGATGTTTGGTGAAGGGAACAGCGCCGCCGCCGTCAGGGTTACCATGAAGGACGAGCGATGCGTCATGGTTAATCTTGATCCGGACACAGCTGAGTCAGATTCTCGAGTGATGAAGACTGTCGTTCGTTTGAACCAGAATTATGCCGGCGTATACGGCACGGTGGTCCGGACGGGCGAGCTTCGTGTCGGTCAAGTCGTGACGCTGGGAGGGTAGGACAAGAGTTATCGGTTTTCTCCGCAACTGCTCGAGCAAACCAGCCGGCTGGGAGTCACCCTCTGCGTCTCACGCTACATTCCAGCGGATGAAACAGCGTAACAGCCTTGGGTCGGGACAGGGTTTTCTCCTAGAGTGGAAGCGAATTAAAGCAACTCAATTAACAAAATGAAATCAATTGAACCGGTATGCAAAGTAGCGGATGATGTTTGAGTGCCGGTCTATGCGGACGTTAGGCATCAATACTTTTCGATAGAGAGGGAGCAGCCGTGCATACCTTTGAACAAAAACGGAATCAACCTCAACAACAAACAACATTCAATCTGAGGCGATCAGACACATCAATGTTGGAGGCAGGTCATCTGCTGCACACAACCATGCATTTGCAGCGTTCCCACAGCAATCGAGCCGTGGGAGAGAGTCAGGCGACGGTAAACACTCCAGGAGCCATGTATGAACAGGAGGCTGACCATGTCGCGGACCAGGTGATGCGCATGCCTGAACCGGGGCTAAAGCGTGCTTGCCCCTGCGGCGGAGCGTGTCCAAGGTGCCAGGATGGACGAGGTGTCCACAAACACTTGCAGACCAGACGCGTACCAGCGATCGACGCCGAGAGAAGCATAGCCCCGCACACCGTCCATGAAGGGTTACGCTCATCCGGTCACCCGCTCGACACGGCCACGCGCGAATTCATGGAGCCGCGCTTCGGCCACGACTTCAGCCGGGTGCGCGTGCATACAGATCAGCAAGCGTCCAAGTCAGCGCGAGCTCTAAATGCGTCGGCCTATACGGTTGGGCAGAACATTATCTTCGATGGAGGACGGTACGCAGCAGGTACGGACTCCGGGCGCCGTTTGCTTGCACACGAATTAGCACATGTCATCCAACAACAGAGCAATCAGGCAAGTCCCTCTGCGAGTAATGAGCGAATGGCCGTGCAGAGAAAATTGGCGCTCCAATCTCAAGCTGAAAACAATGATTTCGAATTCTTCCTCACTGCCAATGACGCCGCGAACTTTAATGTCAATTCTAAATCTCACCCATTTGAAGTAACGCTCAAACAGACTCCAGCCAATCTGGATGACAAGTTCCGATTCAATATGTTGAAAAAGATAGTTGATGACCCGAGTGAGAAACTGTTGGTCAAGCAGGTAACGCTAACTACTTCCATGAACATAGTTGAAAGGGATGTCGCGCCCAGTGCGGCACAGGCTGGAGGGGCGCCTGACTATATACCTGAAGCAGCCCCAACACACATGCAAGAATTCCCATCGAGCATAACACTGGCCACGCTCAAGGCCGGTGGAATTACCATCCCTTCAAAGACTCTCGCGCTCAAAGACCCCGGCTATATAGGCTTCTTTACAGGTGTGGCGAACGAATCATGGATTTGCTACTTCGAGGCGCATGCCCTCGCACATGAGTTTGGCCATGCATTCCTGCTCTTCTCCGGCGCCCCATTCCAACATGGGCAGCAGGTACCCGCCTCGGCTGGAATAACCGGCCCTTCTGGAACAGACTTCACGAAGGGCGTCAGTGAGTTTATTACCAATTTTGTAGAGGAACTGACTGAGATAACTGATCCTCAGCGCTTGCACACATCTCCAACCAGGAAACAAGTATGGCGAGAGCCAACCCCTAAAGGCATATGGGTAAAATCCACACCCATGACCTGGCTTGAGTATAAGGCTAAGTGGCCACTGGCCCGGATAAAGATAAAGTTGGTCCAAAATAAAATGACCAATAGACTGGAGAAACAGGTTGGCGTCTGCAATCCAACATTCGACCCTGGGGATTGCCCCCCGTAGAGAAGCCTCCACAAGCGAAGCTGACGAGTGTTTGACTAACCAGGGTAATGCTTTTGCGAAAGGTTTATTTCTAAGGAGACGCGAAGGCGCCATCGCCTCGCCCTCCCTGAATGCATAAGCGCAAAAGATTTTCCTTCTCACCGTCAACTATTTACGTGACTGTGCGGTCCAGCAGCCTGAACGCAATAAGAATTGTGTCCACAGTCGTTTCTGCTAGAATCCGCCGCATCACTTTTCCATCGATGCGAGTTGCTCGCATTGCCTCGTCAATTGCGAATGACCGAAAGGGGTCTCAATGAAAAGATTCAAAAATCCACTGGCATTAACAGGTCTGGTGTTGTGCCTGTGCGCTGCGGGATTAGTTACTTTCGTAACCGTGTACGCGGCGCCGCCGCCTGGTACGATTCAAGCTTGCTATAACGACACGAACGGTAATCTTCGTCTCGTCGGTTCCCCGAGCGATTGTCGCAATCACGAAACTGCAATCAGCTGGAACACGTCGGGACCGGCAGGCCCCCCGGGACCAGCGGGACCGGCAGGACCAGCGGGACCGGCAGGGCCAGCGGGACCAGCAGGGCCAGCAGGACCAGCGGGACCGGCGGGGCCAGCGGGACCAGCAGGGCCAGCGGGACCTCCGGGGCCGGGCGCCAACGTAACGACCTTCAGGCATTCGCGCACGGTCGGGAACACGTGTGGGCCGGTAGTCAACCCTAACTATTTCACTTACATTGATAACGCCGCGATAAACGGCGACCCGAACGCGATAGTCTTTGTGACAGCGATTGTCGGCATCAAGGGCGATGGGTCGAATACCAATGGGAATTCAAATTGGTATCTGACTTACACGGGGGCTGCGGGTTTCGGAACGTGCCCGGCGGACCGTTGGATCATAGCCGGTGGAGATGTCGAGGTCGCCGCCAGCGGACAATTCAACGTGATGATCGTTGGTCCGTAAGCGGCGCAAGTCGCGAGTGTTCCTTCACACGCGGCTGCAGCCGCGCGATCGGGGTTCAGTAGCCTTAGGTCGACCGGCTGTCTGTGTAAGCGCCGTTTCGTCCGGGGAGCAAACACCGCGCGCGGTCCGAACCTAACGAAGTAACCCACCCAGAAGTGCGCCGCGGGATGGGCTGCAACTGCTGCCGTGGTGCCCAATGCGGCTGGCGCCGATTGCGAGCCCCGTACTTAGCAGGAGGCCGGGCCAGCGACTTTCCCGGCGCACGCCCTCGCGGACTGCGGGGGGCCGTTCGCTGGTGGCGCGTGGCCGTTCCTGAGTGCGGACCTCTGAGTTCGGCGGCGCGGAAGTGCGAACCTCTAAGTTCGACGCCACGGAAGTGTCCGTAAGCTGGTTTACGCGGCGTGGCCGAGTTTGCGAACCGACAGGCACGGTCAAACCAAACAGGACCGTGAAGAGTAAGGCGGAGATGGTGAACTTTCTCATAACGCTGATGCCCCCTCTCAATGGATGGCTGATCGGAAACGTGAATTGTTCAGGAGAGGGCTGGAGCATGCACCAACTTAGCGGTGCGAGTCAAGGAAAAGTTCGGTAGGGTGTACAGTTTGGCCTTCCGCTCTCTCTGGAGGGTATTCACATACGTGACTCTACCTGTCGTGCCGATTGCCACGATATGAGACGTGAACATTAGACAAGCTGCGGAGCTGCGGACAGAGTTAAGCCCAAGGTGAGGCTTTGCGAGCCTTGGGTAGTAGTCATTTAGATTTGAAGAGCCGCGAAGTGGCGACAGAGAATGCTGCAATAAGAGTCGTGCTGGTTACCTGTGATCGTAGTCGCCCCTCCGGGGCTCGATCCACTTTGGTTGGTTCGTACCCAAGGCTCGCAAAGCCTCGCCTTGGGCTTAACTCTGTCCGCTGCTCCGCAGCTGGTATCCGCTGTAATACGAATCAATCGGAAGCGAAGAATTCAAATGCTTAGGGTACTGTTAACTCTTCTTTGCGCGTGGTCGGCTGGTCTGGCTCAGCAACCGGCACCGAAGTTCTCTGATTATCCTGTGCGGGTCACGCGCACCACATCGTCGGTCAAGGTTAAGGTTTATAGCACCTCTGATGCCTCCTGCTTTCGCACGATGCTGCGGCAGACTGCGAGGCGGGGTGTCAGGTTCGCCGGACACTACGCCATTGATTACTGGGGTTGCGGGACGAATTGCGCGCGCATCGGCATTGTCGATCTCAACAATGGCCGAGCTTATGTCTCTCCTTTTTATGTTGGGATTGCCGGCGGCGGACAGCACAAATCGATTAAAACTGAAGCCGGCAGCAAGCTGGTGCTGGTCAATGACCCCGAAGTGGTTCGTGAAGAGTATGGCGATCCGGCGCCCGAAGAGTTTGCGCCCGGTTATTTTCTTTGGACCGGTAAGCAGCTTTTGCCGATCCGCGAAGGCAAGGTTGAAAGTGTTGAGCCAAAGCGCGCGTTCGAACCATGCTCAAAGAAAAGTCGTTCGTGACGTTGGTGGTTAGGCGGGGGGTGTTAGGCGGGGGCCTTTCGGCGGAGGGCTTGGGCGGTTTTTGTAACGCAAGCTGTTAGCTTGCAGGAGAGCAGAGCAATTGACAGGATTTACATGATTTACAAAATCAGAGAAGAGCGATTCGTTTCTTGCTCTTAATCTTGTCAATCCTGTCGATTGAATTCGCAAACTAACAGTTTGCGTTACATGTTTTTTGGAGGAATTTCATGGCTGACAATCCGAATCAAATAGTCGCATTAAGTGACAGCGAAAAGGCTGCGGTGGTCGAGAAAAAAGTAACCTGTCCATTTGTCGGCAGTCTCGTCGCCCAGAGCGACCTCGCGGTGCGCAACGAAGCTAGCAACCCACTCGCCAGCGTCGAGGACATTCGGGCCCTCGGCAACAGCGGCGGCGGTGACCTGGGAGACTTGCTGGCCTTCTTCGCTGCGGGAAATCACGCCTTCATGCGCGGAGCCGATGGAAAGCTAAACGCGCCAGTGCCGGCCAATCTTTTTTCCCTGGAGTTGCCGGGATCGCAGGGTTCCCATCCTGGTCACAGCGGCATGCTTCAGGGAAATCCGGAAGCGCTCGACTCAGGACGTTTCAGTCAGCCGGACTTTGATCGCTTGTTGAGTCACGCAAAAGATGGCGTCATCAAGCGTTCAGATGTCGGTCGCTTCATCGCCGAAAATCTTTTACGAGATCCCAGGTCGAAAGTAGCCGATTTGAATACGGCCGAACTTCTTGCCGGTGATGTGCTCAATCTGGTCGAGACCGCCGGCTCAGCTTTGGCAAGTAAGCTTTTCGGATCAAAGAAAGATGGCGGCGCCACGCATCGAAATGTTGAAGAGAAGCTCACGAAGCTTACCGGCGAAAACAATCTGGTCGGCTCCGCAGGCGAGTTCGGATTGCTTTTCGCTTTTGTGGCCAACAAACCGGGCGCCAAGAAAGTCCTCGGTGAGCCAACCGTTGAGGTCGATGATCTGAAGACGATGTTTGTCGGCAAGCGACTTCCCAACGGTTGGGAGACCTGGAAAAAATCGCGAGTTGATTGGGTGACGAACACGACTGGTTTGCTGGTGAGCGCCGCGAAGGAATATCGAAAACTGAAGTCTCAATGAAGAGTGAGGGTTGCAGACTTTTTCATCCACAGATTACGCAGATATTTTAAAGTCATTTGGATCTGTGAAATCGGTGTAATCTGTGGATGATTTTATGACTCGTGGTTCTTGTGCTCGAGGTCTCCAGAATTAATGAAGTTTGCGAGAAGCCTGGTGTTCGCGTCCGCCCTCATCTTCGTCGTCGTGGGAGCAGGCTTCCTTCTGATCCCGAAGCAATTCGGTGACGCACTCGAAATTTCCTTACCTTCGGCCATGGCGCGGACGGATGTGCGCGCGACTTACGGCGGACTGGAGTTGGGCTTTGGAGTCTTCCTCATCCTCTGCGTAGTTCGGCGTGAATGGATCCGCCCCGGGCTTTGGGCGCTGGCGCTGACGGTCGGCGGGTTTGCCACCGGGCGTCTGGTTGGATTCGCCGCCGAGGGAACCATAAACAATTTCATGCTGTTCTTTCTGGTGCTCGAGTTGGCAGTTGCCTTGCTGGCGCTGTTTCTATTGCGCCGGGTGGAAATCTGAGCGATCTCAAACCTGAGATCTCAGATCTCAAATCTCAGATTTCAGGCTCCCCCCGGAAAACCTTTCAAGTTTCCTCCCCTCAGTGTTAATAATCTCCGGCGTGGGGCGTTTTATGAGCGGAGAAGATTTTAAGGAGGAAGCCGTGCTGGCAGCTGTAAAACCGCTCAATACCGTGGATTCATTCGCCGAGGGCGCTGAATCACAGCAAGAATCGCCCCAGCGGCCCTGGCTGGCGAGGGCTACACAAACCGCCAGGAGAGTGGCGGATGCGGACAGCCTGGAGAGCCTGTTTCATCGCCATCAGGACCGGGTTTTTCGCACGGCGTATCGCGTGACGGGTAGTCCGGCTGATGCTGAGGACGTGCTACAGACAGTTTTTCTGCGGGTCGCGCGAGGGCAGGAAGCGGCCGAAGCGGCCGACAATCCGGACGCTTATTTTTCGCGTGCTGCCGTTAACGCCTCGCTCGATCTCCTGCGCAGCCGCAAGCGTTCGCGAGCGGTCGCTTTCGATGACGTGGAAGAGCGCGCCAGCGTCGCCGCGTTTGTTTCCAAAGACAATCCCGCCAGTCATCAGGAAGATCGTGAGCTAAGACAACTGATCCGCGAAGCCGTCGCCAAACTTGGCGCCACCGCCGGCCAGATGTTTGCGCTGCGATACTTCGAAGGTCACGGAAACGCCGACATCGCGAAGATCATGAATACTTCGCCGCTGGTTGTGGGCGTGACGTTGCACCGGGCTCGTACGCGTCTAAGAAAAGAGATTGGCAGATATGTGCGTCAAGAGGATTAGGATCTGTTTAGCGGAGGGCTGCCGCCCTCCGAGATGTGGCGGGCAGTAGCTCGCCTCTAAACGAGAAGATTTTATTGCAATCATTGGAGAAGGTCATGAACAACAAAGAACTCGACAACATTTTGGATCAGGTAACCAGCGGAATTCATTCTGAGCAGGTTGAGGACCAGGTGGTAAATGATGCGAGCGCGCGCGTATGGGCGCGCCTGTCAGGATCCACGGCCACCGCGGCCGGTGCCGCGTCGCCGGCCCTTGCCACCGATCACATTGAAGGCTGCCCGGATTTTCAATCGTTGATTCCGGCATATCTGGCGGGTCAGCTTTCGGAAGCACGCGCGCTGCTGCTGGTCGATCACACGCACGAATGCATTCCCTGCCGCCGAGCTTTAAAGAACGTTCGCGAAGGTCAGGTGGAAACGATTTTTCCCGTGCGTCGCAAGTCGCAGCGCAAAACCGGCACTTACAATTTGCGTCCGGTGGTTCTGCGCTGGGGCATCGCCGCGGCCCTTTTGGTCGGGTTGGGGCTGATTACTTTGCCTCTGATCCAGCGTTATACGGGATCGATTGAAGCGACGGTGCAGGCTGCCGACGGTCCGCTCTACCTGGTTGCCGATGCGAAAACGCGGGCTTTGAACGTTGGCGAAAAGATCGGCCGCGGTGACGTTATTCGCACCGCCAAAGATGGTCACGCGATTGTCCGCCTCGAAGATGGCTCGACGATCGAGATGAAGGATCGCTCTGAGGTTTCGCTCCGTCGCACGCTGACCGGCACTACGCTCCACCTCGATGGCGGCAGCGTCATTATCGAAGCCACCAACAAAACCAGAAAACGGACCGTCATCGGCAAACTGGTGAAAGAGGTGCGTAAGTTCTTTGGTGCCCAGGACAAGGGAGATTTCTTTGTCGAGACTAACGATTCGTTGGTCTCAGTTACCGGGACCACCTTTGCCGTGAACGCCGGCACGAAGGGCTCGCGCGTCAGCGTCATCGAAGGCGAAGTGCACCTGGATCGCAACGGCACCGACAAGGTGCTGCGCGCAGGCGATCAGGCCACCACCAACGCGTCGATTGAAACGATCCCGGTCAAAGACGAAGTGAAGTGGAGCCGCAGCGCTGCGCGTTACGCGCAGGTGCTCGAAGGTCTGGCCGCGCTGCGCAAGGAGCTGAATGCGGTGCCCAGGCCGGGAGTCCGTAACTCGACGCGTTTGCTCGACATGATGCCGGGAAACACGGTGCTGTATGCGGCGCTGCCAAACCTGGCCAACTCGATTGTGGACTCAAACCGCATCATCGAAGAACGTATTCAGCAGAATCCGGCGTTAAAGGATTGGTTTGCGGGGCAGCAGGGACAGCGTGGACACGGCATGAGCCAGGCCATCACCGCGATCAAAGACTTCGGCGATCAGCTGGGTGAGGAAATTGCCGTGGGAGCGGGCATGAATGATCAAGGCCTGCCGAGCGAGCCGATTGTCCTGGCCCAACTCAAGAACCCGGGCGGCTTCCGCGCCTTCTTTGATGCGGAACTACAGAAGCTCAACACTTCGGGCAAGGGGCCCCAGATTCAGTGGGTCGATGATCCGCAAAACGCGCAGGCCAATTCAGCTGCCGGCGACAAACAGCTTTATGTTTGGATTTCCGGCGACGTTCTCGTGGCTTCGCCGAAACTCGAACAGTTGCAGACGATCGCCAGGGGCGGCAGCACATTTTCGGCATCGCCGTTTTATTCGCGCATCGCTCAGGTTTATGGCGAGGGCGCCGGAATCGTTCTGGCTGCCGATTTGGAGAAGATTATCGCGCACACGCGCGGAGTTCGCCGGATCGCAGTTGGCGACCAGCACGAAAACGCTCTGAGCCAACTCGGCGTGTTCAATATGAAGTCCTTCGTCCTCGATCAGAAAGACACCGACGGCAAGACTCATACCCGCGCGGTGCTCTCTTACACGCCGGCCGATCACGGAGTCACTTCATGGTTGGCACAGCCGGCGCCGATGGGTTCGCTGGAGTACATCTCGCCGGATGCGAACCTGGTTGCCGGTTTCGTCATCAAGAATCCGACGGCAGTTGTAGACGACCTGCTGGTTGTCCTGAACGGTGTGTCTCCGGAACTCAACAAGCACCTGACCGAGCTGGAGACGAACCATGGTTTGAATCTGCGCAACGACATCGCCGCGCCGCTCGGTGGCGAGTACGCGTTTGCGATTGATGGACCGATCCTGCCGTTGCCTTCATGGAAGCTGGTGTTTCAGGTCAACGACCCAGCCCGTTTGCAGCAGGCATTTGAACGCGTGGTTGACGAAGTGAATAAGGAAACCGCGAAGGAAGGCAAGAAAGGCCTGGAGTGGGAGAAGTCGGAATCCGGCGGCCGCACTTACTACGCGCTGCGTTCGAAGGACTTTGGCGGCGTCGAACTGAACTATGTTTTTGCCAACGGCTATCTGATTGCCTGTCCGACGCGCGCCCTGGTTGATCAGGCCCTGCGCTATCACGATTCAGGTTCGACGCTGACGCACTCGCCGCAATTCATGGCGGGCCTGCCGGCGGACGGTAACGTGAATTTCTCGGCGCTGGTTTATCACAACCTGGCTCCGCTGGTGCAGCCGTTTGCTAACCGCATCGCCAGCAGCCCGACGGATGAACGGCAGAAAGCGATTGCCGCGATGGCCGCCAATATGCAGCCAACGCTGGCCTATGCTTATGCGTTTGGCGACCGCATCGAAGTCGCGGCGAACACCGAGGGTGGACCGTTCGGATTGAGTCCGGCAACGTTGCTCGGTATGCCCAACGCCTTCGAGCTGCATCACATTCTCGAACAGGGACTGAAGAAGCAGTAAGCGGTACACACGCCGCTGGCGTGCTTTTACAGAGCTACGCGGAAAGCGCTACCTGCCGCCATGATTTCATGGCGGCGTTGGTAGTTTATGCAAGCTTTCAAACGATCGTCGCGTCCTGAATATCAGGCTCGCGATACAAGCCGCGATGGGCGAGCAAACGATCTGATCTTGTTGGAACCGCAAACATCGACTGACTTCGGAGGATAGCCAATGAACTTCGTTTCCACCCAGCCTGCCTCAAAGGGCAGTCGCTCTGTCCTCATTAATGCTATAACGTTAATCGCCCTCGGCCTTTCGATCTTATTTCTGAACTCGTGGGACAATCTTTTCGTAAGAGCATCGGTCGGGTTATTCTGGGGCAGCTTTTTCTTGATCCTAAACGGCCCGGCCGCTGTCCGAGCATTCAGAAGTCTCGCAAAAAAGAATGACGCCAATCGAACCCACTACGGACTTTCACCTGAACCATAGCCCCGGTGTCATCACTCTCGACAATCTATCGGTAACTTTTGGCGGCCGGCCAATCCTGAAAAGTCTTAACCGGGAACTGCGCGGCCGCTCAATTGGTCTGCTGGGACCAAACGGCGCCGGTAAGACCACGCTGATACATACCTTGCTTGGTTTTCACGCACCCTCATCCGGTACGGCGAAAATTTTCGGCAGCGACATCCGCGGCGAAGCAAATCAAATCAAGCGACTGATCGGCTACATGCCTGAGCGCGATTCTTTTATCTCAAAGATGTCGTGCATTCACTTCGTTCGCTTCATGGCTGAACTCTCGGGCTTGCCGCCCGGCGCCGCCCTCGAGCGCGCGCACGAAGCACTTTTCTTCGTGGGCCTGGGCGAGGCGCGTTATCGAAACGTAGATACGTTTTCGCTGGGCATGAAGCAGCTCGCGAAGCTGGCCCAGGCGATTGTACATGGGCCAAAATTGATCTTTCTGGACGAGCCCACAAATGGACTGGATCCGCCGGCCCGCCAGCGAATGATCAAGATGATTCGCGAGATTCGCGACAGCGGCCAGGCCAATATAGTTTTGTCGTCACATCTGCTGCGCGACGTCGAAGAGTGCTGCGAAGAAATTGTGATTCTGAAAGATGGGCACCTGGTGGTGTACTGCAACCTGGAAGAAGAACGCAAAGCCAACAAAAAGTTTCTCATGCTGGAAACCCGCGGCGAGCTCAAACAGTTTGTGGCCGGCGTCGACGCGATGGGTTGCGAATGTGCCATGACCAGCGATCACCGCTTGAAGATTATTCTGCAGGATGGAACTGAGATTCGAGATCTGTATCGGCTCGCAGCCGAGTCGCGGGTGCAGATTCGGCGGCTGACTTTTAAACGCGATTCGCTGGAAGATATTTTCCTGAAGGCAATGGAGAACGGAGCCGTGTCAGAAGCCCGACCGTAAGGGAGGGCCAGATGAGCGACAAGTTAGTTCATTGCCACTGAGATCTGTTAATCCAGTTAGCCCTCCCTGACGGGCGGGCTTCTGACACCAATTTCTTTATGGCCGTACTCGAGCGCAGCTACAAACGATATGACGGCGTTTTGACGCCAGAGTGGAGCCGTTTCCTGATCATTCCGCGGCACGCCTTCCGGAGTGTGTTTCGCTCGAAGCTGTTTACCGGCTTCTATGTGCTTTCGTTTGTGGTCCCGTTGGTCTTTGCCATCCTCATTTATTTGCGTCACAACGCCGAAGCCCTGGCGATCATGAATCTGAACATCGTCAACGTCTTGCCGATCGACGCGAGGTTCTTCCAGGCATTTGTGATGGCCCAGGGGTGGATCGGATTTATTCTCGCGATCCTGATCGGCCCGCAACAGGTGTCTCGTGATCTGACTAACAATGCGTTGCCGCTTTATCTGTGCCGGCCCTTCAACCGCACCGAGTATGTCGTGGGCAAAATGTCCATCGTGATTATTTTGCTTTCGACCATTACCTGGGTGCCGGGCCTGATTCTGTTTTTTTTGCAAAGTTATCTCGAGGGCTGGTCGTGGTTCTCAGAAAATATTTCCATTGCCAGCGCCATCTTTATCGGCAGCCTGGTCTGGGTTCTGTTGCTCGCGCTGCTGACACAAACGATTTCTGCGTGGGTAAAGTGGCGCATCGCCGCCAGCGCCGGCTTGATCGGTCTCTTCTTTATTCCGTCGGTATTCGCAGAAATCTTAAATCAGTTGTTAGAGACGCATTGGGGTCACATCATCAGCCTGTCGTCCTTGATTCAAAATGTCTGGGCCGGATTGTTCGGCACGTTTGTGCGAGAGGCGACGGACGTGCGGGCCATGCGCAATGGCCGGGTGATTAGTTCAGCGGTGATGACTGAGCCGCCGCTTTGGGCTTCGTGGATGGTACTGTTTCTGATCTGCGCGCTGTGCCTGCTGTTGTTGTCGCGCAAGGTGAAGGCCTACGAAGTGGTTAAGTAGATGGAGCGCGGGCATCTTGCCTGCAGGCCGAGGCGCAGCCTCGGGGACAATTAATTAGGAGTGGGCCGGAAAGGCAAAGCCTTTCCGCACATCGGGCGGCGAAGCCGCTAAAGACTTAAATGACAGTTTCGTCTGAACAATTGATCGTCTTTGATAACGTCTCGAAATTCTACGGCGAGATCCTCGGCGTGAATCGAGTCAGTCTCGAGATTCCGGCGGGCATTACCAGCCTGGTGGGCCCAAACGGGGCGGGGAAGACGACGCTGATGAATTTGATGTGTGGATTGCTGCGGCCCACGCGCGGCAAACTCACAGTGCTTGGCATTCCCACAGACCAGCCGGAACAACTTTTTCGCAAGGTTGGCTATTGCTCGCAGTTTGATTCGTTTCCGCGCGGACTCACCGCCCGCGAATTCATCAGTTCTTTTCTCCTGGTTTCAGGCTTCCCGCGAAAAGAAGCGGACGAATTGACCGAAGCGGCGCTCAACCGGGTTGAGTTGCTGCCGGCTGCCGATCGAAAGCTCGGCGCGTACAGCAAGGGCATGCGGCAGCGCGCCCGTTTGGCCCAGTCGATTGCCCACCAGCCTTCGGTGCTGATTTTGGATGAGCCGCTGAACGGTCTCGACCCGATGGTGCGAGCTGAGACGATTGCGCTCTTCAAACAACTCGCGGCCGATGGTCTGCACTTGATCATCTCGAGTCACATCCTGCATGAAGTCGACATGATGTCCGACCGCGTGGTTCTGCTCAACAACGGTTATGTTGTGGCCGAAGGCGCGATTCACGGCGTGCGTGACGAAATGGATGTCGAGCACCCGATGCAAGTCCTGATTCGTTGCAATCAGCCGTCCGCCCTGGCGGCCCAGATGTTTGGCAAAACCGAAGTGGTTGAGGCGCGGGTCCACGACGACCGGCAGGGTCTGTTCATTAAGACTCGCAATCCTGATCAGTTTTACCTGTCGCTTAATGAGGTAGTGGCCCAGGGCGAGATCTCAGTCGAGTCGATCACGCCGGTCGATGACGACCTGAGCGCGGTTTATGAGTATTTGATTGGAGCGCAGTAGTGACGGTGCGCACGCTTCCAGCGTGCAAATCCAGGAGACGCGTAAACGGCACGCTGGAAGCGTGCGTACCTATATGAGTTCAACCGCTGAAACAATTCAAACCAGGACCGGAGCGACGAACGGCGCCAATGTTTCGCTCTGGATGCGCCAGATTGCGGCCATCCTGCGGCTGGAACTAAAGAAGAATTTTTTCGGCAAGCGGTCGCTGCTGGTTTATCTGCTGGCGATGATGCCGATTGGTCTGCTGGTCCTGGTGGAAGCCATCAACCCTCTGGGACGTGACACGGCCCAATTGCCGACGGTGTTTTCGATCTTTTACAACTCGCTGATTCTGCGCACCGTGGTCTTTTTCGGCTGTGCGTGGATCTTCATGAATCTGTTTCGCGGCGAGATTGTCGATCGCAGTTTGCACTATTACTTCCTGTCGGCAGTTCGTCGCGAAGTGCTGATAACGGGAAAGTATTTGTCAGGCTTGTTGACCTCAGTCATCCTGTTCTCGACGGTCACAGTTGTTTGCATGCTGATCGTTTTCTTCTCACATTTCTATAGTTCGAGCACGCGCTTCTTTTTTGATGGGCCGGGTTTCAGCCAGCTCTTCTGGTACGTGACGATTACGATCCTGGCCTGTGTCGGTTACGGCGCATTCTTTTTGGTCGTCGGATTGTTCGTGCGCAACCCGATAATCCCGGCGCTGCTGCTTTATGGCTGGGAGTGGATCAATTTCCTGCTGCCGCCGCTACTGAAGAAGATCAGCGTCATCCATTATCTGAATTCGTTGGTTCCGGTTCCTGTCTCTGAAGGGCCATTCGCAGTTGTCGCTGAACCAACTCCGGCCTGGATTTCCATTCCGGGATTGTTGATTGTCACCGCTCTGGTGCTGATTCTCGCCGGTACGCGCATTCACCGGATGGAAATCAGGTATGGAAACGACTGATTAGCTGCTGAAAACAGGACCGAACTTCCCAAAATGGTTATTCTTGATCACTTTTAGCTACCGACCCAGTTGTCTTGCCCAGCGTCCTGAAATCTCGTGATAGTCGACCGGGCCTTCGCGCATCTCTTTTCGTGATACAGGCTTAGTGATTATCTTTGTCGTCGGGCTGGGTGCCTTCTTGCGCTCACCGAGTGGCAGTGGCGGCAGCGACGGCGATCTCGGAACGTCCATTCTGGGCTCCACTTCTGTCAGGAAGTCTTCGAACGAAAGCGACGCGTTGACTCGGTCGCTGAGGAACGGCTTTTCCGCACCCATGAAGCGCGCGAGCACGGTCTTCAGGATCGAGCAGTGGTCGAGCGTTATGCTAGGCCCCTTGCCTGGGGCGGTCCAGGGAGAAACGACGAATGTCGGAACTCGCACGCCGTATGGGACGGTCAGCAGAACCTGTGGAGTGGGCGATGAGCCGCCCGCACCGGAGTCGAGAACCGGCTCACCCGGAACATTGTAGATGTCGGCAATGGGGGGCACGACATGGTCGTAAAGCCCTCCATGTTCGTCATAGGTGATGATGAGCAGCGTCTTCTCCCAGAGAGTGGCATTGGACGTGAGCGCATCATAGACACGTTTTACAAATTGCTGTCCGCGATACATATCGGCGTCAGGGTGATCGTCGTCTTCGGGATGCGCATGCATCTGAGGCTCGATCACGGTAAAATCAGGAAGTCCTTGTCCGCCGCGAGCCATGTCCGGTTCGAGCTGAGCAATCGGCACAATCGTCTTATTGTCGGTCGCGTAGCGAGCGAACATCCTGAGCATCGTGACCGAAGGTTCCGATTCATAGACGCGGAAGCTCAGCCCCTTACGGGCCATAAGGTCGTAAATAGTCGTCTCCCGCGAGAGCAGGAAATTGTCGCCGTTGTTGCTAGCCAGGATTGGGAATCCATAGCGATCATGCTGCAAATCGCCCGTCAGTGAGTACATCCGGTTAGGGAGTGTCGGGCCGGGATGAGAGCTAAAAAACCGGTCGCTATATGCATAATTATCGGCGAGGTATTTGAAGAAGAGCAACTCCCTTTCGTCATAAAAACCGAGCACGTCATCGGCCACGACGTGGTGCGGTTGCTCGTTCGGTGCTAACGTCAGTCTCGGTCTAAAATTATCAACGAACCCTTTGGGGCTATTGATCGTGCGGTTGTCAGCGCCGGGAGCGGGAAAGCGAAAGCGGAGCTGCTGCTGGACATCACTTAGTTCGTGCCCGACGCGCTTCGGCAGTCGCGTCATCAATAGAGCTTTATTTTTATCAAAGTCAGCGTCGTGGAGATTTCTGACAACGAAAGGGCCGTTTGGCGCGTTCTGGATATCCTCAACCATGGTGGTCGTCAGCCCATCGGCGCCGTCATTGAACGGAGCCTGCGCACGATAGCCGAGCACATGGTCGTATGAGCGGTTCTCCATCATCACGACGACAATGTGCTTAATGTTTTTGTTCAGTTTGTCGGCGCGCCACGTATCGCCGAGCAGAGGCGGGCTGAAGGTGATGGCGTTCGTGGTGAAGCTCCGCCCGATTGCCCCTCGATAACCCGGCGTCGGTTTGGGTTCGGGTTCAACCGGAGCAATATGTTCGAAGAGAATCTCGTCACCTTCAAAACGAACCGGAAGGTAAGTGAAGTGCGTTCCGAACATCATCATCAGGATCTGCGGCGCTAGTGAAGGATTTGAAAAGGTCTCCCGAATTCCCTTAACCAGTGAGTCATTGATATCTCTGACCTTATCGCTGATCGTCTTCTCGATACCGAACACGCCTATTAAGTTTAATGGGAAGGGTAAACTCGCTGCGATGACGACCGCCGCGCCGGTGTTGATGTGGCCCTCGACCAGGGTGTCGGGTACGAATGCTACGGTCTCAGGCGTGCCATCCGCCGAAACCCGGACTCCAATTTCGATCTCAATTTTGTTATCTGGCACCTCAATATCGGCAATTGTGAGGCCTTCGAATTTGATCTTTCCCTTGCCGGACACAGCTACTGTCACTCTGATCGCTGGAATGGCGGCTCCCAATTTGACGCCGGGGCCTATCTCGACCTCAATAGTGTCGATTTTGAAGGATCCAACTTTCAGCTTGGTGCCAAAGGCCTGTTCTTCAGGCTTCCGCCCGAGCGTATAGACCGTATTGACTCGTAGGTCATCGGAGTCGACTCCGGGATCCTGAAGGGTCTCACTCAAGACCTTTTCCAGCACGCCGTACATATCGATCGATTCGACGCTGACGACATCCTTGATCATTAGGCGCGCGAGAGCTTCGCCGTTCTTGTCCTCGCCAAAAATCTTGATGAAGTTACCATGCGGGCCGAGCAGGGCAAGGATCCGCGATCTGATCGGATCGAGGTTGACTCGTCCTGACCCGATCACGGTCGCGGAGATGTGCGGTTTACCGGCAATGACGCCGCCCTGAGGCGATACATCGAGGGTCCACTTGCGCACTTTGCCGGCGGCATCGCGGGATTTGTTGAGCGTCCGCAAGCCAACATCGAAGGTCAGCTTACGGCCAGTCGTCCGCGCGACAGCCACACCATCCGGGTCGATCAGCCGCATCGTTCCTCGCCATGGCGCTCCGATCTGGAGTTGCGAAATTTGAGCTACGAACATACCTACCCGGTACAGGTCGAACTGGAACGTCAACCTTGTCGGTATGACCGGTACATCGTTGACCAGCGGCGGCGCGCTTTCGGACCTGATCGTCTCCTGGATGCTGATATTGAGCCTGCCTCTGGAAAGCTTGGGATGGCCAAGGGTTGAATCCTTATCCAGGAAGATCTGCTCCGCTGTCTCGCCTGTTATCGTATATGACCATGGCCCCGACGGGGAGCCGCGTTGGTCGCGGAATTTCTGGAGGTCGGCGCGGGTGATGTTGGTCGCGGTGAACTCGACTCCGTCAGGCGTGAAGATGCGCACCGTGAAATGGATGGGCTGCCGGATCGTTTCGTTTCCGGCGTGTCGTTCCGCCGTGCCGCCGGCCTGGAGAGGCGTTGTATCGCCCCCACCCGGCCCTGATGCAGGTTCGAAATCCCCGGCCGAGGGCACAGGTTCGACATGCTCTAAATGCTCGAGGGTTGCCGACGCGCTCCTTATCAGCCGTCCGGTAAAGAGCACCGGGAATTCGCCCCGCTCATTAGCCTTGAAGATTACTTGCTCGTCCGACGTCTGAAATGATGGTGCAAAGGTGTTGAAAATTAGAGTGTGACTAAGTTCGAATGACATGGTTTACCTCCCGTTCGTTTGGACCATAGTCCATTTGTTTCCAAGACGATCGATCTCTGCTCTGGGCATCATTCAAGCCTAACGATAGCAGTTGACCGGGCGCGCGAAACTACATGATCCACAAGTTGTCTTGCCCAATGGAGAAGCTCCTGGCCAAGCCCTAATGACTCAGGTTTTCGGTGACTCTCACTTGGTAACGCGAGAACCTGGCCGCAAACCTCTAATCTCTTTGCCAGAATTCTTTCTATTAGCTGAAGATTCTTGCCGTATGCCGTTAGCCGAGGGTAGTATGATTCGCGACACTTGCAGGCAGTCCGGGCTCTTTCGGTGCGATCCCGATGACACCCTCGCCACATCAAATAACTCAACTGCTCAAGGACTGGAGCAATGGCGATCAGGCCGCGCGCGACCAGTTGATGCCCCTTGTTTATGAGGAGCTACGTCGCATGGCTCATCAGCACATGAGGAAGGAGCGTCCCGGACACACGCTGCAAACCTCGGCGCTGGTGAATGAAGCTTTTGTCAGACTGGTTGATCAGAGTGAGGTCGAGTGGCAGAACCGGGCTCATTTCTTTGGGATCGCCGCCCAAATGATGCGACGCATTCTGGTCGATTACGCACGCAGTCGGGGCTACGCCAAGCGCGGTGGTGACGCCCGCCAGGTATCGTTGGACGAAGTGGTGATTGTCTCCGAAGAGCGCACCACGGAGGTGGTGGCACTCGACGACGCGCTCAAGGGTCTGGCCGAGTTCGATTTGCGCAAGAGTAAGATCGTCGAACTGCGCTTCTTTGGTGGGCTGAGCATTGAGGAAACTGCCGAGGTCCTGGCAGTTTCACCCGGCACAGTCATGCGCGATTGGACCCTCGCGAAAGCCTGGTTGCGTAAGCAAATCGTCGCAGTAGGCTGAAGTTCTTAGAGATTTCGACCGCAATTCTCGCGCTTAATATATTGGACAAGTGTGGTTGCCGGGATCTTCTGATCCAAGAGCGACCGGTTTTCTTCGGTCGAGTGGTTAGCTCAACCGAAAAAGAAATGCGAAAGTAAGCACCAGACCCAACTTCATGCAGCCCGAACGTTGGCAGCAAATTGACCAACTGTTTCATCTCGCGCTGGAAAAGGAACGCGACGAGCGAGAGCTGTTT
>Ga0070694_100000530_pt1 | contig 20963 bp, 15 predicted proteins | sample KBSK1251metaG_FD_65470 | JGI IMG/M metagenome (GOLD analysis project Ga0070694, IMG submission 65470) | Corn, switchgrass and miscanthus rhizosphere microbial communities from Kellogg Biological Station, Michigan, USA - KBS K1-25-1 metaG | ecosystem: Host-associated > Plants > Roots >... | reverse complement strand
TCGTTGCCCTTCACCATGCCGTTGGGCTCGAAGCGGGTGAAGACGAAGGCGTCCACGAACTCGTCGAGCGGCACCCCGTGCTGCAGCCCGAGCGAGATCGCGATCGCGAAACAGTTCATCAGGGAGCGGAAGGCCGCCCCCTCCTTGTGCATGTCGAGGAAGATCTCGCCGACCTGGCCGTCCTCGTACTCCCCGGTGCGCAGGTAGACCTTGTGGCCGCCCACCACCGCCTTCTGGGTGTAGCCCTTCCGGCGGTCGGGGAGGCGGTGCCGCTCGCGGAGATACTGGGTCACCACCCGCTCGGTCATCTTCTCGGCCACCGCCTCGACGTCGGCGGCCACCGCGCGCTCGTCGTCCTCGTCGGTGGTGGAGTTGAGTGGCTGCGAGAGCTTGGAGCCGTCGCGGTAGAGGGCCACCGCCTTGAGCATCCCGCGCCAGGCCAGGTCGTAGGCCCACTTCACGTCCTCGATGGTGGCGTCCTGGGGCATGTTGATGGTCTTGCTGATCGCGCCAGAGATGAACGGCTGGGCCGCCGCCATCATGCGGATGTGGGCCTCGGTCGCGATGAAGCGCACCCCCTTCTTGCCGCAGCGGTTGGCGCAGTCGAAGATCGCCAGGTGCTCGGCCCGGAGGTGCGGGGCGCCCTCCACGGTCATGGTGCCGCAGCAATAGTCGTTGGCCGCCTCGACCTCGGCCGCGGTGAAGCCGAGCGCGCGAAGGAGGTTGCCGTTCCACTCCGCGAGCTGGGCCTCGTTCCGGCCCAGCCGGGAGGCGATGTAGCCCTCGCCGAGCGTCCAGGCGTTGAACGCGAAGGAGATGTCGAAGGCGGTCTCGATCGCGGTCTCGATCCGCTGCAGGCCCTCGTCGTCGAACCCCTTGGCCCGGAGGCTCTCGTGGTTGATGGCGGGGGCGCCGCGCAGCGTCTTGCGGCCCACGCAGTAGGCCACGATGTCGTCGATCTGGCCCGCGGTGTAGCCGATCGTCTCGAGCGCCATCGGCAGGCTCTGGTTGATGATCTTGAAGTACCCGCCGCCGGCCAGCTTCTTGAACTTCACCAGGGCGAAGTCCGGCTCGATGCCGGTGGTGTCGCAGTCCATCACCAGCCCGATCGTTCCGGTGGGGGCCAGCACCGTGACCTGGGCGTTTCGGTAGCCGAACTGCTCGCCGAGCGCCACCGCCCGGTCCCAGGTCTCGCGCGCGGCCTGCAGCAGTGGCGCGGGGCAGTGGGCCGGGTCGATGCCGTGCGGCGCGATGCTCAAGCCCTCGTACTCCCCGGCGGGCGTCCGGTAGGCCGCGCGCCGGTGATTGCGCATGACCCGGAGCATGGCGTCCTGGTTGCGCTGGAAGCCCGGGAAGGGGCCCAGGTCGCGGGCCATCTCCGCGGAGGTCGCGTAGGCCTCGCCGCACATCACCGCGGTGATCGCCCCGCAGATGGCGGTCGCCTCCGGCGAGTCGTAGGGGATGCCTCGGCGCATGAGCACGGTGCCCATGTTGGCGTAGCCCAGGCCCAGGGTGCGGTAGTCCCAGCTCCGCTGGGCGATGGCCGGGCTCGGGTAGGCCGCCATCAGCACGCTGATCTCGAGCACCGCGGTCCACAGCCGGCAGGCGTGCCGGAAGCCGTCGACGTCGAAGGAGCCGTCCTCGCGCAGGAACTTCACGAGGTTGATCGAGGCCAGGTTGCACGCGGTGTCGTCGAGGAACATGTACTCCGAGCACGGGTTGCTCGCGTTGATGCGGCCGTCCTCGGGGCAGGTGTGCCACTCGTTGATCGTCGTGTCGTACTGCACGCCGGGATCGGCGCACGCCCACGCCGCGTGGGCGATCTCGTCCCAGAGCTGCTCGGCGGGGACGAACCCCGCGCTCTTGCCGTCGGTGCGGCGCTTGAGCTCCCACTGGCCGCGGCGCGCCAGCACGTCGTAGAAGGCGTTGGGGACCCGCACGCTGTTGTTGGAGTTCTGCCCGGAGACCGTGTAGTAGGCGTCGCTGTCCCAGTCGGTGTCGTACTCCGGGAAGTCGAGCTCGCGTACGCCCTGGCCGGCCAGCTGCAGCACCCGCTGGATGTAGCCCTCCGGCACCATCGCCGCGCGCGCCTCGCGCACCGCTGAGCGGAGCGCCGGGTTCTTGCGCGGGTCGGCCTCGAGGCCCGCCGGGGTCCGTGCCGCGCCCAGGACCGCCTGGAGCCGCCGCTTGGTCAGCCGGGAGCCGGTCACCAGCGCCGCCACCTTCTGCTCTTCCACCACCTTCCAGCGGATGAAGTTCAGGATGTCCGGGTGGTCGAGGTCGAGGATGACCATCTTGGCCGCGCGCCGCGTGGTGCCGCCCGACTTGATGGCGCCCGCCGCACGGTCGCCGATCCGCAGGAACGACATCAGGCCGGAGGACTTGCCGCCGCCCGACAGGGGCTCGTTCTCCCCCCGGAGGTTGGAGAAGTTGGTCCCGCTGCCCGAGCCGTACTTGAAGATGCGGGCCTCGCGGGTCCAGAGGTCCATGATGCCGCCGTCGTTGACCAGGTCGTCGGCCACCGACTGGATGAAGCAGTTGTGGACGATCACGTTGTTGGAGAGGTACTGGCCGCTCTCGGTCTGGATGTCGTAGACCGGCTGGACCCCGATGCACTCCACCCGGACCACCGTCTCCTCCCGGAGGGCCTCCACGCCCTTGCCCGCGAACTGGTCGGAGCAGGCGGTCTCGAGGCGCTCGCGCTTGTGGTCGGAGACGAAGCCCACGAGGTCGCGGAAGCGGGCGCGCGGCCCGGCGTGCGCGATGGAGATCATGTACGGCGTGCGGCGGCTCTCCCGCGTCTCCGCGCCGCGCCCGAGCCGGGAGTAGATGCCCAGGTTGAGCAGGAGGGCCTGGACCCCGTGCGCGAGGGCGGCCGAGGTGGTGGTCAGCGTGATGTCGGCCACGCGCGCCCAGTAGGACCGCAGCCGGACCGTGCCCTGGGCCTGGAAGAGGGCGCGCAGGTAGGCGGCCTGGGCCTCGCGCCCGGCCCGGAGGATCATGGGCGGCACCGCGTGGTCGGCGCTCGAGCGGAGCAGCCCGTACTTCTCGACGAACGGGCGCAGGCGCTCGCCGTAGAGGCGGATGCGGTGGATGTCGAGCCCCGGGGTGCGGGTCTCCACCGAGCGGTCGTGGTAGTGGATGCCCTCGAAGACGCGGTGCACCCGCTCCACGATGAAGTCGAGTTCGTCCTTGTCGATGGTCGTGAACTCGACGGCCAGGCTGTGGTCGGTGCCGAGCCCGTCCTGGCCCACGAAGCCGTCGCCCTGCAGCCACCCCACCAGGATGGCCTCGTCCACCTCGGTCTCCTGGGAGATCCGGCGGACCTCGGTCCGCGTGGAGAGGCACAGGGCCGCGCCGGGCTCCACCTCGTCCACCCGGCGCCAGGCCCCGACCCCGTTGGCGATGGCCCACACGAGGTGGTCGCCGGTGGCCTCCACCGTCACCCCGTTCTTGAGCTCGATCCGGAAGACCGCCTTCTCGCCGTTCTCCTTCACCGCCACCACCCGGGTGGTGCCGATGCCCTCGTCCCGCCCGTCGTAGACCTCGAGGCCGACCAGCCGCTTGGTCACGATCTGGCCGATGGGCAGGGGGCCCTCCGGGGTCGAGACCAGGGCATGGTAGGGCTGGCACGCGTGGGGCTGGGGGCGCTCGTAGGCGGAGCTGGCCCGGGTCAGGATCCCCGTGTCGGGGTCCACGTAGTAGTGGCCCTGGGCCGGCCCGCTGAGGCCGTAGGCGTAGTGGAGCCCGGTGTTGAACCACTGGGGCGAGTTGGGCGCCGCGACCTGGGAGGCCAGCATGGAGCAGAGCTCGTCATAGAAGGCGCGGGCATCTGACGGGGTGTCGAAGTAGCCGTACTTCTCCCCCCAGTGCATCCAGCAGCCCGCCAGCCGGTGGAAGACCTGCCGGGCGTCGCGCTCGCCCCCCAGCACGGGCCGGCCCTCCCGATCGAGCAGAGGCTTGCCGTCCGGCGCGTACTGGGGGACCCCCGACTTGCGGAAGTACTTCTGGGCCAGGATGTCGGTCGCCACCGCGGACCACCCGGCCGGCACCGAGATCCCATCCTGCCGGAAGACCGTCGAGCCGTCGGGATTCTTGATCTCCGACACTCGCTGCTCGAACTGGATCCCCGCGTAGGGACTCTGGCCTTCCTTGGTGAACCGACGGGCGACTTTCATGAGCTCCTCCTAAAGGGCACTGGCCAAACCTCGACCGCTGCTGGACCCATTGATGCGAACGGCTTCAGACAGGAAAAGCGGGTCTGCGCGACGCGAGCGCGTCTGGACTCGGAACCGACCGGTGTGAATGCCTGTTCATATATCTAGTGTGTGTATCAAAACGGACCCCAACATATTGCGCCCCGCGAGACCCTGTCAACTAAAAAAGACCCGCACAACTTGCACGCATCGCGTCAGGCACAAGAACAGGCGGTCGTGATGAGGATCAGCTACCGGAGAGGATCAGCCGGGCGGGGGTGAATCCGAGGGGGGAGGCCTCGGAGGGGGCCCTCGAGGCCCCCTCCGAAGTCAATAAGGCGCCGGCCCCTTGATCATGTTCTCGCGGCGCTGGAGATAGCCGTTCCGCACCGCGCTGTAGAGGTCGACCGTGGTCTCCTCGAAGCCCTGGTAGAGGTCCAGGTTGAGCGACCGGTCGTTGATGGTGTTGCCGATCTTCATCCCGAGGCGTGTCCAGATGAAGGGCAGCACGTAGCTGAGTGGGTCCATCGCGCCGTCCACCGCGGTCCCGATGCCGTCACGGACCGTGAGGGGCGGCAGGAGCGGCAGCACCAGGAAGGGGCCGGGCCCGATGCCCCAGATGCCGAGGGTCTGCCCGAAGTCGACCCGGGTCTTCTGCAGCCCGAACTCCTGCTTGGCGATGTCGAAGAGACCGCCGATGCCCAGCGTGCTGTTGATGAGGAAGCGCCCGACCTCCGCGCCCGCTCCCTTGGGCCGCCACTGCAGCAGGTTGTTGACCACCCGCTGGACCACCAGCAGGTTGTCGAACCCGCTGTCGATCATCTGCTGCGCCCGGTCGGGCATCACGAAGTTGTAGCCCTTGGCGACCGGCTTCAGCACGTACTTGTCCATGTTGTAGTTGAACGAGAACATCTTCTCGTTGAACGGCTCCCACGGGTCGTATTCCTCGAGGATCCCGTCGGAGGGCACCACCGGGTCGGCCGCGCGCGCCTGGGCCACCATGGGCCCGGTGGCCTGGCTCACCAGGAGCGGACCGAGCGACGCGACCATGTAGGAGGGCTGCCGGCCGGCCACGACCGGCTCGAAGGAGGCGGGCGAGAACGCCACGCTGGCCGTCAGCACCTGCTCGCCCGCGTGGGGCTCGACCGCGGCGCCGGTCGGCTGCTGCTCCGGCGCCAGGGCGGCCGCGACGGGCTCGGCGGGATCGGTCGTGTCGGTCGGCGCGCTGGTGGCCGCGAGCAGCGATTCGCTTTTGAGCCCGCCCGAGAGCGTGCCGCAGCCTCCGAGGGCCAGGCCGAGCACCATCATCAGCAGGGCTGCCTGTCGCATGCCGAATCCGAAACGCACCGTTGCTCTCCCTCCTGGACGCCGAGTGATGTGGCTCACGAGCCCCGATCGGGGCCGACGCGGCCGGGGCACCAAGGGAGCAAGGCAGGTGCCAGAGCGCATCACGGCCGAGCATAGGGTATGGAGCGACGTTGTTTCAAGCACTTTCCCTGCGACCCGCCGACGCCTCGGGCCCCTATCTATAGTCGTGTCTCGCGTGAATTGTCACCCGCCGCCCGAATCCTGTCTCGAGGTCCCGCCGGGGCGTTGACAGCCAGGGACCCGCGGGATTAGATGCGAGACGCGGTCGCAGGATCCCCCGGCACGACGCGTGAAAGGTGAGCGAGATGATCGAGCTGACGCTGGAGATGGCCGAGCGCGCGGCGCGGGCGGCGCGTGAGAAGGCGCGAGCCCTTGGGACGCCGATGACGGTGACGGTGGTGGACGAGGCGGGCCGCCTGGTGCTCTGCGCCCGCGGGGACGGGACCGGCTTCTTCACGCCCGAGACCTCGCGGGCCAAGGCGGTGGCCGCGGCGAACTTCCGCATGTCGACCGCGGAACTGGCCGAGCGGGTGCAGAAGGGCGCGCCGTTCTGGACCCACGTGGGCAGCGCGATCCCCGGCCAGATCCTGCCGAGCCACGGCGCGGTGCCGATCGTGGTGGGCGGCCGCGTGATCGGCGCGATCGGATGCGGCGGCGGCACCGGCGAGCAGGACCAGGAGTGCGCGGCCGCGGGCGCGGCGGTCCTCGCCTGAGGGTCAGAGCCGGACGAGCGCGTCGAGGACGGTGACGCCCTCGCCGCGCCGGCCCACCAGCACCGGATTCAGGTCGATCTCGCTGACCACCGGGCCGAGGCCGCGCGCGGCCTCGCCCAGGCGCTCCAGCAGGGCGACGGCCGCGGGCAGGTCGAGCGGCGCGCTCCCGCGGACGCCGTCCCACAGCGCGCCGATCCGTAGCGAGCGGAGCGCCTCCTGGGCCGCGGCCGCGTCGATCGGGGGCAGCAGCAGCCGGAAATCGCGCAGCACCTCGATGAGCACGCCGCCCGATCCCACCAGGACCACCGGGCCGAACACCGGATCGGTCTTCACGCCGAGGGCCAGCTCGAGCGCGCCGCGGGCCTGGCGCTGGATCACGAAGCCCTCGACGGGGGCGCCGGGCGCCCGCGCCTGGACGTCGGCCTCGACCCGCCGGCAGGCCTCCGCGACCGCGGCCCGGTCGGGCACTCCGAGCACGACACCGCCCACGTCCGACTTGTGGGGCAGGGCGCTCGAGCAGATCTTCACCACCACCGGATAGCCGACCTGGTCGGCCGCGTCGGGAGCGGCGGCGGCCGCGGTGACGAACACGGTGTCCACCAGCGGCAGGCCGTACGGTGCGAGGAGGCGCTGGCTCTCCCACTCGTTGAGGAACTGCCCGGCGGTCCGGCCCACGGGGAGCGGAGGCGGCCCGACCGGTGGAGGCGGCGCCTCGGTCACACGCGCGAGCCAGCGGGAGCGTCGCGCCGTCGCGCGCGCCAGGCAGGCCAGCGAGCGGAGGGCCACGCTGCCGTCCTCGAACGCCAGCACGTCGGCGCCCCGGAAGGCGTCGACCACCGTTCGCTGCGGGCAGCTCACCGCCACCACCTTGGGCGAGCGCCGGGCGATCGAGGCCACGTCGAGCACGAGGCGGCCCAGGTCGGTGGCCGATCCCAGCAGCGCGATCTGGAACACGATCGCGTCCACGCCCGGGTCGGCCTCGAGCGCGGGCAGCACCCGGGCCAGCATCCCGGGATCGGTGAGCATCTGCGCGGTGAGATCGACCGGATTGGCGGCCGCCGCGAATTCGGGCAGGGCCGCGCGGAGGGCCGCGGTCGTCTCGGGGGTGAACTCGGCGGGGGTCAGGCCGAGATCCGCGCACAGGTCGACCGAGAGCACGCCGAGCCCGCCGGAGTTGGACAGGATCGCCACCCGCGTGCCCGCGGCCTCGTAGCGCAGGAACGCCTGGGGCAGGGCCAGCAGCTCGGCCGGATCGGCGCAGCGGATGGCGCCCCAGTCGGCGAACACCGCGTCGTACACCGCGTCCTCGCCGGCCAGCGCGCCGGTGTGCGAGGAGGCCGCGCGCCGACCCGCCGCGCTGCGGCCCGACTTCAGCACGAAGACCGGCACGCCGCGGCGGTGGGCGCGCGCGAGCGCCTCGCGGAGGCGGCCCGCGTCCTTGACGTCCTCGAGGTAGGAGCACGCCACGCGTGTCTCGGGATCCTCCACCACCTCGGCCAGGATCTCCGCCGCCTGCACGTCGGCCTCGTTGCCGGTGCTCACCCAGTAGTTGAGACCGAGGCCGGCCGCGCGCGCCATCTCGTAGAGCATCCCGGCCATGGCCCCGCTCTGGCTCACCATCGCGATCGGGCCGACCGAGAGCGCGGTGTCGAGGAAGGGTGACGCGAAGGTCGCGATCAGGCGCGACGGCAGGTGCGCGACGCCCTGACAGTTGGGGCCGATGACGCGGAGCCCGGTGCGCGTGGCCAGGGCGCGCAGCCGCGCCTGGGCCGCGCGCCCCGCCTCGCCCATCTCGGCGAAGCCGCTGCTGAACACGATCGCGGCGCGGACGCCCTTGGCCGCGGCCGCCTCGAGCGCCTCCAGCACGCGCTCGGCCGGCACCACGACGACCGCGAGATCGACGTCCCCCGGAATCGCGGCCAGCGAGGGGAACGCGGGGAGTCCCTGCACGGTGGCGCGCGCGGGGTTCACCGGGTAGACGGGCCCCGGATAGCCGTGGCGCAGCAGGAACGCGAGTGGCCGCCCGCCGATCTTGACCGGATCGTCGGAGGCGCCCACCACCGCGATGGCGCGAGGCCGGAACACCGCGCGGAGACCGCTCACGGGGGGGAAGGACAGCCGAAGGTCACGTCGCCGCGGCGACACGTGGTGTCGACGCAGAACTCGGTCTGCGTCCCGGTCACGACCACGTGGGTCACGTCGAGGCGTCGCAGCACGCGGGCCGATCTGGCCCGGCCGATGAGATCGGCGATCCGGTCGAGCACCGCGTCCGCCCGGAAGGCGCCCTCGACGAGGCCGATCTGCATGTCGATCACCAGCAAGGCCGTCCGGTCGCTCATGGGTGGATCGTCATCATACCGTGTATCATCGGCGCGAGAGATGGCGCGCTGGGACCTCCGATTCTCGCTCGTCGTCGTGGCGAGCCTCGCGGTGCTGGTGGGCCTGGGGGCCGACCTGGTCCTCGACGCGGGGCACCCGTATCCCGGCTTCTTCGCCGCCCCCGACTTCCGCCTCTTCCCCGCCGAGCCCGACGCGCGCGCGGCCGGCCTGCGCCTGGGCGATCGTCTGGTCGCGGTCGACGGCGCGTCGCCGCTCACGCTCGCCACGCGGGTGCGAGCCGCCGCGGGCCCGGTCCGCTACGAGGTCGAGCGGGCCGGGCGGCGACTCACCGTCGAGCTCGCGCCTCGCCCGCTCAGCTGGATCCGGCTGATCGACCGGTTCGGGATCTACGTGCTCGTCTCCGCGATCATGCTGGGGGTGGGCGCCCTGGTCTACGTGCAGAACCCGGCCGCCGCGCCGAACCGGCGCTTCCTGCTCTACATGTGCCTCTGGGCGGTCTCGAACGTGGCGGTCCCGGAGGCGGTGCTGGGGGCGCGCCGCGCCGCCGCGACGGTGGTCGGCCTGGTCGCGCCGCTCCTGTCCATCCACGGCTGGGTCTTCTTCCTGACCTACCCGGCCAACCCGGCGCGGGAGCGCTGGCTCGAGCGCCACCGGGTGATCCCGCGGCTCTACCGCCTCGCGGTGGTCCTCGGCGTGGTCGGCGCGCTCGCCTACGTGCTGATCGTGTGGCGCGCCCCCGCGCTGCTGGTGGACGGCCGGGTCTACGCGGCCTCCGCCGCGGTGCTCTCGCTGCTGAGCGCGCTGTCGTTTCCGATCAAGGTGGGGGCGCTCCTCGACACCAAGCGGCGGGCCGCCTCGCCGCTCATCGACCAGCAAACCACCGTGCTCCTGCTCGGGATCGCGATGGGGCTCGGCGGCTGGCTCTGCCTGATGCTCTGGCCGCTCCAGCTGCTCTACCCGAGCCCGGTGGACCCCCAGGTGGGCTCGGCCCTCATGCTGCTCTACCCGGCCGCCATCGGCTACGCCACCGTGCGCTACCGGCTCTTCGACGCCACCGTGGTCATCCGGCGCTCGGTCATCTATACCGGGCTGGCCGGCCTCATCACCGGCGCCTACGCGCTGCTGCTGGCGGGCGCCAACGCGCTGCTGGCCCAGGCCGACCTCACGCGCTCGCCGTGGTTCTCGGCCGCCTTCATGTTCCTGGTGGCGCTCCTCTTCAACCCGCTGCGCGAGCGGGTGCGCCGGGCGGTGGACCGCACGTTCTTCCGCGAGCGCTCCGACTATGTCCAGGCCATGCGCACGCTGGCCCGCTCGATGTCGAGCCTGCTCGACCTCGAGGAGATCACCCGCCGGCTCACCACCACCATCGAGGTCTCCATGCACGTGCGGACCGCGCGCCTGCTCGTGGACGGCCTGCCGCACGACGTGGTCGCGGCCCTCGAGATCGTCCCCGGCGCGCTCTCCCGCTACCAGGTCGCCGCCGATCCGCGGTTCGCCGAGGCCGGCGGCGCCGCGCTCGGGGCCTACCAGGCCCTCGGCGCGGAGGTGGTGGTGCCGCTGCGCTTCCAGGCCCGGTTGCGCGCGCTGCTCGTGCTGGGGGCCAAGCGCTCGGAGGCCGCGTACACCGGGGAGGACCTCGAGATGCTGGAGGCGCTCGCCGATCAGGCCGCGGTGGCGGTGGCCAACGCGGAGGCCCACCGCCAGGTGCTCGAGTACGCGGAGCAGCTCGAGCGCAGCCTGCTGATCCGCGGCAGCCTCGCCAAGTTCGTGCCGCGCCGGGTGCGCCAGCTCATCGAGGAGTCGCCGGAGGCGCCGTCGCTCGAGAAGCGCGAGACCGACGTGAGCGTGCTCTTCGCCGACATCAGCGGCTACACGCGCCTGTCCTCGCGCCTGGCCCCCGACGACCTGGGCGCGCTCGTGGAGCGCTACTTCGGCGCCTTCCTCGACGAGATCGTCAAGCACGGCGGCGACGTGAACGAGACCGCGGGCGACGGCCTCATGGTGATCTTCCACGAGGGCGACCACGCGCGCGCCGCGGTGGAGGCGGCGCGCGCCATCCAGCGGCGGGCGGGCGAGATCGGCGCCGAGCTGGCCGATCGGTTCGAGCCGGTGGCCATGCACGTGGGGGTCAATACCGGGCCCGCGCTGCTCGGCGCGACCAAGATCGAGGGCAGCGCGGGAACGCGGTGGACCTACACCGCCTCGGGGATGACCACCAACATCGCGGCGCGGCTGGCCGCGCAGGCCGGCGACGGCGAGATCGTCATCAGCGAGCCCACCCGGCGGCGGCTGGGGGCGGATCTGGCCGTCGAGGACCTGGGGGTGCGGGAGCTGAAGAACGTGGAGACGCCGCGGCGGCTCTTCCGGCTGCGGTAGGCCCCCGCGCTCGCCGCCCCGGGGGCGGCTTGACGGGCGGGGGACACCCCGATAGAATGGCGCACCGCGAGCGGCCCGCGACGTCCGGCGCGGAGTCCCGACGGAGCCCTGAAGTCCATCGAACCCGAGGAGGAGCCAACACCATGGAATTGACTCGACGTGACCTGCTCAAAGGGGCGGCCGCCCTGGGCGCCGCCGCCGCGGTGCCGCTGACCGCGGGGGGCCAGGCGGTGGCCCAGACCACCCAGAAGAAGGAGCTGGTCACCGCGCAGAGCGGCGACATCTCGAAGTTCGACCCGCACTTCAGCACGTCGTCGAACGACATCCGCGTGTCGTTCAACGTCTTCGACAACCTCACGAGCCGGCACCCGGACGGCAAGCTCTACCCGGGCCTCGCCACCGAGTGGAAGCTCGAGGGGCAGACCACCTGGCGTTTCAAGCTGCGGCAGGGGGTGAAGTTCCACAACGGCGACCCGTTCACGTCCGCCGACGCCAAGTACAGCATCGAGCGCACCTACGATCCGGCGGCCAAGACCATGGTGGCGACCGCGCTGGCCACCATCGAGAAGATCGAGGCGCCGGACGCGCACACGCTGGTGATCACGACCAAGAAGCCCGACCCGCTGCTGCCCGCGCGCCTCGGCTTCTACGGCGGCCAGATCGTGCCGAAGAAGTACCTCGAGTCGGTGGGCAACGACACCTTCAACGCCAAGCCGGTGGGCACCGGCCCGGTGAAGTTCGGCTCCTGGGTCAAGGACGACAAGGCGGTCCTCGAGGCCAACCCCGACTACTGGGGCGGCAAGATCGACGTGGACCGGTGGATCATGCGGCCGATCCCGGAGACCGCGCCGCGCATCGCGGCCCTGCTGAAGGGCGAGGTGGACGTGATCACCCAGCTGCCGCCCGACCAGGAGGAGCGGGTGGCCGGCAACGCCTCCACCCGGGTGGCGGGCGCGCTCTACGCCGGCCTCTACGTGCTCGCGGTGAACAGCAAGCGCCCGCCGCTCGACAACCCGCTGGTGAAGCAGGCCCTGTCGCTGGCGATCGACCGCGAGGCGATCGTCAAGGAGCTGTGGCGCGGGCGGGGCGTCGTGCCCAGCGGCTGCATCGCCAAGGGCGACAATCACTTCGACCCGAACCTGCCTCCGCTGGCCTACAAGCCGGCCGAGGCGAAGGAGCGGCTGAAGAAGGCCGGCTACAAGGGCGAGGAGATCTTCATCGAGACCACGGTGGCCTACGTGGCCCAGGACAAGGCGATGTCGGAAGCCATCGCGGCCATGTGGAAGGACGTGGGCGTCAACGTGAAGGTCGAGGTGATCGAGTACTCGGTGCGCGCCCAGAAGAACCGCGAGAAGAGCTTCAAGGGCGTGTTCTGGTCGGACCCGACCTCGACGCTGGGCGATCCGGACGGCATGGTGTGGCGCCTCATCGGGCCCGGCGGGCCGCAAGACTACTGGCGGGAGGCCAAGTTCGACGAGCTCGGCAACGCGGCCCGCTTCAGCGTCGACGAGAAGTTCCGCGGGCAGGCCTACAAGGAGATGACCAAGATCTTCCTGGAGCACTTCCCGTGGCTGCCGGTCATCCAGCCCTACGAGGACTACGGGCTGCAGAAGTACGTCGAGTTCACCCCGAACCCGAACCAGCAGTTCGAGCTACGCCGCTTCAACTTCAAGCTCCGCCGGGCGTAGGCCGACTCCCCTCACCCTGCCCTCTCCCCCGGCTCCGGGGGAGAGGGTAGAGGCGGGGGTTCGTTATGCGCGGATTCGTCCCGTTCCTCGGTCAGCGTCTCTTCCGCGCCCTCATCGCGCTCTGGCTCGTGTCCACTGTGGTCTTCGTGGTCATGCGCCTGTCCGGCGACCCGGTGCCGCTCCTGCTGCCTCCCGACGCGCCGACCAGCGAGATCCTCCGGGTTCGCCACGACCTGGGCCTCGACCAGCCGCTGCCCGTGCAGTACGTGATCTTCCTCGGCAACCTCGCCCACGGCGACTTCGGCCGCTCGATCCACTTCCGCGAGCCCGCCTTCAACGTGGTGCGCGGCTACCTGGCCGCCACCCTCGAGCTCGGGCTCACCGCCTTCGTGCTGGCCGCGGTGGTGGCGGTGCCGATCGGCCTCTTCTCGGCCATGCGGCGCAACACGCTCGTGGACCACGTGGCCATGGGCCTGGCCCTGATCGGCCAGTCGGCGCCCACCTTCTTCCTCGGCATCCTGTTCATCCTGCTGCTGTCCCTCAAGGCCGATCTCTTCCCGACCTCGGGCCGCGGCGACTGGCGCAACCTCGTGCTGCCCGCGCTCACCCTCGGGGCCTTCACCATGGCCTCGATCGCGCGGCTGACCCGGTCCGCGGTGCTCGAGGTGCTGCACGCCGACTACATCCGCACCGCGCGGGCCAAGGGCGTCCGGGAGACGTGGGTGGTGGCCAAGCACACCCTCAAGAACGCGGCGATCCCGATCGTGACCATCACCGGGCTCCAGTTCGGCACGCTGCTGGGCGGCGCGGTGGTCACCGAGACCGTCTTCGCGTGGCCGGGCATCGGGCGGCTGGCCATCCAGTCCATCTACGATCGCGACTATCCGGTGGTGCAGTGCACGGTGTTCCTGGCCGCGCTGATGTTCGTCGTCATCAATCTCTGCGTGGACCTGATCTATGGCGTCCTCGATCCCCGCATCCGCGCCGGCTGAGGCGGTCCGGCTCGCGGCCGCGCCCGCCGCGCGGGCGCCGCGGCGGCGCCGGCCGTGGCTCGTGATGCTGGGGGTCGGGTTCGTGGCGCTCCTCGTGCTGGTGGCGGTCGCGGCGCCGGTGCTCGCCCCCGAGGACCCGATCCGGCAGAGCCTCCGCGGCCGCCTGTCGCCGCCGACCTGGGAGGGATCCGACCGCCGCGCGCACCTCCTCGGGACCGATCACCTCGGCCGCGACGTGCTCTCGCGCGTGATCTACGGCTCGCGCGTGTCGCTCGTGATCGGGTTCTCGTCGGTGCTGGTGGGCGGGATCCTGGGCTCGGCCGCGGGGCTGATGGCCGGCTTCGGCCCTCGTCGCATGGACGCGGTCATCATGACCCTGGCCGACGCGCAGCTCGCGTTCCCGTTCATCCTGCTCGCGATCGGCATCATCGCGGTGCTCGGCCCCAGCTTCCCCACCCTGGTGGTGGTGATCGGCCTCTCCGGCTGGGTCTCCTACGCGCGCATCCTGCGCGCCCAGGTGCTGGTGGTGCGCTCGCGCGAGTTCGTGGAGGCGATCCACGCCCTCGGCGGCTCGTTCGCCCGCGTCGTGCTCCGTCACGTGCTGCCCAACGTGCTCTCCTCCATCGTGGTCATCGCCACCCTCGAGCTGGCCCGGGCGATCGTGCTCGAGGCGACGCTGTCGTTCCTGGGGCTGGGGATCCAGCCGCCGACGCCCTCCTGGGGCGGCATGGTCCAGGATGGGCGCGAGTACCTCGACTCGGCCTGGTGGATCTCGACCTCCCCCGGGGTCGTGCTCATGATCACCTCCATCGTGGTCAGCCGCACCGGCGACTGGCTGCGCGACGTGCTGGACCCGACTCTCCGCGGAGAGTAGGGCGGAACGGGAGGCCCCGTCCCGATGCCGGTCACCACCCTGATCGAGTACGACACGGCCAGCCCCGAGGTGCGCGCGGTCTACGACGACATCATGGCCACGCGCAAGACGGACCTCTCGCCAACCGCCCGCCGACCCTCCGCCGCACCTGGGAGCGCGTCAAGCAGATCATGGCGCCCGGGGCCCTCGACCCGCTCACCAAGGAGATGGTCTACCTCGCGCTCAGCGCGGCCAACGGCCGCGACTACTGCATCGCCTCCCACACCGCGGGCGCGCGCCGCGCGGGCATGAGTGAGGCCATGCGGTGCGAGCTGCTCGCGGTGGTCGGGATGGCCTGCGAGACCAATTCGCTGGCCCACGCCTATCAGGTGCCGGTCGACGATCGGTTCCGCGACCCGGCCTGAGCCGCCGCGCGCCGCTCGAGGTGCAGGTCGGCGGCGGTGTGCCCGGCCAGCGCGGCCAGCACCACCGCGCCGCCCACCAGCGACGGCGCGCCGGGGTTCTCCCCGAGCGCGAGCCACACCCAGAGCGGCCCCAGCACGCTCTCCAGCACCGCGATCAGCGAGGCCTCGGCGACCGGGATCCGCCGCGCGCCCGCGGTGAACAGGATCATGCCGAGCCCGAGCTGGCCGGCTCCGAAGAACGCCAGGCGCGCCAGGTCTCCCGCGTCCGCCGCCCCCGGCGTGGCCGGTCCCGCCGCGACCACGCCGGTGAGCGCGGCGGCCAGCGCGGCGGCGGGCAGCATCTGCACCTGGCGGCGGCGGCGCAGGAGCACGGTGGCGGTGGCGAAGGCGAGCGCCACCACGAAGGCGAGCAGGTCGCCGGCCGGCGACCCGGTGGCGGGCGTGGAGTAGAAGTAGCGCGAGACCATGATCGCGCTGCCCAGGAGCGCCACGCTCATGGCCAGCCAGGTCCGGCCGGCCACCCGCTCGCCCATCCAGACCCACCCGAGCAGCCCGGCCATGAACGGGCTCAGGCTCTGGATGATCAGGACGTTCGCGACCGAGGTCCGGTCGAGCGCCATGATGAAGCACGTGGAGGCGATGGCGAAGCACACCGCCATGCCCACTCCGGTGCCCCCCATGCCCACGAAGACGCTCGGGGTGGCCCGCCCCTCGCGCGCCATGGTCACCGCCAGCAGGAAGGCGGCGCAGAAGAGCCCGCGCCAGAACACGGTGGTCCACGGATCGGTGTCCACGATGCGGGCCATCAGACCGCCCAGGCTCCAGAAGGCGGCTGCCGCGGCCACCAGGAGGCGACCGCGCCGCGGGTCGTGGGCGCCGTCCGGGACCGTCGGGCCGTTCATCGGGCGAGCGCCACGCAGGCGACCCCGGCCAGCACCACCGCGGCTCCCGCGAGCCGGCGCGCCCCGGTGTCCTCCTTCAACCACGCGGCGCCGATGATCGCGGAGAGCACGATCGACATCTCGCGGGCGGCCACCACGTAGCCGGTCTTCGAGAGCTGGAAGGCGAAGAGCACGAGCAGGTAGGCGGTCGGGCTCATCAGCGCGGCCGCGACGATCGTCGCGCGGTTGAGTCGCCACTCGCGACGCCGCGCCTCCCGCCGCGCGAGCGCCACCGGAACGAGCAGGGCGCAGGAGCCCACCTCCAGGAGCCAGATGTAGGCGAGCGGGCTGATGCGGGCGACCCCGGCCCGGTCGAGGAGCGAGTAGGCCGCGATCACCACCCCGGTGGCGATCGCCCAGCCGGTGCCCGAGCGGTGCAGCGCGGCCGCGGTCCACGCGCCGGGGCGCCAGTGTAGGCCCAGGATGCCGGCCGCCACCAGGGCCACCCCGAGCGTGCCGAGGGCCGACAGCCGCTCGTCGAAGACGGCGAGCGCGGCGACCGGAACGAGCGCGACCCCGAGCCCGCGCGCGATCGGGTAGACGAGGGAGAAGTCGCCCGCCGCGTAGGCGCGCCCGAGCGAGAAGAAGTAGAGCGCGTGCAGGATCACGGTGCCGATCACGAACGGAAGGGCGACGGGCCGGAAGCCCTCGCGAGCCAGCACCCAGAGCGCGATCGGGGCGTAGAGCACGGAGGCGACCACGCCCACCCACCAGAGGAACAGCACCGGATCGCCCGCGCGCTTGACGAGCGCGTTCCAGCCCGCGTGGAGCACGGCCGCGCCCGCGACGAGGAGAAGGGCGGCGACGGTCACCGGGACAGGGTAGGGGTTTCCCCCGACGACGCCAAGCGATTACTATGGAGGGCGCTTCCATGGCTCATTCCCTCCGGCTCATCGAGGACCGGCTCGCCGCGGGCGACGCCGCCCCCGTCTCCCGCGTGCCGCGCGTGCTCTACGCCGCCGCGGGCGCGCTCCTCGCCGACGGCGCGTCGGAGCCGGTGGCCGCGGTGGGGCCCGGCGTGGGGGGCGCGCGGGCCGCCGCGACGGCCGCCCGCGTCTACCGGGTGGAGCTGGTGCGTCAGCCGCCGCCGCCCGCGGGCGGCCGCGTCCTGCTCGAGCATCCGATCGACCTGGCCGGCGGCGCGGGGTGGCTCATGCGCTGCGACCGGGTGGACTTCGAGCCGGGCGGCGTCGCGCCGCCACACCGGCACCGGGGAGGCGGCATCCGATGCCTGCTGCAGGGCCGCCTCGAGGTCACGGTGGGTGAGGGCGCGCCGCGCGCGGTCGCGCCGGGCGGCGCCTGGTTCGAGAGCGGCCGCGAGCCGGTGCTCGCGGTCGCGGCCGCCGATCGGGAGACGAGCTTCATCCGCGTCTCGATCCTGCCCGCGGCGATCCGGGGCCAGTCCTCGATTCTCTACGTGGATCCGGCCGCCGCGGCCCGCGGCCGGCCGCGACGCTACACGGTCTACGTCGACGAGCCCATCGCGCTCTGACCATGCGCGTCCTGATCCTGAGCGCCAGCTACGGCTCCGGCCACGCGGAGGCCGCGCGCAGCCTGGCCGACGCCTTCGCGAGCCGCGGCGCCGAGCCGGTGGTGGTGGACCACTTCCGCGAGCTGGTGCACCCGGTCTTCGCCCGCGCGAGCGGCGCGATCTACTACTGGCTGCTGCGCCGCGCTCCCTCGCTGTGGGCGCTCGGCTACACCCTCGGCGACCGGCTGGGACCGGACTCTCCGCTGGCCCTCGGCGTGCCCCGGCTCGGGGTGGCGGGCCTCGGGCGCCTGCTCGACACGATGCGGCCGGACGCGGTGGTGACCGTGCACGCCACGCCGGCCGCGGCGATGGCGGCGCTCGCCGTCTCCGGCCGCGCGGTGCCACCGCACACCACCGCGGTGACCGACTTCGTGGCCCACAGCCAGTGGATGCCGCGCCCGGTGGACCGCTACTGCGTGGCCGCCGAGGAGGTGCGGAACGAGTTCGTGGCGCGCGGCATCCCGCCGGGCCGCGTGGTGGTCACCGGGGTGCCGGTGCGGGAGGAGTTCTCGCGCCCGGTCGAGGTCATGGAGGCCCGCCGCGCCCTGGGCCTGGCCCCGCGGCTGCCCACGGTGGTCGCGATGGCGGGCACCCAGGGCTCGCTCGGCCGGCTGCCCGACGTCGTCCACGCGCTCCTCACCGTCGAGCGGCCGATGCAGGCGGTGGTGGTGGCGGGACGGGACGAGCGCCTGCGCGCGCGTCTCAGCCACCTCGCCGCCGGCAGCCCGATCCGGGTGGCGGGCTACGTCGAAGACGTGCGCACGCTCCTGGCCGCGGCGGACCTGCTCGTGACCAAGGCGGGCGGCATGACGCTCGCCGAGGCCACCGCGACCGGAGTGCCGCTGCTCCTCTACGGCAGCCTCCCGGGCCAGGAGATCGGCAACGAGCGCTTCGCCTCGCGGGCCGGCATCGCGCTGGTGGCCCGCTCGCGCGGGGAGCTGCGCCCTCTCCTCGAGCGCGCGCTCGCGGATCCGGACACCGTGGAGCGGATGCAGGGCTCGCTGCGCCGCCTCCGCCGCCCGGACGCGGCGGCCCACATCGTCGATCTCGTCCTCGACCAGATCGCGACCCGCCGGAGGGGCTGACGTGTCGCAGTTCGCGTTCTGCCTCGAGAGCGGCGACCGCGCGCTCCGGGAAGGGCGCTACGGGGACGCGGAGCAGGCCCTCCGGGCCGCGCTGGCCCTCGATCCCAGGAGCGTCAAGGCGCACTTCAAGCTCGGCCTCACCCTCGAGCGTCAGCGCAAGTGGGCTCCCGCCGAGACCGCATTCCGGACCGCCATCCGCGGCAAGCGCGATCACGCGACCGCGTGGCTGCGCCTGGCCACGGTGTGCCGGCGCCTGGGCAAGGCCCGCGAGGAGGAGACCGCCGCGCGCGAGGCGGTGCGCCTGGCCCCGCGCAGCAGCGAGGCGCGCCACGCCCTCGCGGTGACCCTCGCGCGCCTGGGGCGCGCGGAGGAGGCGGTGGCCGCGTTCGAGGAGACGATCCGGCTCGCGCCCTCGAGCGCGGTCGCCCACGCGGGGCTCGGCCTGGTCCTCACGGCCCTCGGCCGCCACGCCGACGCCGCGGCGGCGTTCGGGCGCGCCGCGGGTCTCGATCCCCGATCGTACCGGGCGCACCTCCAGCACGCGGAGGCCCACCGCCGTCAGCGCCGGTGGGGCGAGGCCGCGGACGCCTACCGCGCGGCGCTCGCGCTGCGGCCCGCGGAGCCCGCGCTGCACGGCCGCCTCGGGCTCATGCTCGAGCGCCAGCGGCGCTACCGCGAGGCGGTGGGCGCCTACACGCGCGCGGCCCGGCTCGACACCATCGGCGCCCGCTGGCGGGCGCGGCTCGGGCGCGTGCTCGAGCGCCAGGGCCGCTTCGCCGACGCGGAGGCCGCGCTGCTCGAGGCGCTGCGCCGGGAGCCCGACCGCGTCGACGCCCATCTGGGCCTGGCCATGATCTACCGCCGCCAGGGCAAGTGGAGCGAGGAGGCGCGCGTCTACGAGCGGGCCATCCGCCTGAAGCCGGGCGACGCCCATCTCCACGCCGACCTCGGGCTCGCCCTCGAGGCCCAGGGCCTGCTCGGGGCCGCGGAGGGGCAGTTCCGCCGCGCGGTCGCTCTGGCGCCCGAGAACGCCGACCTGCACGTGGAGCTCGGGATCGCGATGGGTCGCCAGGGGCGGCACGCGGAGGCGGAGGCCGCGCTGCGCGAGGCGGTGCGGCTCGATCCCCAAGACCTGGTGGCCCGCTCGAACCTCGCCCTCGGGCTCGGGCGCCAGGGGCGGCACGCGGAGTCGGAGGCGGCGTACCGCCAGGCCCTCGCCCTCAAGGCGGACGGGGCGCCGCTGCACCGCGGGCTCGGCATGGCGCTCTACTCGCAGGGCAAGCGCGCCGAGGCCGAGGCCGCGTTCCGCGAGGCGGTCCGGCTCAAGCCGAGCTACGCGCGCGCGTGGGGCGACCTGGGGGAGCTCCTGACCGAGACCGGGCGCCACGACGAGGCCGTCGAGGCCTTCCGGGAGGCCATCGCGGTGAAGGCCGGGCGCATCGCCTCGCACCGGGGCCTCGGCGCGGTGCGCCTGCTGCAGGCGCGCCCCGACCTGGCCGAGGCCGCGTTTCGGGACGCGCTCGCCCTTCGCCCCGACGATTCGCAGAGCCACTTCGGGCTGTGGACGGCGCTCGAGCGCCAGGGCAAGGTCGCGGAGGCGGAGGCCGCGTACCGGCAGGCCATCGCGGTGAGCCCCGGGATGGCGGAGGCGTACGCCCGGCTCGGGGAGCTGCTGGCGCGCCAGGGCCGCTGGCGGGAGGCCGAGCCGGCGTACCGGGAGGCGGTGCGGCTTCAGCCCGACGACGCGCGCTCGCGCGTCGCGCTCAGCGCGGTGCTGCGCCGTCCGCGCGGCTAGCCTTCGGTGGGATCGACTTCGATGTTCGTGATGCGGAGGTAGCTGACCGCCACGCGCTCGTCGCCCCGCTCGAGCAGGACGCCGTCCTCGGCGATCTGGGCCAGGCTGCCCTCGATCGGCTCGGAGGCGTTCTTCACCGAGATCAGCACGCGCCGGCCCAGGTGGCGCTGGGCCTCGGCCTGCCACATCGTCTTCTGCACCTCGTCGAACACGCCGGCGGCCTGGCGCGCGGCCGAGGCGGCCCGGCTCGCCGCGGTGATGGTGCCGAGGCCGGGAACCAGCAGGCCGCCCGGATACACCGGGACGGTCGGGCCGTTGCCCGGTGCGCCCACGCCCCGCCGCTCCACCGCCTCCGGGCCCGCCCCGGCGGTCGAGGGTGTCGGGGCGACCGTGGCGGGCCGCGCGGCGGCGTCCTGCTGCTCCTCGAGATACCGCAGCACCTCGGACAGGCGCGCCATGAGGTTGGAGAAGATGAAGAGCCCGACCAGCGCGCACGCGAGCGCCACCCCGAGCCCCATCTGGGCCTCGGTCAGCTTGAGCTGGTTCAGCGCGTAGAGGGTGTAGGTGAAGAGGAGGAGGGGAATCACGGCCGTGAGCGCGAAGACGATGGAGGCCGCGTTCCGGAGCGTATAGGTCCGGCCTCTACTCATGACGCCTCAA
>Ga0070694_100000529_pt1 | contig 21000 bp, 21 predicted proteins | sample KBSK1251metaG_FD_65470 | JGI IMG/M metagenome (GOLD analysis project Ga0070694, IMG submission 65470) | Corn, switchgrass and miscanthus rhizosphere microbial communities from Kellogg Biological Station, Michigan, USA - KBS K1-25-1 metaG | ecosystem: Host-associated > Plants > Roots >... | reverse complement strand
CGCGTGGTCTCGCTGCTCGAACTTGGCGCCGGCTTCGATCCCGACCTTCCCGCCTACGACAACATCCTGATGAACGCCGCGATGCTCGGCGTGCCGAAGCAGGAGGCGCTCAAGCGGATCGACGACATCCTGGCCTTCGCCGAGGCGGAGCAGTTCGGCGCGACACCGTTGAAGCATTACTCGAGCGGCATGTACCTCCGCATGGCGTTCTCGGTCGCGATCAACATGAACCCGGATATCCTGCTGGCCGACGAGATCCTGGCCGTCGGCGACCAGGCGTTCCAGGAGCGATGCCTGCAGCGCGTCGAGCAGGAAGGCCGCAATGGGCTGACCGTGCTGTTCGTCTCGCACGACATGGACGCCATCATGCGGGTCTGCAACCGCGTGATGTGGATCAACTCCGGGCAGGTGGTTCGGATGGGTGAGCCCGAAGAGGTGGTCGACGAGTACCAGAACGCGGTCTGGGCACAGGCCGACGCGTCGCGCGACGAACGCGGACGGCGCGCGAACCGCTTCGCGGAAGTGATCTCGGTGCGGCTGGCTTCGGCGGCCGGACGCGATATCGGCGGCGCGCCGACCTCGGATGACGTGTACGTGCGCGTGCGGCTCAACGCGCTGAAGCGCAACCTCAAGATCAAGTGCGCGCTCGATCTCAATACACGCGGCCAGCTGCTGTTCCGCAGCACGGATCCCGCCACCCATCAGCTCGGCGAGCCTGGCGTCTACGAGATCCTCGCGAAGATTCCGGCCAACCTGCTCGCCGAGGCGAACTATTCCGTCACCGTCAGCTGCATCATCACGTGGAAGAACGAGCCGCAGGAGTATCCGCTGGTCGTGTACAACGCGCTGACCTTCATCGCGTACGCGACCGAAGAGCCGACGGTGACCGTGCCCGGCCGCATGCAGAAGACGGGCCTCATCGCGCCGCGGCTCGACTGGACCGTCAGGCAGGAGGAGGCCAGTGCTGCTCGCGCTTAGGCGCCTGTTCGGCCTTGCCGACACCGCTGCCGCCGAGGCAGCCGAGGATCGCGACTGGCGCTCGCGCAAATGGGTGATCGAGCCGACGCGCGAGGGATTCCGCGCGCGCGTCGAGGAGGTGTGGCGCTACCGCCGCATCCTGTGGTTCCTCGCCAGAGAGCGCGTGCGCGATCGGTACGAGGGGATGACGCTTGGACCCTTCTGGCTGCTCGCGCGGCCGCTGATGCCGATCCTCATCGGCACGCTGATTTTCGGCGGCCTGCTGGGCGTCGCGTCCGATCGCGTCCCGTATTTCCTGTTCTTCCTGACAGGCACGTCGTGCTGGCGCATCTTCGAGCGCTCGCTGCTGTGGGTCACGCGCGGTCTCGAGAACGTGCGCGCGCTCGTGAAGAAGGTGTACTTCCCCAGGATCATCGCGCCGATGGCCGCCGTGTCGCCGGCGCTGACTGAATTCGTCGTGCTGCTGATCCTGCTCCTGCTGGCGTCGATCTTCTACTGGTTCAAGGACGGCGTCATGTATCTGCAGTTCGGCCCGAGGATGCTGGCCGCGGTCGCCGCCGTCGTCCTGACGGTCTTCTTTGCGATCTCCGTCGGGCTGTTCACGTCGGTGCTGCAGGTGCGGCACCGCGACGTGCGGTACTCGATGCGCTACGTGAACCAGTTCTGGATGTATGCGACGCCGGTGATCTACCCGATGTCGCAGATCCCGCCGAAGTATCACTTCCTGATGTATCTGAACCCGATGGCGCCGCTCGTCGAGACCTACAAGTGGGGAATGCTCGGGATCGGATCGTTTCCGGCGATGCCGTTCCTCTCAGCCATCATCGTGATGACGATCGTGTTCATCGCGGGCCTCGTATTCTTCAACCGGTACGAAGCTGCGTCGATCGATAAGCTCTAACGGTAGGGTGGGTCGTCTCGGACCGCCAAGTCGGGATTCGGGATCCGGGATTCGATCAGTACACCAGCCAGAAGCCGCCGACGGCGATCGCCAGCGTTGCGGCGGTCAGCATCATGCCGCGATGCAGCGTGGCGCGGTGGTGCACGCGCACGCCTGCCGATCCGATGACCGCCGCGAACGCGGTCATGGCCACGACGGTCCCGACGCCGAACGCGGCGATGTATTCGATGGCCGCGCCGCGCGTCGGCAGCGCCAGCGCGGGAAGCACGCCGAAAAAATGCGAGCTGCCGGCGATGCCGTGCAGGATGCCCATGCAGAACGACGCGTGCGCGTGGCCGAGCCGCCGCGCCCATGCCGGCCCCGTCTGCACGTGCACGTGATTGTGGCGGACGGCGCCGTGGTGGTGCGCGCCGGGCGCGATGTTCAGCCCGCGGCGAAGGGCCCAGAGGCCAATCGCAATCAGCGCGACGCCGACGACGCGCTCACCCCAGGTGGAGAGGATGTCGACGGGCGGCAGCAGCTCGCGGAAGGCGATCGCAAGCAGCGCCACGACGACGACGCCGGACGCGTGGCCGAATCCCCAGGTCCAGCCGGCAAGCCATCCCCGGCGGCCGTCTTCGACCGCCAGCGGCGCCACCGCCGCCAGGTGGTCCGGCCCCGACAGCACGTGAAAGAGTCCCGCGAGCGCGCCCGTCAGTACGATCCCTGTCACCTGAGCCTGCTACCTCTCACCTGAAACCTACTGATACCTGACACCTGACACCTGATACCTGGCAGATGCCACTACTTCGGAGCCATTCTAATGGCTCCGTCCAATCTAATCACCTCGCCATTGAGCATCTCGTTTTCGAAGACGTGGCACACGAGGGCCGCGTATTCGGCAGGCCGTCCCAGTCGTGAGGGAAACGGGACCTGCTGTCCAAGCGATTCGCGAATCGATTCGGGCATCGCGGCGAGCATCGGGGTGTCGAAAATCCCGGGTGCGATCGTCATGACGCGGATGCCGAAGCGTGCAAGCTCGCGCGCGATGGGCAGCGTCATGCTCACGACGCCACCTTTCGATGCCGCGTAGGCGGCCTGGCCGATCTGGCCCTCGTACGCCGCCACCGACGACGTGTTGACGATCACGCCGCGTTCACCTGAGGGCGCCGCCTGGTTGTTCATCATCGCCGCCGCCGCCAGCCGCACGACGTTGAACGTTCCGATCAGGTTGATCTGGATGACGCGCGCGAATTGCTCGAGCGGCATCGGACCGTCACGGCCGACGACGCGCGCGGCAGGGCCGATGCCGGCAGCGTTGACGAGGCCGGTGAAGGCACCGAATTCCTTGATGGCGGTGGCGATGGCCTGCTGGACGTCGGCTTCGCTCGTGACGTCGGTCCGGAGGAAGCGCGCGCTCGCGCCGAGGCGCGCGGCCGCGGTCCTGCCCGCGGCGTCGTTGACGTCGGCGATGATGACGCGGCCGCCGGCCGCCACGATCATTTCAGCGGTGGCGCCGCCAAGGCCCGACGCGCCGCCCGTGACCAGGACGGTCTGGTTCTGCAGTCGCACGCGCCGATCTTAGCAGGGCGAGTGGGGGCGGGTAGGGTTTTACTCGGTGTCGTCGCTCGCGGCGATTGCGTCGAGCCGCGCGAGCAGCGCCCTGAAGCCGCACTGATCGGGGTCGAAGAAACCCCACTCGTCCTGCGCCGGCTTGACCTCGTTCCTCGAGCTGCGCCTCGGTTTCGGCGGGCCGGACGCGACGGTCGTCTGCGTGGCCACCTGCACCGAGACCGCAACTGCCACGTTCACGGACGTTGTCGTGCCGTCGCTGTTGGTCGTAGGAACCGTGATCACCTGCGGCACATGAACCGGCTGCGGCGATGCCACCGGAACGAGCGCCTGCGGCGGCGCCGACTGCTGAGGCACCGGCGCCTGCGGCGCCGCCAGCTGCGGCTCGGGCCGTGGCGCATGGTCATAGCGTTCCGCACGCCGGCGCTCGCCCCGGCGCGGCAGCGGAGACGCGAGCCCCGGCAGCAGCTCCGCGTGCGATGGCGCCTGCGCGTACGACGGAGGCGGTTCGACCAGAGTTGGGACAGGCCGGACAGGCCGTACGACAGGTGCGACCGGTGCAATTGATCCAGCCTCGACAACCGGTGCAGCCTCGATGATCGGGGCAGCCTCGATGATCGGGGCAGCCTCGATGATCGGTGCAGCTTCGACGATCCGTGCCGCTGGGACGACGGGCTCAGCCCACACGACGGGTATAGATGGGACGACGGGCGAAGCCTGGACGACGGGTGTTACTGCCGGCCTGGGTGCAAGGGGTTCAGCGCGTTCAGCTGGTTTACCGAATTCAGGGCGTTCAAAGGGTTCGATCGGTTCGCGGCGTTCGAACGCTGCAGCGGACCGAATCGGTTCAGCAGCTGCAACACGCGCCGCGGGTTCAACGGGTGCAGCGGCGGCAAATCGTGCGGCCGGCTGAACCGGTTGGATGGGTTCGACGGGTACGACCGGTGCGACTGGTGCAACAGTCTGAACCGGTTCAACGAAGAGACTGGGGCGAGCGGGTGGAATGGGTTCAAAGCGTCCCCTGGGTTCAGTGGGTTCAATGAGTTCAGTGGGTTCAGTGGGTTCAGCGGCTTCAATTGGTTCAGCAGGTGCGAAGCGTTCGCTGGGTTCAAAGCGTGCAATGGGTTTGAACGTCGCAACCGGCTCCGGCGCCTCGTACCGTCCGGACGCGCCGAAACGCTCGGCCGGCTCGGACACCACGTACGGCTCGGACACTACGTATGGCTCGGATGCCGCGTACGGCACGGATGCCGCGTACGGCTCGGATGCCACGTACGGCTCGGACACCGGGGACTCTTCGGGCACCACGTACGATTCCGCCGTTTCGTCCATGCTGGTGAGAAACGGCGTGAGATCGACGTCGTCGGCCTCGGGTTCACGCTCCTGCACGGGCTCGGCGACCAGCGCCTGCGCCGGAGGCACCGTGGTGGCGACGCGGCGCAGCCGGGCACGGTGGAGGTACTGGCCGACCTGCTCGGCGAAGAGCGCGGGATCGCATCCATCCGGCATCACCGGGGCCGGCCGTTCCTTTCGGAACATGCTGCGGACGCTGCGGTGCGCCGCGACGGGCATCGAGAGAATGGGAATCGTCAGCGTCTGCACGTGCGCGCCGGCCTCGCCGAGCGCGCGCAGGTAATTCGAGAGGATGGCCTCGTCCTGATGCGGCAGCAGCGGCGCCGTCAACACGATGTCGGGCACGCGGTGGTCGAGCGCGGCGACCGCGCGGTCGCCCGATTCGGCCATGACGAGCTCGGCGTGCAGGTGATTGCGCGCAATCGATGCGAGCTGCGCAGCGTGGCGCGAGTCGGGTTCGACGACCAGTATCAGGGACATGATGCCTACGATGCCTACGTGCGAATCATGAAGACGAAGAGGACCGCGCCCGCGAGCACGAGCACCGTCAGCGCGCCCTTTTCGACGACCAGGTCGCGGGCCGAGATCGTCGCCGCCTGGACCTGTATCGTGCCTTCGGCCACGCCGCGCGAGACCACGTTCGCGTTGACCCCGGTGACCCGCTCGCGCACACGATCGTCGGCGAGCGCGATCAGCACGATCAGCACGGCGAGAGCGGCCACCGACAGCGCCAGGTCCCGAAGTTTCACCGCAAGCCCTTATCGCAAGTGCCGTTCCGGCCCGCGTCGCCGATCGGATCGCGCGCGTTCCTCAGGTTTTCACGCTGTCGCGCGGGCGGCTCGCCCGGCGGCTGGAGCGTCCGCGCACGAAACGAGAGGGTGCTCTTACGAAGCTGCATCCACGCTTCGTGAAGACCTGCGCAGCGCTTTTCGAGGCGCGTTCCGCTTCGAAACACCCACCTACCAACAATTTCCGCGACGCGTTTTACGAATCTGAATCGCGCGAAGGCGATTCGCCCCGATCGCGCCGCGCGCAAGCCCGGCCGTCGCGCGCGGAAAACCCCCGGCGAACACGGGCTTCACTCGCTTTCCGGAGGCGTCCCCGGCGCGCGTGGCACAGCCGTTGCCCTTGCTAGGTGGCGTCGTCGCGGTTGCGCCGATGCGTGATCGCAAATCGCACACACACAACGCAACGCGTCGAAAGGACGCGTGGAGGAAACCATGAACCTGATTACCCGTCTGCGTGCGCTGAAGCGCGATACCGCCGGCCAGGACCTGCTCGAATACGCGCTGCTCGTGGCGCTCATCGCACTGGTCGCCTACGGCGCGGTGCAGCTCACCGGCACGAACGTCAACTCGATCTTCACGAACATCGCTGGAAAGCTCGGAACCGCGGCGGGCGGCGGAGCCTAAGGAGGAGCCATGTTTCTCATGACTCGCTTGCGCGCGCTTCGGCGTGACGCATCCGGCCAGGACCTGCTCGAGTACGCGTTGCTCGTGGCGTTGATCGCGCTCGTGGCGTATGGCGCGGTCGAACTGACCGGCACGAACATCAACACGATCTTCAACACGGTCGCCGGGAAGGTCGGCGCAGCCGCGGGAGCGGGTGCGTAGCGGAAGTCACGGCGCAGGGGGCAGCGGGCAGTCGGGTGCGTATGTCACTCGTCGCCTGCTGCCAGCTGCGAATGGAGAACATCTCATGGTGCCCAGTCCTGCAACGGTGACAACAGTAGCGGTTTCGATCTGCAGCCTCACGGCCGCGGTCATCGATCTCCGCACCCGGCGAGTGCCGAACGGCCTCACGGGCGCGGCGGCGGTGGCGGGTGTCGCGATGGCGCTGACCGGGACCGGACGTGTTGGCATCGGCGGGGCGGTGCTCGGCGGCGTCATCGGCCTGACGCTGATGCTGCCCGGGTACGTGTGGGGCGCAACGGGCGGCGGAGACGTGAAGCTGCTCGCCGCGGTCGGCACGTTCCTCGGACCCGACCGGGTGCTGCTCGCGTTCTTCGGCATGGCGATCGGAGGCGGCCTGCTCGCGCTGGCCACCGCGGTCGCGCGCCGCCGCCTCTTCAACCAGACATTTGCCTACGCGCCGGCCATCGCGATCGGCGCGCTGTTCGCGGCGCTCAAGTGAGGGGAATGCACATGACCCGCACCGTCCTACGATTTCGCCGCGACACCAGGGGCGCGGCACTGCTCGAGATGGCGCTCGCGCTGCCGATGATGCTGCTCGTCGCCGCGGGCATCTTCGAGTTCGGCCGCGCGTACCAGACGTGGCAGATCATCACGAACGCGGCGCGCGAAGGCGCGCGCATCGCGGTGCTGCCGGGCACGACCGACAGCATGGTGACCGACCGCGTCAAGACCTACATGTCCGACGGCCAGCTGTCCGACTACGCGGCCGCCACGGTGGCGATCAAGCGGGACGCCACGATCTCGATGGGCGCGGGCACGGCGACGGCGTCGCGCATCACGATCAGCTACCCGTTCACCTTCGTGGTGCTGCAGCCGATCTCGAAGCTGATCAACCCGAGTTCGACCGCCGGCGCCCCGCTCACGATGTCCGTCTCCGCGCTGATGCGCAACGAAACGTAAACAGTCAGTTTGAACGGATCAACCATGGCACGCATCCGACTCTTCGCCGTTTTCGCCATCGCGATCGTCGCGGGCGGCACGTTCGCCTTCGCCACGTATCGCTACATCCAAGATCGCCCGGCCGCCGGCCCCGGGATGCAGACGCGTCCGGTCGTCGTGGCCGCGGCCAACCTCGACCTCGGCGCCGAGCTGCGGCGTGAGGACCTGAAGGCGATCGATTGGCCGGCTGGCTCCGTCCCCGCGGGCTCGTTCTCGAACCCGCAGGACCTGGTCGGCCGGGGCCTGATTCAGCCGGTCGTGCAGAACGCGCCCATCCTCGAGGGCGCAATGCCGCCGAAAGAGGCGGGCGCCGGGCTTCCGCCGGTCATCCCCGAGGGCATGCGCGCGGTGTCGGTTCGCGTCAACGACGTGATCGGCGTCGCGGGGTACGTGCTGCCCGGGAATCGGGTCGACGTCGTCGCGACCGTGAACCCGACCGACCAGCGCCCGGATGCGACGTCCAAGGTGATTCTCACGAACGTGCAGGTGCTGACGGCCGGAACCAAGATCGATCGCGACACGGAGGATCACAAGCCGATCACGGTCAACGTGGTAACGCTGCTCGTCGATCCGCAGCAATCGGAGCGGCTGACGCTCGCCAGCACGGAAGGCAAGATCCAGCTCGCGCTTCGCAACCCGCTCGACAAGACCGCGCCGCAGACACCGGGCATCAGGCCCGCGGCGCTGCTCGGCTGGGCGCCGCCCGCGCGGCCGGCGGTCGTCACCCGCCGCGTCGTCGTGGAGTCCGCCGCGCCGAGGCCGGATCCGCCGCCCACCGTTGAAATCATTCGCGGCGACAAGCGCGCGCAGGAAGTCGTCCGCCAGGAGTAGCCATGAAGGGTGCTAAGACGTTTCTGTTCATTCTGCTGATCGCAGTGTTCCACCCGGGGTGGCTGATGGCGCAGGTCGTGCCGGAGGCCGCGGGCCCGATGGCCGTCCGGATTCTCGCCGGCCGCTCCGCGATCGTCGACACGGGCAGCCCGATTACGCGCGTCTCGCTGACGAGCGCGGACATCGCGGACGCGCTCGTGACCTCGAACTCGCAGCTGCTCGTGCACGGCAAGACGCCGGGGACGATCTCGATGTTCGTCTGGAGCCGCGCCGGCGCGGTGCAGCGCTACGAGGTCTCGGTCCAGCGCGACGTGGCGCGCGTGTCCGAGCAGATCCACACCCTCTTCCCGAAGGAAACGATCGCGGTCGAGAGCAACGGCCGCAACATCGTCCTGGCGGGAACGGTGCCGACGAAGGAAATCGCGGACCGCGCCGTCGACGTGGCTGCCGGGTTCGTCGACAAGCGGGACGAGGTGGTCTCGCTGCTCCAGGTCGCGCCGGTCGCCGGCGTGACGAACCAGGTGATGCTGCGCGTGCGCTTCGCCGAGGTGGCCCGCAGCGCGCTGACCGAAGCGGGCGTCTCCTTCTTCACGAGCCCGACCGGCGTGCAGAACACGATCGGCCGCGTGACGACGCAGCAGTTCCCGGCGCCCGGCTTCGAGGACCTGAAATACAGCAAGGACAGCGCCGACTTCGGCGCGCCGGTGAAGGGCGCCGAAGGGAAGTTCAGCTTCAGCGACTTCCTCAACCTGTTCCTCTTCAGCGAGAAGTACGACCTGGGCCTGATGGTCAAGGCGCTGCAGGCGCGCGGACTGTTCCAGAGTCTCGCGGAGCCGAACCTGGTCGCGGAGAGCGGCAAGGAAGCCAGCTTCCTCGCGGGGGGTGAATTTCCGATTCCCGTGTGGCAGGGCGGAGCGGCCAACGGTGGCATCACCGTGATGTTCAAGGAGTTCGGCATCCGCCTGAATTTCACGCCGACCGTGGTGGCGGGCGACCGCGTGCACCTGAAGGTGAAGCCCGAGGTGAGCACGCTCGATTTCAACAACGCCGTCGTCCTCCAGGGCTTCCGGATTCCCGCGCTCTCGACGCGCCGTACGGAGACCGAGCTGGAGCTGCGCAACGGCCAGACGTTCGCGATTGCGGGCCTGCTCAACAACACGCTGAACTCCACGCTGCAGAAGATCCCGGGCATCGGCGACATCCCGATCCTCGGGCAGCTGTTCCGCAGCAAGGCGGCGCAGAAGGACCGCACGGAGCTGGTCGTGATGATCACGCCTGAGATCATTCGGACCGAGTCGCCGGGCGTGACCAACGCGCTGCCGAAGCTCAACGAGCCGTTCCTGTCGCCGACGCCGGAGAACAAGTCGATCGCGCCGCCCCCGCCCGCGTATCAGACGCCGTCGAGGTGAGCCATGTGGAAGAAACTCACGAACCTGCGCCGCGACGAGCGCGGGATGTCATTCATCTTCATCGGCCTGGGGTTCATGGCGTTCGTGGCCGCGTCCACCCTGGCGATCGACGTCGGCATGTTCATGACGGCGCGGTCGCAGGCCCAGACCGCGGCTGACGCGGGCGCGCTCGCCGGCGCGACCGCGCTGGCGTTCAACAACTTCGACGATCGGTCCACCGGCGGACCCGCGGTGCAGAGCGCGGTCAACACCGCGCTCGCCAACTCCGTGATTGGGGCGTCGCCGTCGGCCACTCCGGCCGACGTGACGTTCCCCGCGGGACCGACCGGGAACAACCGCGTACGCATCAACGTGTACCGAACGGGCGCGCGCAGCAATGCCGTCCCGACCCTCATCGGACCGCTGTTCGGTGTGCCTGTGGTGAACATCGATGCCACCGCGACCGCGGAAGCGTCGCCGGCCAACGCCATGACGTGCGTCAAGCCGTTTGCGATTCCGGATAAATGGACCGAAAACAAGAATCCGCCCTGGACGACGGGCAGCACGTTCGATCGCTATGACAACAAAGGCAACGTGCTTCCGAACGCCGACGTCTACATCCCGGCGGGACAGCCGGGATACGCCGGATACAACCCGACGCGGGACAAGGGGACGCTTCTGACGTTGCGCGCCGGCACCGGCAACAACATTGAACCGAGCATGTATTACTCGTGGGCGATGCCGACCAACACGGGCGCGGACGACTACGACCTCAACATCAGCGGCTGCAACACCACGGTCGTGCACTGGGGCGATTCGATGACGCAGGAACCCGGCGACATGACGGGTCCCACGAACCAGGGCATCGACGCCCTGATTGCCAAGGACCCGAACGCGTACTGGGACACGGCGAAGAACGAAGTGCACACGTCGATGAACCCGACCCCGCGCGTGTTCCCGATTCCGCTCTACGACCCGGACTACTACCAGGCCGGGAAGGTGAACGGCCGCAACGCGACGCTGAAGGTCGCGAACTGGATTGGCTTCTTCGTCGTCGCGCGCAACGGCAACCAGGTGACGGGCCGCATCACGCCGATCCTCGGCGTCATCGACAACAACGCGGGGCCGGCACCCACCGGCGTCTTCCCAATGGCAATCCGGTTGGTGCAGTAATCATGGCCACGTCACGACTCACTGGAACGATCCTCACCGACGACGACATCTTCCGCGCCAGGCTCGTCGAGCTGCTGCGCGCCGGGACCGTTCGCGTCAGCGTCATCGACGACCGGCTCGCGCGCGGGCCCGTGGCGCCGGACGTCGCCTTCGTGGACGGCCGCAGCAACGCCGCCGAGGCGATGACGACCATCGAGCGGCTGCGCGCGAACAACGCCGCCGCGGCGGTCTTCATGATCGCCGCCGAAGCGAGCCCCGACCTGATTCTGCAGGCGATGCGCGCGGGCGCGAACGAGTTCTTCGCGTGGCCGCCGCAGGAAGCGCCCTTCCACGAGGCCGTCGCGCGCACCGCCGCGCGCGTGCAGTCCTCGTCGCCGGCGCGCGCCCAGGCCTACGTCCTGATGTTCCTCGGCGCGAAGGGCGGCGTCGGCACGACGACCCTCGCCGTCAATACCGCCGTCGATCTCGCGCGCCTCAGCGGCCGGTCGACGGTCATCGTCGATCTCAAGCCCGGCATCGGCGAGGTCGGGCTCTTCCTCGGCGTCCGCTCGCGGTACACGCTGCTCGACGCGCTCGACAACCTGCACCGGCTCGATGCGGAGTTCCTGCGCGAGCTCGTGGGCAAGCACAAGTCCGGCGTCGAGATCCTGGGCGGGTCGGATCAATTCGATCGCCCCGGCCACAACGACGGCACCGCGGTCGAGGAAGTCATCCGCATGCTGGCGACGCAGTACGACTTCGTCATCATCGACGCCGGCACGCAGCTGAACGCCGCCAACACCGCGCCGCTCTATGCCGCCGACGCCATCTGCCTGGTCGCCAACCCCGACGTCGCGTCGGTTCGCAACACGCAGCGGGTGCTCGAGCGGATTCGCCAGCTCGGCCCCTCTCCCGACCGCATCCGCCTGCTGCTGAACCGCGCGGCGGAGCCGTACCCGATTCCGCCGGCGCAGATCGAGGCGGCGCTCGGCCATCCGATTCACCAGCGCTTCCCGAGCGACTACCGCACGGTCGCGATGGCGCTCAATTCCGGCGTCCCGTTGACGCTCGCGGGCAACAGCGACCTGGCCACCCAGTTCGAGCGGCTCACGCGCGCGTTCCTGCCGGGCGCCACCGAACCCGAGCCGACGCCGTCGCGCCGGCCCGCTTCCATGCTGGGTTTTGACCGCCTGGCCTCGCTCTGGTAACGCCGATGAGTACTGCCTCCGCCGTCACCAACCGTCCGCTGCCGCCGGCGCAATCGCAGCAGCCGCTCCGCACGCAGTACCTCGACCTGCGGGCGAGCGTGCATCGCAAGCTGCTGAACCGGCTGAACCTCGAGGCGCTCGCGCAGACCGACCGCGCGCGCGCCGAGTCGGAGATTCGCGCCCTGCTCACGCAGCTGCTGGCGGAGGAACCCACGCCGCTCAGCCTGGCGGAGCGTGAAGCGCTCTTCGCCGAAGTGCTCGACGACGTGTTCGGGCTGGGGCCGCTCGAGCCGCTGCTCCGCGACACGACGGTGAGCGACATCCTGGTCAACACCTATCGCCACGTCTTCGTGGAGCGCAAGGGACGGCTGGAACGGGTGACCGCCACGTTCCAGGACGACCGGCACCTGCTCCGCGTCATCGATCGCATCGTCAGCCGCGTCGGGCGCCGCGTGGACGACAGCTCGCCGATGGTGGACGCGCGGCTCGAGGACGGCTCGCGCGTCAACGCGATCATCCCGCCGCTGGCCGTCGACGGCCCGCTGCTGTCGATTCGCCGCTTTCCGGCCGAGCGCCTCAAGGCAGAAGACCTCGTCACGCTGAAGGCGCTGACGGCGCCGATGCTCGAGTTCCTCGCGCACTGCGTCAAGGCGCGGATGAACTGCCTGATCAGCGGCGGCACCGGCGCCGGCAAGACGACGCTCCTCAACGTGCTGTCGTCCTACATCGGCAACGACGAGCGCATCGTCACCATCGAGGACGCGGCGGAGCTGCAGCTGCGGCAGGAACACGTCGCGCGGCTCGAGACGCGTCCGCCGAACGTGGAAGGGAAGGGCGCCATCCGCCAGCGCGAGCTGGTCATCAACGCCCTGCGTATGCGTCCCGACCGCATCGTGGTCGGCGAGGTGCGCGGCGCCGAGGCGCTCGACATGCTCCAGGCGATGAACACGGGCCACGACGGATCGCTGACGACCGTCCACGCCAACACGCCGCGCGACGCGCTGTCGCGTATCGAGACGATGATCGCGATGGGCGCCGTCAACCTGCCCGAGCGCGCCATGCGCCAGCAGATCACCTCGGCGATCCAGATCGTCCTCCAGCAGACGCGCCTCAGCGACGGCACGCGCAAGGTGACGAGCGTCTCCGAGATCACCGGCATGGAAGGCGACACGATCACGATGCAGGAAATCTTCGTGTTCGAGAAGCTCGGCATCAACAGCGAGGGCAGGGTGATCGGCCGCTTCCGCGCGACCGGCGTCCGTCCGAAGGTCTGCGAGCGCCTGAAGGCCGCGGGCATCGCGCTGCCCGGCAACATGTTCGAAGGGGTAGTGGAGATCCGCTGATGATTGCCGCGCTGATGGTCTTCGTGCTCGTCGTCGGCATCGTGCTCGGCGTCTACTACGCCGCGCGCGAGATTCCCAAGGCCCTGGAGGAACGGCGTCTCGAGCTGAGACTCCACGACATCACGCCGATGCTCTCGCCGGACGGCGACGAGAGCAGCGTGCTGAAGCAGGACCCGACCGGGCCGGTGCCCGCGATCGATCGCCTGATCGCGAAGTCGCCCGGCACCGCGTCGGTCAGCCGCCTCATCGCGCAGTCCGGCGTGCAGACGACGCCGGGCACGATCATCCTGGCGTGCCTGGCCTCGGCGGTCCTGACCTTTGCCGCGATATCGATCTTCGTGCGGACGCCGTTTGTGGCGCCCGTGGCGGCGGTCGCGGGCCTGACGTTCCCGTTCATCTGGCTGATGCACAAGCGATCGAGGCGCGTCGCGAAGTTCGAGGAGCTGTTCCCCGATGCGCTGGACCTGATGGCGCGCGCGATTCGCGCGGGCCACGCGTTCCAGACGGCCCTCGGCATGGTCGCCGAGGAGCTCACCGCGCCGGTCGGCCCCGAGTTCAAGAAGACCTTCGACCAGCAGAACTTCGGCCTGCCGCTGCGCGAGGCGCTCAACGGCCTGGCCGATCGCATCCCGCTGCTCGACGTTCGCTTCTTCGTGACGGCGGTGACGATTCAGCGGGAAAGCGGCGGCAACCTGTCCGAGATTCTCGAGAACCTCGCGCACGTGGTGCGCGAGCGGTTCAAGATCCGCCGCCAGGTCCGCACGCACACCGCGCACGGACGATTTACCGGGTACGTGCTGCTGGCGCTCCCCGCGTTCCTCGCGGTGGCGCTGTCGAGGATCGCCCCCGACCAGATGCAGCTGCTCTTCCGCGAGCCGATGGGCCGCATGATGCTCGCCGGCGCCATCGTGCTGCAGACGATCGGCTACTTCTGGATCCGCAAGGTGATCAAGATCGAGGTGTGATGTGACCCTGCTGTTGCCCCTGCTCGCGTTTGTCTTCGTCTCGCTGCTGGTCGCGGGCGCCGCGATGGCGTTCGCGCCTCGCGCCTCGGCGGTCGTCGAGCAGCGTCTCATCGAGATTGCCAGCGGATCGGCCGCCCCGGATCGGCCGTCGTACCGGCAGTCGCTGATCGTGCGGCTCAAGCGGCTCGGCGAGATGGCGCCGAAGTCGGCCTCGGAGATGGGCAAGCTGCAGCGGAAGCTGCTGGCGGCCGGCTACCGCCGTCACGAGGCGATCTGGATCTTCTTCGGCCTCCGCATCGGCGTCGCCTTCGCGTTCTTCACCATCACCACGATGCCGCTGTTCTTCCGGCCGAACCTGGCGGCGTCGCTCGGCGCCGCCGGCCTCGGGTTCCTGCTGCCGAACATGATCCTCGGCCGCCAGGCCAAGAAGCGTCAGCACCGGATTCGGCTCGCGCTGCCGGACGCGCTCGACCTGCTCGTCGTGAGCGTGGAAGCGGGCCTCGGCCTCGACCAGGCGATTCAGCGCGTCGGCGAGGAGCTGAACTTCGCCCACCGCGACCTGTCCGACGAGCTGCGTCTCATCAACCTGGAGCTGCGCGCCGGCAACGCGCGCGCGGATGCGCTCCGCAACCTCGCGCACCGCACCGGCGTCGACGACGTGTCGTCGCTGGTGGCGATGCTGGTCCAGACGGACAAGTTCGGCACCAGCGTGGCGCAGTCGCTGCGCGTGCACTCGGAGACGCTGCGCACCAAGCGCCGGCAGCGGGCCGAGGAAGCCGCGGCGAAGACGGGCGTCAAGATGGTGTTCCCGCTGGTGTTCTGCATCTTCCCGGCGATCTGGGTCGTGACCATCGGTCCGGCCGCGATCAAGTTCGTGAAGGTCCTCTTCCCGCTGGCGCAGCAGCAATGAGCGCGACCGTCTCCATCACCGTCGCGCCGTTTCCGGCCCCCACGACCCTCGAGCAGACGGGTCTGGCGATCGATCAGATCGAGATGCTGATGGTCAAGATCCTGTTCGGCGGCGAGGCCACCGGCCTCACCGTGGCGGATCGCATGCGGCTGCCGTTTCAGATCATCGAGCCGCTGCTCGAGCGCGCGCGCGCCGAGCGGCTGATCGAGGTCCGCGGCATGGCCGGCTCCGGCACCGCGTCGTATCGCTACGCGCTCACCGACCTCGGGCGCGATCGCGCGCAGCAGTACCTGGCGACGAGCCACTATTGCGGCCCGGCGCCGGTGCCGCTCTCGGCCTACGTCGCCTACATGCGCCAGCTCAACGAGGCGCGCGGCTTCCTCGACCGCGAGCGGCTCCAGTCGGCGTTCGGCCACCTCGTGGTCGCCGACGAGATGCTGCAGCAGCTCGGCCCCGCGGCCAACGCGGGCAAGGCGGTCTTTCTCTACGGCCCTCCTGGCAACGGGAAGACGGTGCTCGCGGAAGGCATGGGGCACGCACTCGGTGGCGAGATGTACGTGCCCCACGCCATCGACGTCGACGGTCACGTCATCACGATGTTCGACCCGACCTGTCATCAGCCGCTCGAGGAGATGACGGATCGATCGAGCCTCGTGGCGCTCGTGCTCGACGACCGCCGGTGGATCCGCGTGCGGCGTCCGGTGGTCGTGGTCGGCGGCGAACTGACACTCGACATGCTGGATCTGCGGTTCAACCAGCTGTCGCGCTTCTACGAGGCGCCGATTCAGCTCAAGGCGAACGGCGGCGTGTTCCTCGTGGACGACTTCGGCCGGCAGCGGATGCGGCCGGAGGATCTCCTCAACCGCTGGATCGTGCCGCTCGAGAGCCGCGTGGACTACCTCACGCTGCACACCGGCAAGAAGTTCCAGGTGCCGTTCGACGTGCTGACGATGTTCGCGACCAACCTCGATCCGGCCGCGCTCGCCGACGAGGCGTTCCTGCGCCGCATCCCGTACAAGATCGCGGTCGGCGATCCGACGCTCGAGCAGTTCTCGCGCATCTTCGAGCTGAACTGCCGCGCGCGCCGGATGCGTTTCCATCGCGTGATGGTCGCGTATCTGTACCGCCGCCACTACCGGCCCGTGGGCCGCGCGCTGCGCGCGTGTCACCCGCGTGACCTGCTCGACCAGATCATCGCGCTCTGCCGCTATCGCGGCATGGAGCCGGCGGTCACGCGCGAGCTGCTCGACGCGGCCTGCGCCTCGTATTTCGTCGACGGATGCGGGACCGCGGAGCCCGTCACCGCGGACGTGAAAGTTCCGCGCCGGAGTCACACCCAAATGGAGGTGCACTGATGCGGACGATCGTCGCCGACTGGGCTGCCCGCATCATCGTGTGCATGATGTTCGGCGCGCTGTGCGTGAACATCCTGCATGAATTCATGCGCACCGGACACATCACGGGGCTGATGCTGCTGGCGAGCGAATCGCTCGTCATCGTGCTGACGCTGACGCGCCGGCGGACGGCGATCGTCGATCGCTCGATCCCGGCCGGCGTCTTCACGCTGGTCTCGGTCGCCGGCCCGCCGCTGATGCGCGCCGATCACGACATCCTGGCGCTCGCCGCGCCCGACATGCTGACGGGCTTCATCTCCGGGCTCGCCCTGATGCTGATCCTGTCGGGCAAGCTGACGCTGGGCCGCAGCTTCGGCCTGGTGCCGGCCAACCGCGGCGTCGTCGTCCAGGGGCCGTACTCGGCGGTGCGGCATCCGATCTATTCCGGGTACCTCGTGGCGCACGTGGCGTTTCTCGCCGCGCACCCGTCCACCTGGAACGTCGTCGTGTTCGCCATTGCCGACGGCGCCCTGATTGTCCGCGCCCTGATGGAGGAGCGCGTGCTCGCCCACGACGCCAGCTACCGCGACTACTGCTCCCGCGTCGCGTGGCACCTGATTCCCGGAGTGTTCTGACGTGCAATTGATCAACGAACGGACGCGAAAGTCCGTTGCCGATGCCGTGGAGATGGCGGAGACGCGCGCCGCGCGCCGCCGCGGGTTGCTGGGCCGCGCGGGCCTCGACAAGGGCGCTGCGCTGATGCTGATTCCCTGCCTCGCCGTGCACACGGCGTTCATGCGCTTTGCCATCGACGTCATCTTTCTCGACGGCGACGGCTGTGTCGTCCGCACGGTGTCGCGCCTGTCGCCCTGGCGGATGGCCGTCTGCCTGCGCGCCCGCGCGGTCGTCGAGCTGCCGGCCGGCGAGCTCGACTCGCTGGCCGTGAACGTCGGCGACGCCCTGTACCTCGTGCCGACCTGGGAGCAGCGAAGGGCTTCGTGATGAGGGGATCACGGACTCCGGATCCTGTCCGGATCCTGAGGCAGTGGCGCAAGCTGTTCTGGCTCGCTGCGGGCGCCGTCGCGGTGATGACCGGCGACGTCCTGCTGGCGAAGTACGGCCCCGCGCTGCATGCCGCGTCCGTCGAGACGGGCGCGAGCTTCAGTGTGTCGGCCGGTTCGTTCGCCACCGAAGCCAAGGCGGCGACCTTCGCCGCCGCGCTCGACTCGTCGGGACTTCCGATTCTCGTGCGCATGCGTCCCGATGACGGCCGCTACCAGGTGCTGGTCGGCCCCTACGTGTCGACCGAAGAAGCGGAGCGCGCGCAGCGCAAGATGGCGGCATGGGGCCTTGGCGAGGCGCGCCTCGTCGTCGACGACACGATGCGGTCGAACCCGCAGGAAGCTTCGATATTCGGCTTCGGCGACTCGCCGGGCGCCAGCGTCGTCATGGTTGCGGCCGCCGGCATGTCGTCGATCGTGTTCGAGATGACCAGCGTGCCGAAGCAGGTCGAAGCGCGCCGCACCGGCGTGACGTCGCTGGACGTGGAGATCGGACTGGCGGCAGGGGGCGGGGGGCAGGTGGCAGAAGGTAGCGCGCAGGGGCCAGGACCATTCGACCCGCTCAGGCTGCCCGACGGCGTGTCACTCGTTCGCGCGCTCGCGGTGCAGACCAGCGACCCTGCGACGACGCGCGCGCACGTCATCGTGCCCGAGGGCGTCGAAAGCCGGCTGCGTCTCGAGGGACGCCGCGTCTACGTCGATCTCGCGTTTCCCAAGGCGCCATGGGTCATCCTCAAGCCGGGTCCGAAAGGACTCGGCCTACCCAGGACCGAGTCTCCGAAAAATGGGCGCGTTGTTCCGGACGCGCCGGAGCGGGTAGGCCGTGTCGTTTCGGACCCCCCCGACGCCTATCGCGAGCAGGTGGACTCCGTCGTCTCGCGATTCACCGAGATCGAGCCGTTCCTGCTCTCCGCGGTGCAGGCACCCGAACCCGACGTGCTCGCGGCGCTCGCACACTCGCTCGAGGACGTGCGACGGTCGCTCGAGAACACGACGGCGCCCGCGGAGCTCCAGGCGGACCGTCAGACGCTGCTGATGGCCATCGCGAAAACCCAGGCCGCGCTGGCGCCCTCCTTCGCCAGTGACCGCCGCGCCGCGGTCGAAGAAGCCATCGCGCTGTTCCACTCGCACTGAAAGCCGCCGCGTATAATCCACCGCGATGCGGGTCAAAGGCATCGCGGTTGTCATTGCCTTCTGCTGTGCGCTGACCGTCGCCCTCGGGGCGGCATCGGTTCCCACGCGCTCGCGCTCCGGGCTTGTCGCATCGCAGAATGAAATCGCCTCGAAGATTGGTGCTGATGCAATCAGGGACGGCGGCACGGCAGTCGACGCAGCCGTCGCGACCGCCTTTGCGCTGGCCGTCGTTCATCCAACGGCCGGCAACATCGGTGGCGGAGGCTTCATCGTCTATCGGCCGGCAGCAGGAGAGCCGGTGGCGTATGACTTCCGCGAGAAGGCGCCGGCCAGGGCTTCGCCGACGATGTGGCTCGACGAAGGGAAGTACAGCGCCGAGCGCCATCACAACAGCTATCTCGCGGTTGGAGTGCCGGGCACCGTCGCGGGCCTCCGCCTCGCCTGGGAGCAGCACGGGAAGCTGCCGTGGAAGCGTCTTGTTCGACCCGCAGTAGCCCTGGCGCGTGACGGCTTCATCATCAGCGACGGGCTGTCGCGCTCGCTGAAACAGGTGCTGCCGGAGATGCGGAAATATCCTGCATCGATGGCGCAGTTTACGAAGAGGGGCACCCCATTCGAGGCCGGCGACCTCCTGAGGCAGCCGGATCTCGCGCGGACGCTCGAGCGCATCGCGAACCAGGGTGCTGCGGGGTTCTATGAAGGCGAAACCGCCACCCTGATCGAAAAGGAGATGGCCGCGAACGGCGGGCTGATCACCCGCGCGGACCTGAAGGCTTACCGCGCGGTGCGGCGCGAACCGGTCACCGGCACCTATCGCGGCTACGACGTCATCTCGATGCCTCCGCCATCCTCTGGCGGCGTCGCCATCATCGAAATGCTGAACGTGCTCGACGGCTACGATCTGAAGGCGCTCGGCTTCGGCTCCGCCGCCGAAGTGCATCTCGTTGCCGAGTCGATGAAGCGCGCGTTCGCCGATCGCGCACGCTACCTCGGCGACCCCGACTTCAACCCGAACATGCCGCTGGCGCGACTCATGTCGAAACCGTACGCGGCGGAATTGCGGCGGACGATCGCGATGGATCGCGCGTCGATGTCGTCACCGTCGACATTCGAATGGCCGCACGAAAGCGAGGAGACGACCCATATCTCGATCGTCGATGGAAGACACAACGCGCTCTCGATGACCTACACGCTGGAACAGGGGTACGGCGTGAAGATCGTCGTTCCGGGTGCCGGGTTTCTTCTCAACAACGAGATGGGCGATTTCAACGCCGCCCCGGGACTGACCACCGCTGAGGGCTTGATCGGGACTAGCCCCAACCTTGCCGCGCCAGGCAAGCGCATGCTGTCGAGCATGTCGCCGACGATTCTCAGCAGGGACGGCGTGCTGTTCATGGTCACCGGCAGCCCCGGTGGCCGGACGATCATCAACACGACGCTCGAAACAATTCTCGACGTCGTCGACTTCGGTATGAACGCGCAGGAGGCAGTCGACGCCCCTCGGTTCCACCATCAATGGCTGCCGGATCGGATCGACTACGAGAAATTCGGTTTCTCGCCTGACACGATCAAGGAGCTCCAGCGGCGCGGCCAGACGCTGCGCGAAGCCGGTTCTCAGGGTGTGGCGCAGGTCATCGTGTACGACGCGAAGGAGGACATGCTCGAAGGCGGCTCGGATCGCCGCGTGCCCGACGGCGCCGCCGTGCCGGTCGGAAAATGAAAAGGGCCGGCGATCGATCGACCGCCGGCCCCCGAACCTCCGGATCCCGGATCCCGGATCCCGAATCCCGGCCTAGACCACGTCCTTGTGCACCACCTCGGCCACTTCCTGCTTCTTCTTCCCGCCGCCGAGCCCCTGGATTTGCAGCACCGGCTCGGCGTGCTCCTTGAGCACTTCCTTGCGGTACAGGCGCTCCATCTCCTGGTTGTGGCGGATTTCCTCGGGCGTCAGCTGCTTCTTGCGCGCGGCCAGCTTCTCTTCGCGGGCGTTCTTCGCGATGCCGAGCTGGTCGAGGTCGGTCTGCTTCCCCTTGGCCACCGCTTCGGCGTTGAGGATCAGCGTGTGGTCCTTGCTCGAGAGGTTGACTTCCTTGCCGCCGGCGAAGATCTCGTGGCGGCCGTGCTCCTCGTACCACTTCGTGAGCGTCGCCGTCATGTGCATCTTCTCGATGATGTTCCGCCAGCCGATCCCCGTGTTGTAGGCGCAGAAGGAGATCTCGCCCTGCTGCGTCGCATACGGGATGATGCACATCTCGGTG
>Ga0070694_100000528_pt1 | contig 21033 bp, 16 predicted proteins | sample KBSK1251metaG_FD_65470 | JGI IMG/M metagenome (GOLD analysis project Ga0070694, IMG submission 65470) | Corn, switchgrass and miscanthus rhizosphere microbial communities from Kellogg Biological Station, Michigan, USA - KBS K1-25-1 metaG | ecosystem: Host-associated > Plants > Roots >... | reverse complement strand
GTTCGGCGTTTTCTATTGCTGCCACGAAGCGATCCCCGAGATGAAGCAGCGGGGTGGCGGTTACATCATCAACATTTCTTCGCTGGCCGGCGCTAATCCACACCCGCGCATGGCCGCCTATAACGCCTCGAAGTTCGGTCTCAACGGATTCAGCGAAGCGTTGATGCAAGAGGTGCGGCACGACAGAATCAAAGTCAGTTACATCATGCCCGGTTCGGTAAATACGGAATTCGGCGGCGACTCGCCGAGCGAGGAAAAGAGCTGGCAGTTAACGCCGCCGGACATCGCCCGGGTTGTGATTGATCTGCTTCATCATGATGATCGTTCGCTGCCAAGCCGGGTGGAAATTCGACCCAGCCGGCCGCCGAAGAAGTGACGTCCGACAAACTTCAGTTTGTCGACGATCGCCGCTTACGACAAACTGAAGTTTGTCGGACATTTTATGCGAGCTGTAGTTCAGCGCGTCACGCGCGCATCAGTTACAGTTGATGATGAAACTATCGGCGAGATCGGAAACGGTCTCGTCGTTCTGGTCGGCATCGCCCGAGACGATACGAAAGTCGAAGCAGCTTATCTGGTCGACAAGATCACCAACCTCCGGATCTTTGATGACGAGGAAGGGAAGATGAATCTGTCGGTCAAAGATGTGAATGGCGGATTGCTGATCGTTTCACAATTCACTCTTTACGGCGATGTGCGGCGCGGGCTGAGACCTTCATGGATCGACGCCGCGCCTCCGGAAGTTGCGGAACCGTTGTATGATTTCTTCGTGCGCCAGGCGGGGACGGCGATCACCGAGGTGGCCACCGGCAAGTTTCAGGCAATGATGCAGGTCGAGCTGGTAAACGATGGACCAGTGACGATCCTTCTGGATAGTAAGAAACTGTTTTGAAGATGTCAGCAGTCCCGCGCGTAAGCGAGGGCTGAGTTGGGAACCAGAGGCCCTCCCTTACGGTCGGGCTTCTGACACGCGAAGTACCAAGCAAACAAGGAGAGCTGTTTCGTGAAAATAAACAAAGTCGCAATCTTAGCCGGGCTTACCTTTCTTCTTCTCTCGTTCGCAGCCTGCAGTGAAAGCAATTCAAATACAACCACTAACGCACCGGCGCCCGGCAAGCCACCCGCACCGTCGAACTTCAAGACCGGCGTCAAGCCGGTGGCCGACTCAGAAGTAGTGGTCATTGAAACGAACGACTATGGCCGCATCGTGCTCGAGCTCTATCCCAACATTGCTCCGAAGCAGGTTGAGAGATTCAAAAAGCTCATCAACGAAAAGTTTTATGACGGTACGGCGATTCATCGCATCGATCCCAACCTGGGCATCATCCAGGGCGGCGATCCTTTGAGTAAGAGCGGCGCCCCCGGGACCTGGGGAACAGGAAGCTCGCCTTACCCCAATGTGCCGGCCGAGTTCAGCGACATTCCTTACGACCGCGGCACCCTGGGCGCCGCGCGCACTCAGGACATCAACGGCGCGAACTGCCAGTGGTTCATCACGCTCAAAAAACAGCCGGCGTTTGATAACAAGTACACGGTGTTCGGCAAAGTGATCGAAGGGATCAAGAACGTGGAAGTAATCATGATGGCGCCCACCCAGGAAGGCAGCGAGCGGCCTTCTGACAAAGTGGTGCTCAAGAGTGTGACGCTCCAGCCGCGTGCGAATTTTCCTGCGCAGTAGTCGGTACGCACGCCTCTGGCGTGCTTGCGGTGACAGGTGAACGTTTCTTTGATTGTCACGCCGGAGGCGTGCGTACCGACGACTCAAACCTTCGGAAACAAAATCGGCAGCGCGATCTCAGCCGTGAACATGCAGCGTGCGTTGTGTCCGCACAAGGGCACGACGATTACCGCATGTTGCGCACTGTACTTTGCCTTCACGTAAGCAGCAAAGCTTTGTCCGCGAGCCAGACGCGTCGGCCCCTGGGCCATCGCCGGGCAGGACGAATCAAAACCAGCCAGCGGCAGTACATCCAGCTCGCCGAGCAAATAAGTCACCGGCCGCGACGCCAGCTGTTTCTTCAATTGATCGTCGGGAAGTTTAGCTGCGTACCCCGTGCGGTTCTTCAAACCATAGGGCCAGTTATCGTACGTCGTACAGTTGCGCGCATCGCCAAACGCTCGCAGTTCGCTGTTTGCGCCGGATGGCCGGTCGGAATCCAAATAGGAATAGCTTGACGGATTAGACACGACGTAAGTGATTGGAACGCCGATCGCCTCGTGGACCTGGTTGGCCATTTCGTAACGAGTGACGAATTGCCCGCCGGCTGAGTGACCCGAAATTACAATCGCTTTGAGGTTTGGGAAGTTTTCCTTGCGCGCCAGCGAGCGCACGATCTCGTCCATGAAATCATATGAGGTCAGCTTGCTGTTGTTGGTGGCGACGCCGCCTGATCGCCAGCTATCTCCGCCGCAGGGCCAGTTCACCTCGTTGGGGGCCAGCACGTCACGGCATCCGGTTTCGTTGTTTGAAGCAAAGCGCGGCGAAATAACAATCGTGTCCTCGAAAGCATTTGCCAGGAAGGCGGCCGCCAGACTCGTCCGAAAATAATTATCCGCATCGCGGCCCTGCCCGTGAACCACGATCAGGGCGCGCACCACGCGCTCATTTTTCTTATCGAGCGGATACGTCGAATAGATCAGCGAGCGGGACTGCACCGGGGACTGATCACCCAGGGGAACCCAACGCGCACACTCGGCCGTTGCTTTCAAGCATGGTTGAGCAATGCAAACCGGAACGAAGATGAGAAAGGTCAGAAGGAAAAGTAGTCGGCGCATAATCGCGCGAGGATATAGCGTAATGAAAAGCTCTGCAAGAGGTAAGACCTAAGGCCGGTGGTGTCGTATTGCCTGATTCTGTTTTCGTCAATTGAGAATCCGGAGCCGCGTCCCCGGCGCTCGATATTGTGCGGCAAGTCTCGCGCGTGAACACGAGCGCCTCTGATGAACCACACTACTTGACCCATGGCTTTGCCACGCTGATGTGCGGCAAGTCTCTGACTTGCCGGCAAGTTTCTTTCTGAATCTCGCGGTCTATGACCGTATATTCGAGGTCGAAGACCGGGGTGGGAAAACGAAGGTCGCCGGCAAGTCAGAGACTTGCCGCGCATCGGCGTGGCAGAGCCATTGCGAGAGTAGCCTCGCGCTCAATTCGGTGTTGTGGATCGGGTCTTAGCTGCTGCTCATCGGAGTGAGCGAGCCAAAACCGTCAAGACGGTTGGGTAAATCTCAAGGGTTACTGGACCACCTCGCGGAAGCGAGGTGCGAATGAGAACCGCCGGGTAGCGGGAGTGTCGGGTTAATCAGATCGTGTCGTCGCCACTCTTTGACTGTTCTTCCAATTCGTAGCGCTTGCGGTCGCGCTTTTCGATCTTTCCCAGGAAATCCAGCTCTTCGTTGTCTTCAAAACTCACACCAATCGCGCGGGCGTTCTCTTCGACCATGGACTGGTCGGGTGTGGGGCTATCTCCGGCGAAAGTCTCTGACCCGCTCACATCTTCCCAGTCCGCGTCGAGGTCACCGCCGGTATCGGCCGGCGACGCGGCCGTGTTATTGCGCAGTTTATGCGCCAGTAGTTCAGGATCTTTCGGGGCGTGCGCAATCTCTTCTTCCATGAACTCTTCAATTTCGGGGTCGGGCACGAATTCAGGGTCGTTGGCCAGGTATGAAAATGATTCCGGTTGCTTCTTTGGCATGACGAGTCTCCTCAGCGTTTGTCGAGAGAACTCCTCGACCTGTTCAAAACGTTTCGGGCGAATTAAAGAGGGAATAATCTGATCGGACTATAACAAATGAGTCGGAGTAGCAGCAACGCGCTGGTTCCAGTGGCTCCAGCCTTGTTGATGACAAGTCTGCGACCAGGTTGGGACCCTAACTTCGTCGTCAGGTTTTCTCTAGCCCAGGCGTTTACGCCTGGGTGAGAAACAAGGGTGCTATCAAAGCCCCATTAATGGGGCTTTTGAAACTAATCGCCCTTTATCCCCAGGCGTAAACGCCTGGGCTACGGAAAAGTGATTTCAAATTTGCCCCACGACCCCTCGGTAGACCCGCTTGACGATTACTTTCGTCAAACCTAAACTTAATGTTTGAAACACGACACTTCGCAAACCACCTCCGCGAAACGAACGCACCGAAACGTTTCGCTTGTCCGAACTCTGAACTGACATGCCACATAACCTTTTCAATACACTCCAGACATTCTCGTTAACCGCCGGTAAGACTGGCGAGTTTTATTCGCTGCCCCAACTCGAAAAAGAAGGCGTCGGCTCGGTTTCCAAGCTGCCTGTCAGCATTCGCGTGGTGCTCGAATCGGTCCTGAGAAATTTCGACGGCCAGAAGATCACCGAAGACGACGTGCGCGCGATTGCCAACTGGCAGGCGACGGCCGAACGCACTGAGGAGGTGCCCTTCGTGGTCGCGCGCGTGCTGCTCCAGGACTTCACCGGCGTGCCTTTGCTGGTCGATCTGGCTGCGATGCGATCTGCGGTCGTCCGACTTAACAAGAATCCGGGTGTGATCGAACCTTTGGTGCCGGTGGATCTGGTGATCGATCACTCGGTGCAGGTTGATTTCTCGAGCACCAGCGACGCATTTCGCAAGAACATGGAGATGGAGTTTCGGCGCAACAATTCTCGCTATCAATTTTTAAAGTGGGGCATGCAGGCGTTCGATGGCTTTGGCGTGATTCCTCCGGGCATAGGAATCTGCCATCAGGTGAATCTCGAATTTCTGGCTAAATGCGTGTGGGAAAAGAACGGCGTTTACTATCCCGACAGTCTGGTCGGCACCGATTCGCACACCACGATGGTCAATGGCTTGAGCGTGGTTGGTTGGGGCGTGGGCGGTATCGAAGCCGAAGCGGCGATGCTGGGCCAGCCTGTCTATTTTCTGACGCCGGATGTGGTCGGAGTTCATCTCACCGGCCGCCTGCGGGAAGGCGTGACCGCAACCGACCTGGTGCTTGCCGTAACTGAGTTGCTGCGCAAGACCAAAGTCGTCGGCAAGTTCGTCGAATTTCATGGCGAGGGCGCCGCCTCGTTGTCAGTTACCGATCGCGCGACGATTGCGAACATGTCGCCAGAGTACGGCGCGACGATGGGTTATTTTCCGCCCGATGAAGAGACCTGCGCCTATCTGAAAGCGACGGGCCGGCCGGATGAACAAGTCGCTGCCGTGAGAAATTATTTTCAGGCACAGGGCATGTTCGGTATGCCGAAAAAAGGCGACTGCGAATACAGCACGCTGGTCGAACTCGATCTCAACACGATCGTGCCGTGCGTGGCTGGCCCCAAACGGCCGCAGGATCGAATCGCTTTGCCTGAACTTAAAAACACTTTTCTTAATCTGTTGCATCAGGATGCGAAAAGTGGCGGCTATGGCAAAACAACCGAAGAGGTTACCGCGCGGTATGCCGCCGACATCGGGGCATCCGAACACGCGCTGGCGGTCGTGGTCGGCGGCGGCCAGCAACATTCCGCTTCGGCGCCCGCCCCCTCGGGCAATGATGTGTCGCCGCGCGAGACCAGCGTCTGGACTGAAACAGAAATGATGAACAACCGGCCAACCCCCGACCGGGTTGCGGAAGTGATGACTGAAGAATTTCCAAAGGCGCACGTCGATCTTGGCCATGGGGATGTTCTGATCGCGGCGATCACTTCATGCACCAATACTTCAAATCCGAGCGTAATGCTGGCCGCCGGGTTGTTAGCAAAGAAGGCGGTCGAGCGTGGATTGAAAGTGCGGCCGACAGTAAAGACTTCTCTGGCGCCCGGTTCGCGCGTGGTCACGGCATATCTCGAGAAGACCGGACTGCAACCTTATCTGAATCAGCTTGGCTTCAATCTGGTCGGTTATGGCTGCACAACGTGCATCGGAAATTCCGGGCCACTCGATCCGACGATCGAAGACATTGTTACTGATCATGATTTGATCGCGGCCAGCGTGCTTTCCGGCAATCGCAACTTTGAAGCGCGCGTGCACCAGAGCATCAAGGCGAATTTCCTGATGAGTCCGCCGCTGGTCGTCGCTTTCGCGCTCGCCGGCACCGTAGAAAAGGACCTTTCGCAGGAGCCTCTGGGCCAGGGAAGTGACGGTGAGGATGTCTACCTGCGCGACATCTGGCCGACGATGGCAGAAATCGGCGAGCAGGTGCGACAGGCCTTCGACGCGGAAACTTACCAAACCCTGTATGGAAATTTCGCCGACCAGAATCCGTTGTGGAATTCGATCCCTACCACCGCGGGATTGACCTATCAATGGGACTCGAACTCGACTTACATCCAGGAGCCACCGTTCTTTGAAGGCTTTGGCGCCGAAGCCGGCGAGATGGCCGACATCCGCGGTGCGCGGCCTCTGGCGATCTTTGGCGACTCAGTCACCACCGATCACATCAGTCCTGCCGGCGCGATCAAAGCGACTTCACCAGCGGGAGTTTACTTGCAGCAGAAGCGAGTCGACGTGGCAGACTTTAACAGCTACGGCTCGCGCCGCGGCAATCACGAAGTGATGATGCGCGGCACGTTCGCCAACGTCCGCATTAAGAATCTGATGGTGCCGGGAACCGAAGGCGGCGTCACCATCCATCAACCTGCCGGCGAGCGCATGAGCATCTACGACGCCGCGATGAAGTATCAGAACGAAAACAAGCCGCTGATAGTGATTGCCGGACAGGAATACGGCACCGGTTCATCGCGCGACTGGGCTGCGAAGGGAACTCGTCTGCTGGGAGTGAAAGCCGTAATCGCGCAGAGCTTCGAACGCATTCACCGCAGCAACCTGGTCGGCATGGGCGTGCTGCCTTGCCAATTCAAAGAAGGCACGAATGCAGCTTCATTGAATCTCGATGGCACAGAGACTTTCGACGTCACCGGTTTAGAGGAAGGTGAGGTGACTCCACGCCAGGATGTGACGCTGACGATTCATCGGGCCGATGGTTCAACTGAGGAAGTACCACTGACTTTGCGGATCGACACGCCGATTGAGATTGATTATTACCTGCATGGCGGGATTCTGCCGTATGTTCTACGGCAGTTGTTGGCGGGGACTACGGGGTTTTGATTGGTCTTCGCAATCAGACTTGGCAGATGTTGATTAGTCAATCAAGCGTCAGTCATCCGAAGACCTTACGTGACCGTGATCTTCCCAGTCGCGATGCGAGGCGACAATGGAGTCAACGAGTCTACTACAGCTAGACGCTACTCGAGCCAGCGCTTTTATTTGTTCACGACATGGAAGACTTTCATGCGGGTGCGGATAGTTGATCTTGTGGTCGATTTCTCCCCATATTTCATCTGCGAGAGTTCTCACCTGTATTTCACACGTTATTCTCGTCCTGCTCCGAGGTTGAATGACATAATGAACACTTGAATAGAGGCGAGGGTTTACTTCGGTCCTAATTCCGATGCCTTCAAAATACGCTCGTGATTCTTCATCCCAAATATTCGCGGATGGTGGCTCGAATAGCTCGCATTGCGCCTGATCCAATAATTCAAGCAGAGCGGTGTGTATCTCACCCATTTGCTGCGTGTGTAGATGAAGAATTCGATAGCCTCCGAGATCATTTATTCGTAGAAATAGGTTATCTTCTGTGATATCAAAGTCCTCACCGGCTTCACGCTTTTTTAACAGCTTTCTTATCAATTTGTCCTTCAGATGCGAAGGATCTTTCATTCGCCGTTTCACTGAATGAACGAGCCGGGAAAGAGGCTCCGTATCTAGGACTGCATCTGCTATTTGAGAATCGACACTGCTCAGAAAGCGTCTAATTAGACCCTGATTAGCTAGATAGTGATTAACAAGCCTATCTATGTTCTGTTCATCACCAGTGCTGATCGTCACGATGGTCATGAGGTGTCAAACGGTACCCGTCCGCGTAACTATCTTTAGTGCGATTTCTAAAAAGGTTTCCTCGGCTTCCGCTCGCTGACCTGGCGTGCCCGCATCGACGTCCTTCATCGGTTTACCCTGCGTTTGGGAGGCCGTGGCTATGGTTCCAAAATCCTTGACCTGCCCCAGCTCACTCGCGCCACCAGAAAACGGCGCGAGACTGGGATTGAGCCGCCTCAGCACTGTTACCAAGTCGCTGCTGATGCTCTTCTCTATTCGAGGGAGATACCTGGCATAACTTGACGCAACATCACCTCCATAAACACGAAAGCGCTGCGGGATGTATCCTAAGAATTTAGGTGACCCGGGAAGCATGTGGACATTTGTCGGGGCGAGTTCTTCGATGGTCTTCCAATCATTTATCCAATTAACTAAAGTGTAACCGAGCGTCTTAAGGGCTCTAATTGAAAATAGATCACATGCCGCGGGAACAATAAAGTAGTCACAATCCAGCAAGAGAACTCGGTTGAGAGGCCCAATGTTTGGACCGGCATCGTAGAACACAAAATCAATGTCGTACGCCGATGCTACGTGGTCGACTAAATTACTCAGTGCGGTCGTTCCCCTAAACCCTTTAGGCTTTCGTTGGAAGCATTCATTCCACATCGGAGACAATTCCTGCTCGAATTCGGACAACCTAATGTCACCCGGTAATATGAACACATTAGATAGACGTTCGATCGGTCGAATGATTCTTATCGTCCCAGTAGCGTCTACGACTGGTTTCACAGCAGACCAAACAGTCCGTCCGCCATCTTCGGAATCAGAGGTGTCGAGGAGATCGTCTACTACGGATTCCTCAATTAGATAGGCTGTGAGATTACATTGGGGATCGGAATCGACCAATAGAATCCGCTTGCCTAGCGAAGCTAGTGCGGCTGCAATATTAACGTTAAGCGTAGTCTTTCCAACGCCGCCTTTATGGTTGAAGATTGCGATGCGTTGGGCTCTGCCGCGGGAGGTTGTTGGATTGGGATCCACTATTCGTAGTCTTGGTTGCGTTGTTGGCTTGTTCTTTTGGTTCTCCGTCGTGGGCGTGCATTCTCCATGATGCCCCGAGCCTTTTCTCTATCTGGTAGTGCTAGCACATACTGCTCCCCAAGAGCGCTTAACTGTTTCATTCCTTTGCTAGCCAACGCGAGAAAATTACGTTTTGTAGCGTTGTCAACTGCCACGGCTGCATTCGCAAATTTCACTTGGGCGGCTTCAGTATTTAGCTTGCTGATATCCAAGGTCTTGAAATGAGGAATCTCACGATAGTGCGTTAAGTAATATGCTAAGCACGCCACTTTTTCGATGTCTGTCTTGGGTTGCTTTTCAAACATGAACTGTTTAGGCGAGATCGATCGATCCTCAGAAAACAGAGATTCTTGATTGCTTGTTATTGGGCTGGGAGACAGAGCGCCGTTACCGCTCCGGACATTTGCATGAGCGGGTAGACCCAAAAACGTCGCGACTGTATTCAGCATTCTCTCTTGGTCCGGAGCAGAGTCTAGTTTAGCTAACGCCCTGAGTATTTCATTCAAGATCTCAAGGTCATTACTTGAAAACCGAGCCTCACCATCTTCACTTCTGACCGCCACGTGTCGACCTCCTAGCACAGATTGTTAGGGTGGAGTCTACCACTCATGTACTTAAACGTCACTGGTAGCATTATGGATGGCCACGCCTCGTAGCCAACTTTCCTAACGCTTTTCGATCCCAATTCGCATGTTGCGCAGGACGCAATGTTCGAGCAGTTCATGACAAAAGCCGCGAGCGATGAGGGCGGCGTTAAGGCATTCGTATCCAGAAGGATTTTCACGGGACAAGATCGAACACGTCTTGATCGGCGAGATTCGTGCTCTTTGACATCAGCGCTCGCGAAGATTACGAAATTGCCGAATGAAGAGGTAGTCGGCGACGGCTTTTTCTACCAAGGCATTTTCCGACAAGCCGTCCTCGTTTCGCTGCATCGTTGAGAGCATCCTTGGTTTCATCAGGAAGATTAATTGTAATCGTCTGACTCATCTTCAATTTCTTTGACCGCCTCTGCGAAAGGAATAGACTCGTCGTTCGAGGCTTTCGCGGCGTCGAATGCAATTACTTCGCGCTCTTCCTCACATGAGCTCATCGGCGCAGATCATAACAACAAACTGGCCTGTGACCGAAGGGTTAGGACAGGAACGCCTACGCTTTCCCCACAGTCGGCTACTATCCCGACCCGGTCGCTATCGCTCTCGGTACTGACCTCAGCGCTTCTTCGTTCTAGATTTCTCAGGCTTGGTAGAGATCGGTTTTTCCTGCGGACGATCAGTCAACAGCGGCAGAGGATTAATTGCCCCGGTCGTCGTATACACTCCAAAGTGCAGATGCGGCGGTGTGCCGTCCGCGTTTCCGGTTGTGCCTACGTAGCCGAGCACGGTCTTTCTCGTCACATAATCGCCGACTTCCAGATTGGGCGCGAAGGTATCGAGGTGTGCGTAGTAGTACTTGCGACCGCCATCACCGATTACCGAAACCACATGACCGCCGAGATTGTCTTCACCAATCTTCACTACATAACCAGTCGTCGCTGAAAGGACCGGCGTTCCTTTGGGTGCGAAAATATCCTGGCCTTCATGCGAGCGGCCTTCGCCGCGCGGCGCGCCCCAGGTGTTGGCGATCTGGCTTTTCTTCACATCTTTGAGCGGCATTGCCAAATTCGTGTCGGGATTGCGCGCGTACAAACGGGCGACGTGCATGTAGAGAATCATTCTGTCCGCCATGTGCCCGGCGGCGCCGGTCACTCCGCAAAGAAAAAGAAAAGCAAAGCTGAGAGTCAGAACAATTAAAGATCGTTTTTTGGTGATGTGACGACGCAGGAAAGCCTTCGGACCTTTAGGTTTCAGGGTCAGGCTTTGTGAGACGCGCGTCATATTGTTTGAAACGAGATTCTGGTGGATCGTGTTCCGATTATGTGAGGGTGCACGGCACTGGCCCGGTCGCTATCGCTCTCGGTACTGAACTCAGTGCGAACGAGGAACTGTCCGCGGTCCCGGTCCGCGGCTTTGCCGCCGCACATTGTGGTAAGCCTTCGGCTTACCATCGACCCTTTCATTTCTCAACGAGGCTCCGCCTCCGTGGTTACCGATTGAGGCGCAGCCTCAAAAAATACGAAGAAGCCTCGACGGAAAGCCGGAGGCTTTCCGCCATGGTGCTGCGGCAGAGCCGCTACTTCAGAGAAGTTGCGCCAGGTAGACATCGCTCGTAAGAATATTGACACGCCGGCTGAGATCTATTACTAGGCTGGTGTCTTTAATGAAAGGACGATTCGTCAATGTCCCAACGAATAAGAAATCGCGTTCTCTTAGGACTTATAGTGTTTTTGTCAGCCGCTTCAATAACAATGGTCAGTCGCGCCGAACGACCGCCCGAAATCAAGATGCTTCCCACGCAAGGGCAAGGCGACAAGCCGGTCGAACAAACCCGCAAGAACATCCAGGTGCTCAAAGGATTGCCTGAGTCGCAGCTTTCGCTGCTAATGAACTTCGTGTCGGTGTCGTTGGGCGTGCAGTGCGATTACTGTCATATCTTTCAAGGTAAGGATCCTAAAACGGGATACAGGAATTGGCTCTATGAACGTGACGACAAGCCCGAGAAAGAAGCTGCGCGCCGCATGATGAAGATGGTGCTGGCGATTAACGCTTCGAACCCGACTGATTTCCGCCAGAACTCGGTGACCTGTTTCACCTGTCACCGCGGGCAAACCACGACGGTGGGGTTGCCGCCGATGCCTCTGGTGAAGTCAGGGCACGAGCCGGGTCCGAACGCCGCAGCTCCAGCTACCGCGGCGCCGGTTCGACCGTCAGTTGATCAAATATTCGCGAAATATCTCGAAGCCCTGGGCGGCCCCAAAGCGGCGAGCACAAAGACCTTGGTTATGAAGGGCAAGCGCGAAGCTTCTCAAAATCGAAACTGGCCCATTGAAATCACCTACGGCCCGCCCGATAAACTCCTTTTGGTTACGACTACGCCTCAAGCTGTCGTCCGTCAGATTGTTAACGGTGATCAGGGCTGGGCCCTGACTGCAACTAACTTGCGTGTTTTGACACCGGCTGAGATAGCCGATGCCCGCCGTAACGGAGAAGAGACCTTCGGTGTGGTCAAAGCGAAGCAAGTGCCGGGAATGAACTTCAGCGGTGTGCAAAAGATTGGCGAACGTGAAGCTTACGTCATCACAAAAACCAGCGACGTGAAGACCGAGTTTTATTACTTTGATTCAGTGAGCGGGTTGCTCATCAGAAAGATGAATATCAGGCACACGTCTTTGCTGCCGATTCCCGAGCAAGTCGATTACGAAGATTATCGCGACGTCGCTGGCATTAAGTTGCCGTTCACAATTCGCTATTCAGGAATTGATACTTACAACGGTTGGACGCGGACATTTAGCGAGATCAAACGAGATGTGGTGGTTGATGAAAGCACGTTCACGAAGCCGACGCCGCCTCCGAAGTGAGCAATGAAGCGGACAGGACTTACAGGATTAACAGGATAAGAAATAGCACCGCAAGATTCGGGAATCAGTAGATAGACAAGCGATTCGAGGTTAAGTTGTTTAATATGATTTGAATCCTGTCCATCATGTAAATCCTGTCTAAAAAGTCCTTATCTCTCCAGAGCCTTCCGATCCCACTTGGCCAGGTTTGCTCCCGCTTCGTAAGTACTCTGACAGAAATCCATCAAAGCTTCTTCGGGTGAAGGAGATCGGCGCACGGCGTCGTACGGCAACAGGAATTCTTTCATGTCCTGCGAATAAAAACCCGCGGCGGGCTTGATCTTTTGTTCGCTCAAGCCGGCGGGTTCGGGTGCGGTGTAAGAATAGAATGCCGCCTGGACACCGTTGCCGCCGGGCCAGAATCCATGACTGATGACTTCGTGTGAATAGGCCTCGATGGTGACTCGGTCGGCGCCTTCGCGCGGCGGTGCAAGGCGTCCGGAGAAACGCGTGACCGCGTGATCGAAGCTGCCCCACCAGAAATGCACCGGGCTGACTTTGCCGATGAAGCGAGCACGAAAGTCCTTGAACACGTCGTCGATGCTAACCAGGGCGCGCCACCAACGGTTCACGTAATCAGCGTCGTACGATTTGTGAATCTGATCCTGATCGAAGCGGATTGGATTCGGTATCTCAACCGGCATGGGCCAGATCTTCACGTCAATTCCCAGGCCATGCAGCGCCTCCATCACTTCCTCGTAAAAGTCAGCAACTGTCTGCGGCCGCAAATCCAGCGTGGCCAGTGAGCCGTCGCTGCATTGGATTCGCAGCGTGTGATCGATGAAGTCGAATTCGATCTCAAAGATGCGATCCTGGTAGGTCATCGGCGAAGTGGTCAGGCCGCGCGCCGAAACATAGAGCGGGACGTTCCACCAGTGATTCACCAGCGGTGTCTGCTCCAGGCGAATCTTGCCGACAATCTGCGTCCACATGTGAAGCGTCGCGAGCGTGTCTTGCCATTCTTCCAGAATGAGTTCGGGCCAGGTGTGGTTGGACATTTGCAAATCAGTAAAGCGTATTCAGTGATTTGATGCAATCTCAGCAATGCCATCAAGTAGACGGATCTAAGAGCGATCGCTATTATCCCCCACATGATCGAGCGATTTATCCCACCGCATGGTGGTTACGAAAATCTGCTGTCATTTCAGAAGGCGCGCATTGTTTATGATGCGACGGTCTGGTTTTGCGGAATGTACTTAAGAAGAGGCGATCGCACTAACGATCAAATGATTCAGGCAGCACGTTCGGGCAAACAAAACATCCTCGAAGGCAGTCAGGCATCGGGCACGTCGAAGAAGACCGAGGTTAAGCTGACTAATGTCGCTCGGGCAAGCCTGGAAGAATTATTAGAAGATTATCGTGATTATCTACGCGTGCGCGGCTTGCGGCTTTGGGAGAAGAATAGTCGCGAAGCAATGTTTGTTCGAAAGCTTGGACGAGGTGCGGATGTGACGTATGAGACCTACAGGGCGTATATTGAAACACGACCGCCAGAGGTGGCAGCAAATATTATTATTTGTTTGATTCATCAGACGAACTATTTGCTCGATCAGCAGATTCGGCAATTGGAAAGGGTCTTCGTGACCGCTGGCGGCTTGAGCGAGCGTATGACGCAAGCGCGTTTGGCCGCCAGATCGAACAGAAGACGATGAGACGTATGCGACAGATGCGACCCATGTGTCACATCCGTCCCATAAGTCCCATTTAAAGGAGCAATCATGTCAACACCACAGCCAGCACAAACCACACCCCGCCGTTATCAACTTTTTATCGACGGACAATTCGTAGACGCCGAGTCCGGCAAAACTTTCAACTCGCCTAACCCCGCAACCGGGGAAACCTTCGCCGAAGTCGCCGAAGCCGACAAGGCCGACATCGACAAGGCGGTAGCTGCGGCGCGCAAGGCTTTCGAAGGCAAATGGTCAAAGATAAGCGCGCGCGATCGCGGCAGATTGCTCTACAAACTTTCGCAGTTGATTGAGCGCGACACGGCGCAGCTGGCTGAGCTGGAAACGAGCGACAATGGCAAGCCGATCAAGGAATCAACCTACATTGACATTCCCAGCGTCGTCGAGAATTTTGAATACTTCGCCGGCTGGGCCACCAAGATTGAAGGCGAAACGATTCCGGTTCCCGGGCAGATGTTTAATTACACGCTGCGCGAGCCGGTCGGCGTGTGCGGCCAGATTATTCCCTGGAATTTTCCGCTGTTGATGGCTGCGTGGAAACTCGCGCCGGCGCTCGCCGCAGGGAACACGGTGGTGCTAAAACCGGCAGAACAAACTCCGGTCACCGCGATGGAATTCGCGAAATTGGTTCAGGAAGCAGGCTTTCCTGAAGGCGTCGTCAATGTGGTGCCGGGCTATGGGGAAACCGCCGGCGCAGCGCTCGCTTCGCACAAAGGGATCGACAAGATTGCCTTTACCGGATCGACTGAGATCGGCAAGGTCATCGCCAAAGCGGCCGCCGACAACCTGACGAAGGTTTCGCTCGAGCTCGGTGGTAAAGCGCCGAACATAATTTTCGCCGATGCTGATCTGGATCAAGCTGTGAACGGCGCGATGATGGGGATCTTCTTCAATCAGGGCCAGGTCTGCTGTGCCGGTTCGCGTATCTTCGTCGAGGAAAAAATCAAGGAAGAATTTCTCGGACGATTTAAAGAGAAGGCTGATCGCATCAAGGTCGGTGATCCGATGGACAAGGCGACGCTGATGGGGCCACAGGTTTCCGAAGAGCAGCTCAACAAAATAAAGGGCTATGTCGGCATCGCGCGTGAAGAGGGCGCGACCGTTTTTGCCGGAGGCGAGTCACCGCAACTCGATCCGCAATTCCAGAATGGTTACTTCTTCCAACCGACGATCTTCAGTGAGGTGAATAATTCGATGCGCGTGGCGCAGGAAGAAATCTTTGGCCCGGTTACTTCCGTGATCAGTTTTGACAATGACGAGGAGCTGATCCGGCAGGCGAACGAAACCATCTATGGTTTGTCGGCCGGCATCTGGACGCGTGACATCACCCGGGCGCACCGCTTTGCCAAAGCGGTGAAGGCCGGTGTGGTTTGGATTAATACCTACAACATGTTCAATGCGGCGTCGCCATTCGGAGGGTACAAGCAGTCAGGCTATGGCCGCGAGATGGGTAAGCATGCGCTGGAAATGTACACGCAGGTGAAGAGTGTCTGGGTCGATCTCTCCGGCAAGCCGATTGGTTGGTTTGGGAAGTAATGCCGCTTCCAGCTCGAGTGAGCAAGGCGCAACGATGGGCTTTTATCCGGGCCACGTGGGGATGGCTCGGCCACTCTGATGCGCGATAGGTCTTTGACTTACCGCTGACGTTCCACTCACAAGCCTGCGGTCTATGACCGCTCATAAAGGGTCGCAGACCCAGAAAAAGAATCACAAAGCGCGCTCCGGCAGGTCAAAGATTTGCCGCGCATCAGAGTGACAGAACCATTGCTCGCGGTCCCTGGAACCGGCAACGGTACCTCACCGTCACGCCGCGCCCGCCATGCTATCAAGGTTCGTTTTACCGCAGCCACACAGGATAAACTGCCGAATGGAAAAGACAGCCGGGAGCCTCTCTCAACGGCGGCTGGTAGTATCTAGTTGCCGTAGGCTAAATTCTCGTTTTCCCTCAGTCTCGTTACCTACTCTACAAACAGAGGATTCGAAATGATTAAGCGCTTTGTAACCCAAGTCGGTGTGTTTGTTGTCTTGCTGGCCCTGGCCGCAATTACTGCTTTCGCCCAATCTCCGAACACGGCGTCGATGGTCGTGGTAGTTGAGGATCAAAACGGCGCGACGGTGAGGGACGCCAAAGTCTCCGTCGTGAACGAGGCCACCGGCGCCAGCCGCGAAATGACCACCGGCGGCGAGGGCACCGTTACAGTGCCGGCGTTGTCGCTGACGGGAACTTACACGGTCAGCGTTTCCAAAGATGGATTCAGCACGGAACAGCGTAAGGACATCACGCTGCGCTCCGGCGAAACCGCCACCATCAGAGTGACCCTGGCAGTTGGGGCTTCGAAGGCCGAAGTCACCGTCGTCGGCACGACCGAAGGTGTACATGCAAGTCCGCAGATTGGTTTACCGCTTGAGAGCAAACAAATTAACGAGACGCCAATTCTCGGCCGCAAGGTTACGTCGCTGCCACTACTCAATTCCGCGTTTCGCCAGGGGAAGGGAACCGGCGATTTATTCGTCAACTCAACTTATTTCATTACCGGCGTAGGCTCGCGCCGGGCGACGACTTTTACTCTGGATGGCGCGAACAACGACGAGGCCTGGGGCCGGCAGACCGCAATTACGACTTTGCCGTTGAACGCGGTTCAGGAAGTGAACGTGCTCACGAACGCCTTTTCGGCTGAATTCGGATGGACTTCGGGTCCGGCTCTGAACTTCGTTACCAAGTCGGGTACGAATGGTTTTCACGGCGAAGGATTGTTCCTGTTTCGTCCGGGTAGCTGGCAGGCTGAAGCCTTTCCGACGAAGAATTTCTGTCCGCCGTCGGTTTCGACCTGTGCCACCCCAACCACGCTTCAGGCGATTAATCCGGTCGATATCCCGGATCAACTCAGCCAGGTCTCAGGTACCATCGGCGGCCCGATCGTCCACGACAAGACCTTCTTTTTCGTTAGCACCGATTACACCTGGCAGGATCGCACGACATTTCTCTCGCCGACTTTACCGGCGTTTGTCCTGCCGGCGGACGGCAGCCTTGATTGGACCGGGCACTACCGGCAGTTTCTTTTCAACGGCCGGCTGGATCACAAGCTGACGTCAAACCAGACATTGATGTTCCGATTCAACGTCGACAGGTTTCATGACGATAACCCTCAGGACGCGGTAGGAGGCACGAATGCGCCGAGCGTGGCCCGTCTCTATGCCCGACGCTCGTGGCAGCTACAGGTCAACCACACCACGGTTATTAATTCGAAGCTGCTCAACGAAGCGCGGTTCGCGTACTTGCACGGCGACCCGGTTACTTCCTGGACGGCGCCCACAATCTCGACGACCTACACGCGTGGCGGCGCGGTGCCATTCACGATCGGACAGTCACGTTTCTCGGACCTCTGGGGTCACCAATTCCAGTTTGCGGACACGGTTTCGTGGACGCGGGGGGCGCACTATTTCCGCTTTGGCGGCAGCGTGCTCCATCACACCTCGGGCGGCACGGGGAGTGAACCAGGCACCGCGATTCTGGGGACCTTTACCTTCGTCACTACCGGACCATCGGCGAGTCTGCCATTTGATCAATTGACCCTCGCCAACGTGCAGAATTATCAGCAGCCGATTAACTTCGGCATCAGCAGATATGAACTGCCGCAGTGGTTACTGACGGCCTTTGTCCAGGATACTTTCCATGTTCAGCCGAACTTTACGCTCGACCTCGGCCTGCGTTACGACCGGCAAACGCTGACGACCGCCACAAAGAATTTTCAACCGCGTATTGGTTTCGCGTGGCAACCGGGCAGCGATGGACGTACTTCGGTTCGTGGCAGCTACGCAATGTATTACACACAGATCCGGACCAATGCGCTGGCTGGTTATCTGGTTAACGGACTCGACGGATTGACGACTTACACGGCAATTGCCGGACAGACAGGATTCCCGACGTGCCTGACCTGCGTGCCGGTGAATGTCAATCCGAGCACGGTTCCGGCCAGTCAACTGCCGGCGCGCGACATCACGATCAGGGCGGGACAGCGTGACTTCTATACGGCGCAGTTTGCCCGGTATGGATTGAATTTCAATCTGCTGCCGAACTATCCGAATGAGTTTGATAATCCGCGCAGCCAGGTCTATACCATCGGCGCCGAGCGTGAGGTGGCCAAAGGCTTCTTCTTCGGCGCTGACTTCGTGCATCAGCATGTGACAGGTCTCGATCGCTCGGTCGATTTGAATGCGCCCTCTGTGTTTGATCGCAACGCGCCGGGACAAGTTCGAACCGTAGCCACGGCCAACACCACTCGCCCGATTCTTCCCGTCAATGGCGGCGTACGTCAGGTTAATGTGCTGATGAATCTGGGTAAGGCCGACTACAACGGATTGCAGACTCTCTTTTCGTATCGTGGCAATCGGAAGATCTTTGCGTCGCTCAGCTATACGTTGTCGAAAGCGACCAACACCAGCGAACCCGACGGCAACGGCATTGGGCCGAACCAGAGCACCATCGCGCGGCTGGGCGAGGAAGAGCGCGGACCGAGCGTGGTCGATCAACGTCACCGCGCGGTGATTACGTTTAGTTACCGGTTCCCACATGACATTACGGCCGGCACCGTGACCATGCTCACATCGTCGCGCCCCTTTAATGCGACCACTGGTGCTGACAACAATGGCGATGGCGCGACCAATGATCGGCCCGTCATCAATGGCGTCGTCATGCCCAAATCGGCGTTCCGGGGAACTCCGACTTCAGATGTAGCGACGTTCGTCGAAGGCCGCATCCGCCTGTCAGAAAGCAAGAGCATCGTGCTCAGGCTCGAAGGCTTCAATTTGTTCAATCACGCGAACATGCTGGGACGCGGTGTCACGGTTTACGGTGACACGGGAACGGCAGCGACCACGTTTGGCCAGTTTGTTGGTGGTGTGGGAACGTCAACTAACGCGATTCCGGCTTTCGCCAACATCGACCCGCCGAGGATGTTTCAACTGCAGGCGCGGTTTGTTTTCTGATCGGGTCAGGCATCCTGTTCGGAGTTCCGCGTTTACGCGGCGTTCTTCTCAGCGCCGCCTGAAGGCGGAACTCCAAACATTCAAAAGCGGCGACTAGTCATCGCAGTCCAAATTATTTCGTTACGGTGAAGTCATCAAAGAAGCTCACGCTGTCCGTTTTTGACCAGACGCCGATTTTGCCCGAAACCGGTTCCGCCAGAGTGTAGTCGAGCAAGTGTTTCCCATTCAGCGACGCTTGCAGACTGGTTCCGCGGATCGCAATCTGTAGAGTGTGCCACTGATTTTTGGTGAGCGGGACATTTTCCGTCCCGCGCTTCACAAACTTGCGCACCCCCTTATTAAAAGTCCAGAGCACCACGTTGTCTTCCATGCCGTTGAAACGGACGGTCAAATAATCGCCGTTCTCTTTCAGGTTAAAGAGAATGCCGGCGCACTGGTCCAGCAGGCCCGCGACGATCTTGAAGCGAATGCTGAGCTGGCCTTCACGAAAATCAGGGACCTCTTTGGCTACGGCGTAGGGAAAGTAGGCCCAGGCCTTCACGTTGTCGATGAATTGTTCGTTGCGCGCGCCGTAAATCGAGCGGGCTTTCTCAGCCAGGCTTCCCGCCGGCTGGCCGCGTAACCACGATCGTCCATCGACGGCCAGGACTTTTTTCCCGCCATCGTCAACGATCGACCAGTTGCCGACCATCGACAGAAACTTGGTCGATTCGTGACCGCTGCGTTCGCGCGACAGATCGACTCGAACCGTGCTGGAACTTGCCGTTGCGGATTTACCGCCGGCGCGTTGGGCCATCGCCGGGATTGCCGGCAGAGAAGTTATTGCAATGAGTAACAGCAGTAATCTGCGTTTCATAATTTGAATCAGTTGTAGCGCAGACTGTCCAGTCTGCGCAATCCCCGTCGACACGCAGACCAGACAGTCTGCGTTACATTTATTACCTGCGCACCAGCCACCATCCAATCACAATGAGTAATGGCCACACGGCATAAAAAAACCAGCTCGCGGCGCGCGGACGAACGGCCAGAGGAAAACCGGGAAAAGCTGCCTCGGGAGATTTCTCCGGCGCCTTAACGCCGGCAAGTTTGTAAATATTTTCCAGGACCACCTGCTCGATCGCCGACCGCTCCATTATCTTTTGGCCATTCATTTCATACCAAATCTCGCCATAGTGATCCTCGGGCTTTTCGAACAAGCCGGAGACGCTGGACGCCGCGTATTGTACTCGTAACTGCGGCAGCGTTCGTCTCAGCTTTCGCAGGATGTCCCTTTCAAAGTCTGCCAGCCGGGGATCTTCCGGTGCCAGCACGACCGTTATGTTGAGAGGTTGGTTGATCTGCTTTAGCGCTGCTTCATCGGCTGCGGAAAAAGAATTACGGCGATTTTCACTCACGTCCCAACTCATCGACAGACTGTTCGCGCCGTAGACAATCGTTGTTAGCAGCAGCATCGTCACGGCGGTGCTAATCAACCGAAAGCGCCATGTCCGTCCGGTGTGCAACCAAAACGCAGCGAGGGCAAAGCCGGCCAGGATGATCGTCAGCATCGCAACTGTGGTATTGAGTCGCAATAAGCCCTGCTCGAAATATCGCAAGGCGGAAGCTGGAGTATAGGTCGCCAACTGTTGCAGGAATCCTCCGCGAAAGGCGGCCACATATTCGAGCGCCCAGGTGCCGACAGTAAAACCCAAAGTGACAATGGCCGCGCTGGAAGCGTTTTCCAGTAACGCCGCAGCCGCCACGGCGATGCCGGCGCTCAACATTGTTCGCAGCAGATGGCCAAACAAAACATTTGCGGTTTCCGGCGCATGCAAATGGCCACCGTAAAATTTCCAAAGCACCAGCGCCACGAGACCCGGTATCAGTGTGACCAGCCACGCGAGCAACAGAACCAGGGCCTTCGCCGAAATTTTTGTCGTCAGACTTCCGGGCAGTTGCAGCAGGATCTTAATTCCACCGCTT
>Ga0070694_100000525_pt1 | contig 21124 bp, 22 predicted proteins | sample KBSK1251metaG_FD_65470 | JGI IMG/M metagenome (GOLD analysis project Ga0070694, IMG submission 65470) | Corn, switchgrass and miscanthus rhizosphere microbial communities from Kellogg Biological Station, Michigan, USA - KBS K1-25-1 metaG | ecosystem: Host-associated > Plants > Roots >... | reverse complement strand
GACGGAATTGCAAATCCTACTCCCGCAAACTGGCCTGTGGTTGAAAAGATCGCAGAATTAATGCCTATTACTTCGCCGCGCATGTTCAGCAACGGACCTCCAGAATTGCCTGGGTTAATCGGAGCATCAGTCTGGATAACGTCTGGTATCGAGAATGAGCCGACATCCTGCGACGGGATAAGCCGGCCGAGACCACTGACAATTCCAGCACTCATTGAGCCTGAAAGGCCAAATGGATTTCCAATTGCTGCGACTTGCTCACCTACTCTTATTTTGCTAGAATCTGCCAATGGCAGAGGGACAAGCTTGTCAGCGGGGACACCTTCCACATAGAGGACCGCAAGGTCAGTAAAGGGATCAGAGCCAATGAGGCTGGCCCTGTAGACAGTCCCATCAAGAAAGGTAACGTCCATTCTCCCCCCGCCGTTAACCACATGATAATTTGTTATAATGTGACCGTTGTTGTCATAAACAAAACCAGAGCCCAGCCGTGATTCCGTCGGGTTAGTTTCAGAGCTGTCTGTTATTTGCACTACAGATTTTTCGACTTTTGTAAAAAGATCGGGCAATGAAAGCTCATTGTTTGACGCCTCGACGGTGCTCACTTGACCTATTTTGAACGCGTCGTCGGTGACGCTATCTCTGTCATTTGTGCCTGTCTGCACAGGTTGACCAAAGTCTAAGGGCAGCGAAATATTGTTGCCTAGCCGGATGTCCGCGAACTGAGAGATTGCAAAAAACACGGCAACAGCAGCTACCGCGATAGAAACCGCCAGGATGGCTTTATTCAAATGTATTATACTGATGTGCTACTCTTCTAATAATCCTTACGCGAAATCAACTGCTCACATATGGAGCGTTAAGGATCTCTGGCTCTTCTAGAAATTCTGCTATTCTCTGATAGTACTGCAGGAATTCTCTTCCCCTCTCCGTAGTCCTGTACACAATGCCATCCCGCGAAACATCCTGGATAACGAGCCTCTTTTCGATCAGATCACCAAGATAGAGGTGTGCTTGTTCATAACTCAAGTTAGCCCTGTACATGACGTGTGTCATTTTGATGCCTGCAGTAGCAAGGTTGAGAACGTCGCCCATTATCTGAATCTTGCTTCTGTTGTTTTTGCGTTCTGACATCTAGCAATGTAAGGACGCAGACGTAAATTGGGTAGACGGCGGAACTGCCAATTGGAACACACGTTCCAACGTTTTCACACTTCGAAGGAATTGACCTGTCTTAGTAGATAGGGTGCTGGTTTTCACTTACAGTATAATGTCTACCACGCCAGCTCACAGCGCGTCGCCTTGCCGCGTCGATTATGGCAGACAAGAAACCAAAGGACACGATAGCGCCACTTAGGGGGGCTGCCATGGCGTACAATGGATTCTGGTATAGGCCTCTGGAGCACTGGAAGGCAGTTGTAAATAGTATTACTATTACTAGAGCCGTCTGTGTCAGGATTAGGACATCTCGGGAAATGTTGCCTGCAAGCCCACTTGCAAGAATCGTGTATGGTATGGAGAGGAATGGAACCAGCAATATGAAAAAAACAGCAAGCGTCATGAGCCCCGCGCCAACTTTGTTCTGATAATAGAGTGGAACCATCAGTCTCCTAAGCCCATGCCAAAGAGATGTCAAGTCACGAGCCCAGATTGCGTCGATATGGCGTTCGCCTCTCACCATCTTCATTCTGAAATTTGAAGACTTTACTTTGCCTCCGAGGGCACCATCTTCCACCAACTCTTGCCGGACGCCTTGATGTGTCCCCACCGCCTCATAGGTCGCCTTTGTTATGATGAAAAAGCTGCCAAAAAAATACCCGGTCTTTACATTTGGATCGTTTACACGCAGTGGAGAAAATCTGGTGTGCAAAAAAGTTGCTAGCGCGGGCAGGGTGATCTTTGTCCAGAAATCTGGACAAACAAGATGGGGAACCGCAGTCAGCGCATCGAGATTCTGCGACTGCATATGTTGGACGGCCAGTGACATTGTGTTTGACGCGTGTTGTGTGTCAGCGTCAGTGAACATCAAGACTTCTCCTTCTGTCTCCAGGTAACCTTGATAACATGCCCAGTTCTTGCCTGCCCAGCCTTCGGGTTTTGGCGGCGCACTGACATAGATAACACGCGAATCTCTGTCTGAGTATTCCCGCATTATCTTCCCGGTCTTATCGCTTGAGGAGTCATCGATTGCGATTATCTGAAAGTTGGGATAGTCCTGGGCCAGTAAAGTGTCAAGGCACCGGCCAATATATTGCTCCTCATTTCTAGCCGGAAGAATGACGCTGACCTTGGGCGTCGCAGAAGAGGCTCTATTGATCGTCTCGAGTCGTGGAGCAAGTCTAAATGACTTGCTCATAAAGGCTAGAAAGTATACCCACAGGCCAAGGATTCCGCCCAGAATTATCGTAATCACCAAATTGGTGATGGTCAAGACCAGGTCCATCGCTCTGTAACCTAGCTCGAAATTCGATATTTATTCCACCGCTTTTGCAATCCTATCTAGAGCTTCTTCTGTGCCTTCGGCGATGTGTTTCTTTACCATGCCCGAGAACATGCCAAGAAAGCCAGCGAGCTTGATATCCCAGATTGCATCAATTCGCGTCATTTCACCGACTGGGGACAGGGTTACTTTCTTTGTGCCCTTCATCGGGCCTTCTGTTATGGTGATTTCGACGGACTTTTCTGGATCGAGAACTACAGTCTGTCTACACAGCGAATCCCTGAATGCTATCGTGACTTCACGCTCTATAGTATTGCCGGATTTCCTAATATTTTTCACAGTCTTGGTCCCGAGCCAGTATTTTGGCTCATTGTCAACATCAGAAACTATCTGCCAGACACGCGACACTGGCGCGGCAATTTCCCTTGATGCATTTATCGCGACCATGACTCGATACGGCATGCCTTAGGCTATATCCTTACCTTAACATTCTCACACGCCAACTCCGACTTCCCAGCTTGAACGAATGGAAGTGACTATGCTCACAAGGAGAGTATAGTAGATACAGTCGACAAAGAATCCAGGTGAGACTGGTACGCCCTAAGCACTTGCTTCTCTTGGAGGAACATTAGGATGACTATCCCTCCTGTGCTTCTCCATTCCTTCCACACTTTCAAAATTCTTTCGGCATACGTCACAGGTCTTTAATTTTCGCTTGTCGTACCCACGGCGCAAAAGATAATCAGCTAGATGTACAAAATAGACGCCAAGGCCCCACATCACATAACAGATACACGTTATCTCTTTAATAGATAATGCTACTTTTTTCAAGCTGATGAAATTGGGGATATGTCGTCAGACTGAAAAACCACGGGAGGCACAGACTTGGATTGAAATCAATTGATCAAAAGTTCTAGATGGTGGCTGGGGCTCTAGAATCTATGTCGTGGTTATCAGTTGACGCGCCAGAGCTACCGGTTTTCTTCCTGCCAAATTTTCACGGCTCTGGCCTTGCTGAAAATAAGGAATCGGTTGTGGCAGTAAAGGGCTCCGCCCATGCAGAGATAGCCTGCCAGATAAAACACGCCAAAACCCCAAATCTCAGAGTCGGGATTTGTTGCAGCAATATATCCAAAAGCACTGTCTGCGGCCGCGATTATCAAGATAGACGCAGACAACAAGACCCACGGAATAACCGTCAATCTGCCCTTTCGCAAAATGGAAAATGTCATTATAGCTGGCACAATTAGTGCAGCATCAAGACTAGGATACATAACGTTCACGATCAATTCAAGCAGATCATCAGAAAGAAGCGACGAGCTCAGAACCGTTATTGGCACAAACAAACCAAATATTGCGGCTGTTGTCGCCACGACAATCACCAGGCCATGCGGCCTGGCAGATTTGTTAAAGAATCTGTATGTCGCAAATAAGTGGTAGCCAAACGGCCCGTACCCGGCTAGCCAGAGCGCGTCTGCCATAGAAGGATATGGCACTTCATCGTCCACGCCAACTTCATAGTAGGTCTGGATAAGTTCAGCCGCAAACCAGAGCCCCAAGCCAATGGCAAAAGCGGCATATGTCTTTCCATGAAGCCCACCCAACTTTTGTCGGTAGACTATCGCGATGGACAATATCAGCGCAGCCCCTGCAGCGGCATTAATTGAGAAATCAGAGAAGACCAAAAGCAATGGCTTGTCTTCGAATATCGCTAAATCTGTCAATCCGAATGCCAGGGCGATACCTGCGATAAGAAGGATTATGTTTCTAAGAAAACTTTTGACACTGACAGTGTTCGCCTTTCTAACTCTTGCTTTTTTGTCCTCGTCTCCGAACAACTAACTCGTGACCCTAATGGAAAGGATTTTCTGGATTTTTTCTACGGGCGCAAGGTTTTCTTCGTCGCTTGCTAAAACAGGTCCTTGATCTCCGTAGCGTTGTTCATACATGACCCTGAACTGAGAGAATATTTCTTCCATGAAGACATTGGCTCCATCACCAAAGATTTTTTTCATTTCTTCGTCGAATTTTCGGATGTCAAACTCCTCTGGATTAGTGGTTACGCCTTGACTGTTTAGTTCCCAAAAAAGGGCGTGCATTGTAGGCTCTCCAAGTGAAGACAACACCTTGCCGGTGATAGTTGCAAGATCTCCGATGACCGTCACATGTCTATTGAGTGCGATCTTTGCTTTAGTTGTCTTGTTGTATTCAAAGCTACATACTAGCCAATATGAATCGTGAGAGATGGAATAAACGGTGAGACAGTGAGAATGGAAGCCAGATATCATTTAGCGACCCTGTCAGCATGCATGTTTGCGGTGTTAGGACTAATTATCCCCTTAAATCATCTTGTTGAGGGCGCCAGTGTAACTGCGCTTAACAAGAATTTCAAATCTCAAAGTACGTCCTCAAGCGATTGTGCTGGACAGCTTGGTAGTCTTCATTCGGACAATGGCTGCAAGTCCGATACAAAAGTTAGCAAAGTAGATCTGGACAGAAAGGGGCATAAAGTAAAGAAGTCAAAGAGCGGCGGCAGGTAGGGCGCTAGATTTGAGTGAGAACCAGCTCACCGGCACACGGCAGCCGTCGTCTACAAAGGGCAACAGGGGCAAAATAGAAATCATTGGAGATATCCTCGGGGTTTGTCTTGCCGGAAACGCCAAAAGAACTCATATAATGTACAGGGGGAACTTGAGTCATGACATGCTCAAGTCCTATACCGATGAGCTTGTGAACAAGGGACTGGTAGAGCTCGTAGGGGATAAGGGGCATTTCAAAACTACAGAGAAAGGTAAAGAGTTTCTGAGCCATTATGGAAAGATCAGAGAATTACTTGCGTCAGAAGTAGCAGTCCAGGCAAGGGTGATAGTGCGCGAGAATCCCATCGGAACAAGGCTAATGTCGCTAGGCATGAGTCGGGATTTCGTGAGGAAGGTCAAGATATCTGCAGACCAAGCACGGGACATAATGAAGGGAATGCTCTATTTGAACGAGCGGTACAAGGCAAAGGCCTAACCCTTTTTTTAAGTTAATTCGACTGCTAAACTTGATGTGCTGTAAAGCAAGGGAAAGTCCGGCCGTCGATATTTCGATAGACCTAATGTTGATTTTCAAATCGAAAGAAAAGTACTAATCAATGCACAAGTCTTGATCTTTTGGTAATCATAGTTAGTTGTTCTTGTCAGGCCTTACCGACAAGCTGGTGATCTTTTGGCACAAATACGAACACCTGAATCTAAAGATAGCCTTCGTACTCATATCGCTTCAGCTAATTCACCTTTACTGGCTGACTACCGATGTTGTAATCAAGCGGTTAATGCAGGACGAGAGTGCAGGCTTGTCACAGACAGGACTCTTGTTCTTGTTCTTTATCATAATAGACTACATCGAAATCCCGGGTCTAGTTGCAGGCTTGACTTACTATGGTCTGAGCTTATATAAGGACGCAAGAAAGCGATCAAAGAACTTTCTTTTCTTTACGCTGCTTGCTGTCCAGGTATTTCATATTTTTTGGATCACAGACGAGGTTGTGTATGAGACCTTCTTTGGATCTTCCGCTGCCGTGGAGCTCCCCTACCTTGCGGCCTGGGCAGCTATTCTTGTAGACTACCTTGAACTCCCCGTAATTGCAGACTTGTTCTATAGGACAATTGTGAAGGGCGAACGAAGGTAGAACCAGACTCAAAACAAAGATTGTATGCACTGTCATGGAATCAACGCGGCCATCTAAGTGACTGTTGCTTACCGGCGCACGAGTCGCCTTGGCCAGGGCGGCGGATGTCGCAATCACGCACTTTGGAAAATAATGCTAAGAGCTGCGCAAGAGAAACTCGATCAAATTTCATGTACATTGAATACTATGTCACCTGAATAGTATCCGCCGAGACAAAGGAAGAGATGCAGCAACTAATTAACGAAATACAAAAGCAACAGCAGGATGCTGTTGGGGCAGGCGATCCAGAAATTTACAGTTAGACTAGTCCACCCCCTCCCCTCTTGGTACTCCATGTCTTATTAGCACTGAATGTGCAGGCTTTGTGATGTCAACAATACAAGCGGAAGCATCTAAACCGCAAAAAAAGATGCAAGAATGCAATCGCTGCAAAGCAGCCGGATACCCCGGTCAGATGATAGCCTTTGAAAAGATGGGAGAAGATCCAGCCACGGGAAAGATAAAGTGGAAGCTCATTGACGAAAGCGGGGCGGAACATGAGCACAAGGCTGCAGCTACATTTAGTAAGAAGAGGGTGGTGGACATTGCGACGGTTTCGGATGTAGCAGAGGCAAGAAGGCTCCTTGTCATGGGATGGGAATACAAGACTTCATACCCGGCCACAATCGCGAATATTCCCCATTTTGTGCTGGTCAAGCGCGACTAGCGATATTCAGAACTGCCTTCCGACCCAACTCTCTTTCTTTTTGTAACTCCAATGCGTTCATGAAATATTTGGCAAGTATCAGATTGCACGGGAGCTCTGGAACAATCCGTTCACGAATTGGCAGAGTTAATTATACATTATGTGTCAGCAACCAATTCGATTCGCTACTGGGTTTCTTTCAATAAGATCGTGTCGTCTAGCGATTCTTCAAAGGCTCTGTCAAATGCCTCGTGACTCTCGACTATAACCCAGTGATCCCCGTTTACTATTCTTAATTTCATTCTTGGAATTTCCTTTTGCATTTGCCTCATCAGTCTTACAAAAACCTCATCATCACTGCCGACGATGCCTGATATTGGGATTGAGATGGCACCCAGTGATTTAGTTACGCTGTTTGGGATTGAATAGAGAGCCACTGTTGTTGACGAAAACCCTTCAACGGTTGTTTTGGTAAAAATCCTTGTAAAAGTTTCGCGCTTGTTTTTGTTCCTGAATGCCTCCCTCGCGACTTCATGTTCACACATCGTTTCTTGAGCAAGCGCATTCATTCCTTTTTCTCGAGCAAATCTTCTGGTTCCGTGGTGCTTTTCCAAATCTTGATCAGGTATCGCCTCTGAAGAAGATGAAATTATGATTAGGCTGTTCACTCTTTCAGGATAGGTTATCGCGAAGATGCAGGATATTTGGCCACCGATAGAGTGGCCCACAAATGAGCATTTCTTAACGCCCAAATAATCAACAAGATTGCGAAGGTCGTTTACAAGGTCGTACATCGTAAACGCTTGGATTTTTCCGATCTCACTTTTGCCATGGCCGCGCAGGTCATATGCTATAACTCTGATTTTGCGTTTTAGCATGATTTTGATCTCATTATTCCAGATCTCGGTATTCCCTCCAATCGGATGAATCAGCACAACCGCGCGGTCGGTTTTCCTACCATGCACCTCATAGTACATTCGTGGAGTATCTGTAGTTTCAAGGTAGGGCACGCCGAACCGTACAGAGTTCGAGAGTTCTTATATTTACTTCGGAACAATGATGGGCTTCTTCTGCTGCCATGCACTCAGCTAAGGTTAAGAGTCACTAGTGGAGTTTCAATTGAAAACAAGGGATGCAAGATAATCCCCAAGATTATTTATTAACGGCGCCTGTGCAAGGCGATTATGCTGGAAGCAAGATGTCCCCAGTGCAGTAAAAAGGCCGAAGTGGATGATGACATGGCGACAGTAACATGCAAGCATTGTGGATTCTCCTCCTCTTACGACGATTACATTGAAACGATGAAAGGAAAGGCACTCAATCTTACTGATGAATATCAAATGAACCTAGACAAGAATCCTTTCTAGTTACCACACGCTGCCTTTGTCGCTGCAGTCGTAATGTCCGCCACAATTTGTGCAGAAAAGGTGGCAGGCCTGCATTCGCTTCATCATGAATCCGCAGCGGGGGCACTCTACCTCTGTCTCTTGTCCAGCTTCCAACATCTTTTTGATTGTCATCGCACTTTTTAACCGTTTCATCGTCCAAAGGTTAATTAAACCAGAAATTCGTTTCAATTTTGCTTTGGCTCAGTTCAAACTAGTCATTTCAGACCCAAAGGGCAAGACTATAACGCAGGACCTCAAGGACAGAGCAGCTCAGCCGCTGTTGGGTTCTAGAATTGGGGGAGTCGTCGATTCATCCATTATTGGAATTGCAGGAGGCAAGATCAAGATTACTGGCGGAAGTGACAAGTCAGGAACGCCAATGCGCTCGGACGTTCATGGAGGAGTCAAGAAATACGTTCTCCTTTCGACAGGCGTTGGCAACAGGAGCGAGGCAAGGGTAAGAAAACTGGTCAGGGGAAACATGGTGACAGAAGAAATTTACCAGCTTAACTGCTCACTAGTTGAAGGGACACTGCCTGAAAAAACGACGGACGCCGCGCCTGAAGCTCCGGCCGCGGAACCTGAAAAGAAAAAGAAGTAGCGGTATAATTTTCCCTTAGGTTAATATCTCTCTTGGAATTGACGTAATTTGAATTTGCACTGGAAAGAGACTCTGCCGGATTGGTACATCAAGCAATATGGATACCAGCCCTGCGTCAACATTGGCACGTCGGGCCACGTAGACCATGGCAAGACCACTCTGGTCGAGGCAATTACCGGCGTATGGACCAGCGCCCACAGCGAAGAGCTGAGAAGAGGAATTACGATAAAAGTGGGTTATGCAGACGCCGCGTTCTACAAGTGTCCACAGTGCCCCTCGCCGCTGGGCTATAGCACTCAGCCAAAGTGCACAAACTGCGGCGGAAAGAGCGAATTATTGCGCGTTGTTAGTTTTGTGGATTCGCCGGGTCACGAAAGTCTCATGGCAAACATGCTTTCTGGCGCCGCGCTCATGGACGGCGCCATTTTAGTTGTGGCGGCAAACGAAAAGGTGCCACAGCCCCAGACGAGGGAGCACCTCCTTGCACTTTCAGTACTTGGAATTCAGCAGATTGTCCTTGTGCAGAACAAGGTCGATCTCACAGAATATCAAGAAGCCATCGATAACTATGAACAGATAAAGGATTTTGTCCGGGACAGCGTTGCACAAAAGGCGCCGATTGTCCCGATATCTGCTCAGCACAAGCTCAACATGGATGCCCTGATTGAGGCAATAGAGAGTAACATCAAGACACCGCCCCGCGCAAATAACGATGCTCCAATAATGCATGTGCTGCGTTCGTTTGACGTGAACAAGCCCGGCGCACCCATAAAGCAGGTCAAAGGCGGGATCATTGGAGGCGCGCTAGTGCAGGGGGAATTTAACATCGACGACGAAATAGAAATTCGGCCCGGGCTGGTGGATGAAAAGAAAGGCAAGTACGAGCCAATAACCTCGCACATCTCCACCCTTGGCACCGGTGCTGGCCTGGTTGAAACTGTAAAGCCGGGTGGACTGGTCGCAATCGGGACAAAGCTCGATCCCACCTATACAAAGAGTGATTCTCTTATTGGCGCCGTAATTGGAAAGCCTGGTACTCTTCCAAAGGACGTTGAGGACATTTCTGTTGAAACTCATCTCTTCGACACGGCCGTCGGCACTGCTGACATGGTAAAGGTAGAGCCCATCAAGGTGAAGGAGCCTCTCAGACTCAACATCGGCACTGCGGCCGCGATAGGAACAGTCACAAGCGTCCGCGATGGCAAGATAGAAGTAAAGCTGAAAAAACCCGTGTGCCTTATGCCAAAGAGCAGGGTTGCGGTAAGCCGGAGGATTGCGGAAAGATGGCGACTTATCGGATCGGGAATAGCCCTCTAGCATGAATGTTCTGTGCGACACCAGTTTCCTGATGGTCTTGGTTTCAAAGCCAATTAAGCAAGTCCCAAGGATAGAGTCCGAGTTAGGCAGGCTTGATTTTCTAGTTCCGGACATTGTAATTGGCGAGCTTGAGCGGTTGGAACAAAAGGCCGGACCAAAGAGGTCAACCCTTGCCAAGACGGCGCTGGAGCTCGCAAAGGGAAAGTTTAGGCAGGTGAAAGTGGGCCGCGCGGCCCACGTCGACGATTCAATTGTCGAGTACGCTCTGAGGACCAAATGTGCAGTAGCGACAATTGACACTAACCTGCGCAGGCGCCTCATAGCGAGCGAGGTCTTGGTTCTTACGCTGAGCCGAGACAGGCTCATTGTAGCAAACCCAAAAATAAAACCCAACAATCTTTAAATAAATTTCTACCAACCTCATCTTGATGCTTGAGCATAACGGGATCAGTTTCCAGTGGCTTGGTCATGATGGTTTCAGGATTTCCTACGGAAGTAAGACGGTCTATTTCGATCCGTACAACCTAAAGTCACAGCATAACAAGAAAGATGCAGATCTCGTTCTGATATCCCACAACCATTTTGACCACCTGAGCATCGAAGATCTCGCACGTGTAGTTGGCAGCAAGACTCACATTGTGGCCGCCAAGGAATGTGTCAGTAAACTCAAAGGAGTCGGGGCCGCAGAGATCAAGGGAGTTGCCCCAGGAGACAGGGCCTCAATCGGAGGCGTGTCCATTGAAGCAGTGGCTGCCTACAACACAAACAAGACATTTCATCCAAAGGCAGACGGCAAGGTAGGATTTGTGATAACTCTGAACAACTTGCGCATCTATCACTCAGGAGACACGGATGTTATTCCCGAGATGGAAGGGGTGAATCCAGATATTGCCTTGGTTCCAGTTTCTGGGACATATGTCATGACTGCCGAAGAGGCGGCACGCTCGATCAATGAGATGATAAAGCCAAAGCAGCTTGCAATCCCTATGCATTATGGAGCTATAGTTGGATGCGAGAAGGATGCCAAGACCTTCAGTCGACTGGTCACTGCATGTCCAGTCAAGATTTTGAATCAAGAATAGCTGTAGCCTTTCCGAAGTCTATTCCTTTGTCTGCTAATTTCTTCCAATCCTATGCAGACGTTCCTCGAGTCAATGCTCATGCCAAAGGTCGACCTGCTAATCGCGAGAAAATCCTGATTCCTTTTTATCAGGTGAGCCTGGAATTCGTCCTGGCCACTTCAATTTCACAATCGGTGCGATAGATCTCGCGCTGAAGAGAAGGAAAGTGATCCCCCTGGTCTGAGCTGGACTATCTCTGCTCTATTTTGATTGACAGTATCCTTGCATCTTCTGGGTTGGCCGGTTGCCTTGTGTCAGTTCCCACTACAATGGTATCAAGAGCGGCAATCTTGTCGACCACATCCATCCCTTCAAAGACTCGGCCAAAGACGGTATACTTGTTGTCTAGCGCACCCTTGGTTAGCTCATCGCCCTCCAAAACAATGAAGAACTGTGAACCTGCGCTGTTAGGGTCACTTGCACGCGCCATCGAAACGATTCCCCTATCATGAGATATGCTGTTGAATTCTGCATCGATAGTGTAGCCGGGACCGCCGGTTCCCCAAACGTTTCTGTCAGTTCCGTTGATGGTGTTGGGATCTCCTCCCTGTATTACAAAGCCTGGAACAATTCTGTGGAAGAGCACGCCATCATAAAATCCGTCTTTGGCAAGATTGATGAAGTTTTCAACGTGCTTTGGAGCTGCCTCTGGGAAGAATTCCAATTTGATTATTCCCTGGGAGGTTTCAATTACCGCAATTTCACTTGATGTAACGGGTGCCGTGGTATTGACAGGCGCCGGAGTCTCTACTGGCCCAGGAATTGGCTCGGGCTCTGAAACTACGTAAGGATCACCATCAGGCTTTGGAACATAGTCATGGTTGACCTTGTAGACAAAGACGCCGAATGCGATGTTATCTTTATTCTCAAAGCTTGGCGACGCGTAAACCAGGTGAAGTGGCTGGTTCGCATCGCCGTTAGCCGGGTACTTTACCTCCTGGGTATACAATCCTGTGAACCCTTGTGCCCATCCCTCCGTAAGATTTCGAACGTTTTGGATGTTGCCATCTGGGCCAAACATCACGTACGATGCGGGAGCGAATGGGAAAAGTTTACCAAGTAACGTATTGTTCCAAAAGGCAGGAGTAGGGGTAAAGCCATCACTCTGGATGTATCTGTCTTCGTTAAAACCGCCTATTCTCATGAACCATTGCTTTTTGCTCTCGTCTCCGCCTTGACCTAGGGTGTATAGTGGAACGCGTTCAGTGCTAGTAGTATTGACGTTGCCGTCTGCTCCCGCCGGTGAACCAAAGACCCTCACTTGGCCGACTACGTAGACTACTATATAGTCTGCCTTGAGGTCCTGGGCGATCGCTAGGCCTTTCTCCTGATCTGAAACAAGCATCCTTGCTATAGTCTCGATGCGCGTCGAGTTTATGGTCGCGTTATCTGCCAAAGTCGTCCGCTCGCCCAGAGTCGTAATCCAGTAACCATAGTCCCACCATGCAGCTATCACCGCACCTGGTTCGGTATTGTTTGAAATCCAGCTTAGTGCCCGAGTCCAGTCATTAGTCGAAGTCCTAAATCCAGTTCCACCGTTGGATATGGCGGCCGGGACGTCCGCAGAGCTAATCCAGTTGGCGTTTGTTGGATAGAATAACGGTATGGAGAGCATCATGATGACTACGACGACGTATGATATCCTTATCAGCTGCCCAGAGCGTGTGCGGAATCCTCCAAACTCGACCTTTCGCCTTTCTTCCCTGGTGAGAGCGGTCGCCTTTGCTGCCACAGATGCGGGGCTTGACTGCGCAGTCGCTTCCCTGTAAGCGAGCATGCTCCGGGTTACTTCGTAAAGGCCAAGGCCGGCAAGCACGATTATACCGATGGACGCAAAAACCAAAAGTCTGGCAAATGTTGCGCTGACATAGACGCCTGTCAAACCGATAATAAGCGCGAATATGGCGGCGTCGTCCCTTCGCCTGAATGCAAGCCAGATTCCGACCCCTGCGAACATTAGCAGGATGGAAAAGTCTGTGAAGTAGTCAGCGACAGTAGGAGTAAAGTGTTCTGCGACTGACTCCACCAAGGAATTCGTTGAACTGATGAACGGATTGATGGCGTTGATGTACCTAAAGCTCGGAGAGATGTATGCGCCTGCAGCTAGTATTCCTACGGCCACTGCGATAAACCCAATCAACAGGTAGAGTGTGTTTCTCTGCTGCTGGCGAGGCCCGCCAATCTTTCTCAAAAAGTTCGCAATGACCAAAAAGATTGTGCCTCCTATCATGGCGATGCCGGGCATTCCAAGGACGTAGGAGATTCCGGGCCGGGGGAAAGCGGCGGAGCAAATGAGCGATACCACTGTGAACGCAATCACGACGTACATGGGTATGGTAAGGTCCCTTCTGAAAAACGGCAGGGCTATGAAAAAGATTGAAAGCGGTATGGCAAAGTACTGCACTCCTCCCCAGGAACCGTTGGCCAGCCCGAGAATTACGCCACCTGCAACTGCCTTGGCAATGGCGTATTTGAGCTCTTTGTGTCTTACGGCTGAAATAAACAGGTACATGGCAAGGAGGCCAAAGAACAGTCCCAGTGGCTCTGACTTGAACCAGCCCAGGTTGCCTCTCTGGATGATTGAAGGGCTGAATGCGAGGAGGAGGGCAGAAAAAAGCCCTGCAGTAGTACCGCCGAGCACTCTGACGAGAGCGAATATTACTACCACGGTCAACGAACCCATCACTGCAGGGAAGACTATAGTGAAGTCAAGTAGGGACATCCCCCCACCAAACATCTGATACATGTATGCTGCTGTGATATGGAGCACCGACTGTGAGGTGGCGGCAACATCTCTACCTTCAGGGTACCAAGACATCTGGTCATGCCATTTCCAGTACTCATCTAGCCCGTTGTCAAGGATGAACTTGGTGGCGCGGTAGTCGAAATATGGGTCGAACTCGTTTAGAACCCATCCATATTTTGAGGGATAGAATCTCATAATTAGCGCAGCGGAAAACGCGAGAGCAAGAACTGCAATAACCAGTAGGTGTTTCGTCTGGAATTGAAAAGTGCCAGCCGAAAAGATCGTCCTGCTGCCTTCTAACATCCCGTTTTGGTGCATTTTACCCTTTTTTTAAGGTACTGCCATTCCAGATCGTCACATTCAGAGTGAAGCAAAATGCACGTCATGCAAAACTTCATCGCGAATTGATGCGGGCCAAGAGCTCGTCGTGGACGATTCCATTGCTTGAGCAGATATGCATCTTTTCAAATATCGGAAATTTGGGCTGCGTTCCGTCAAGCAGCGTCCAGACTCCGCCTGCCTCTTCAAGTATCAACCCCGTCGCAGCTATATCCCACATTGAAAGGTCATTATTGATAGTGCCGTCGATCCTCCCCGCAGCGACGTATGCAACTTCGAGGCAGAGACTTCCAAACTTGTGAAATCGTCTAATTTTTTTCAAGACATTCTTGTTGATGTTATCGTATGTTTCTGCATCAAATTTTGTATGGTTCACATTGAGCGTCAGTTCTTCTAGCCTTCGGCGTTTCGTAACTGACAGTTTATTCCCGTTAAGAAAAGAACCATTGCCAGCCAGCGCTGTGAATTCTTCTCTGTGATTTGGGTCCACCAGCACCCCGGCAATGGTTTTCGGCCCTTTGCAAAGAGCGATTGAAACGCAAAAGAAAGGCACCCCACTAACAAAAGTGGCTGTTCCGTCAAGAGGATCTACTACGAAATAGTAGCCATCTTTGTGAACCGACTCGTTTTTCTTGCGCTCCTGCTCCTCTGCGATAAATGGGATATCTGGGAATTGCTTGCCTAGGTGACCAATAATCAACTCTTGCGAATCTCTGTCGACCTTTGTCACATACGTGTTGTCCTTTTTCACCGACACTTCGTGGATCTTGCCAAAATTTTCTCTGAGCAGCGCGCCTGCTTGCCTTCCAGCTTCAAGTGAATGCACAAGAATATCTTTTGGATCCACGCGTGCGATTGCCTATGGCGAGAAAGGTAATAATTCTTGCTGTTCACTTTTCATCGTTTTTTAACGTATTCGCGCCGGCTTGTTAAATGTGGATTACATGGCGTGCCACAAAATCCAATTACGATCCGATTATTTTCTATCGAGAAGCAACGCGGCGTAGATAAGCGGCAAGAGTGTCGATGCCTCTCCGTGAATTGTCGTCTGCCGAGCCTTTGTTGTCACCTTTCCCCACGAAATTGCCTCTGCAACAAGGGCGCCGCTTAGGCTCCCATCCCATTCCGGCGCAGTCGTGATATAGACCGCATAGTCAAGCCCCCCTCGGAACTGGTTCCACCAGAGAGTGTGATGCTTCGAGATTCCTCCGCCTATCATAAAGGCCCCTGACTTTTTCGACTCATATACAATATCAGACAACCTGCTCTCGTCTTTCAGGATGTCTATCTTGAAGTCCTTGTGCTGCTGGTTAAAGAGCCATATCTGGCTGCCGACTGCACCGTCTACTATTCCCGGAACAACTACGGGCACCTTATTCTTGTGTGCCCAGTAGAGAAACGACGATTCGTCAAGGGTGCTCCCGATATAGTCTGTGATTTCGTATGTAGCGACCTGCCTGTTCCCGTGCTTGTACATCTCCTGTAGCGCAGCTTGAACCTTTTCTTCAATGAGTGGCCCGTAATTGTCCATTGGCACGAGCACGTTGCCTAGCCTGTGAATGTCCTTTTTGAGCAGCATCATGTCGTCCATACGAAAGTCGCCCGCATAGTACTTGTCATAACTCCTGGCTATATCGTGATCAAGTGCGCCGCATGTCGTGATTACCACGTCAAACATCCTGTTTTTTATCATATCACGGATAATTCCCCTTGCGCCAGTAGAAACGAGCGCCCCGACGAACGAGAGGAACTTGGTGCAGTTCTTTTCGCCCCCCATTCTCCGCAGGATTTCTATCCCGTCAGCCAAGTTGCGCGACTCAAAGCCTCCAGAATCGGACATGCCGCGGAGAATCGCTTCCAGATCGAACCCACGTATGTCATAATCTCTAACTGCGCTGCGCAATAGATCGCTTCCGTCTTTCCCAGACTTTTTCTTTCTGCCGGCCATGACGTTGCGTCTATTTGTCAAGCCGTATAAATTGTCTTGGACTTTCATCGGCCAGGTCCCGTTTTGACGGCGCAACAAAATTCCGCTGCGAGTCTTTCTGTTAGGGCGCACTCAATTTTTAAAAGCAAGTGCAATTTTACCTAGGTAGTGGAAAGCAAACATTCGTTTACGGGCAGGAAAATAGATCCTCCTAACGTTTCGTCAAATATGACCGTCAAGCAGCTCATAGAATTCTATGGCTCGACAGGATATAACGCGAGGCGGCTCGCAGAGGCAGCCGAGATATTTCAGGACATGATCGAAACAGGCTCCACGATTTGCCTGACACTGGCCGGCGCAATGACGCCTATTGGGCTTGGGCGCACAATCTCGTCAATGATGGAGGCTGGCTTTATAGACTGGATAGTGGCGACAGGCGCGAATGTATACCATGACTTGCACTTTGCCTATGATCTCCCTGTAAGGCAGGGACACTTTGATGTTGACGACGACGTCCTGTATGCGAAGCAGATCGTCAGGATCTATGATGTGTACATCAAAGAGAGGGGAACCCTCCAGGCTCAGGACCTGATAGTGCAGAAGGAGATGAAGAAGGCAAAAGATATTCCACTAAATGCGTCAACTGCAGATATCGCATATGCTCTTGGCAAAGCCGCCAAGGAAAACGCAAAGTATCCTGAAAAATCATTCCTGGTGAAAGCATTCGAACTAGGAATCCCCGTATACATGCCTGCAATCGGCGATTCTTCTATCGGGCTGAACATGCTCCCGCTTTTACTTGAGGGCAGGGGGGTATTTCCTAATGTTATACTGGATGTCGCCGAATCAGCAGCTATCTTGTGGAAGAGCGGAAAATCAGGTGGGCTTGAGCTTGGCGGTGGAGTTCCAAAGAACTTTTTCCAGCAGACAGGGCCTGCCCTTTATCAAATATTAAAGATCAAGGAAGGCGGGCAGGATTATATCATCCAGCTCACAGATGCAAGGCCCGATACCGGTGGCCTCTCTGGGGCAACGCTTCAAGAGGGCAAGAGCTGGGGCAAGATCAGGACGTCGCACCGGGGAAATGTAATCGTTTACGGGGATTCATCCGTATACTTTCCGCTCCTCTGCTCATACGCGCTTTCAGTCTGCAGCCCGAGAAAGCAGAGGAGGATCTATGACAAAAAGGACGGATGGGTGCAAGAGATGAAGCAGATGTACTTCAAGAACAAATAATCAGGCGAACCTTTCCGACTTTGGAGTCCAGTGGCCAGATTTCTTGACCAGTTCCAAATTCCCCACGAGCCTGCCGGAAGAATAGACCTTTGCATATTCAGAGCTGGCGCCAAACATCGCGGAAAGCAAGTCTCTCTTCTCATGGAAACCGGACTCGATGGTCTTGATCCCCAGCTTGCCGCTAGCTTTTTTGATAACGTTTCGTGCGGTAGACCACTCGCCGGTCCAAGTGAAAAGCTGGAAGTTCCCAAACTTTATTGTTCGCACATATTGATCTGCTAGCCGCGCGTCGAACTTTAGGCCGTTCTTTTTGGTGTAGTCTTTTATCCATTCTATCGCATCTTCAGCCTTGGCTTCTTCCAGCCCAAAGTTGTCAGCTCCAGCCAACGAGTCTCACCATGGTTCTTGGCTTAATAAAAACTTCATATCCGGCTATCCCTCTGTAGAGCTGTGGCCGAAAGCGAGGCACGACTCTTCCCTTGCAAGAAATGCGGCAAGACCTACATGGCAAAGCCACCCTACGAAGGGTTCGAGCTCGCGCTCACCAAGCCTTGCCCCAAGAAGGACCACGACGCTCCTCAATTATACGAATGCGAGCAATGCAAGCACAGAAACGTTATCTATTGGTGCCAGGGAAAGTAGCCTCCAGTGTTTGACCTATTGAAATTTTTCACTCCTTGCGACATGTAAATATGATAGAGCCGGACAGTTTCGTTGTTGCGGACATTTATTGCAGTAGACGTGTCAGCAATAGATCCGATCACCAGGTTGCAAAATGAAATCGGGTCAGCTGCTAAATGGAGCAATAGAGACGTCAAGCCTGTAGACCCCCAGAATTTTCACTTTACGCTAATCTTCCTGGGTGAACTGAGTGAATCGGATGTAGAGAGAATCCAGTCAAAATTATCCGGTCTGCGGTTTGATGCCATTGACTTGAGCTACAATGGCGTTGGGGCATTTCCGCGGCTTGATGCAGCAAGAATAGTGTGGGTGGGTGTTGATAGGGAAGGATCGCAAAGGCTAACAGATGTCGCGAACAAGGTGTCGTCTGCTGTCTCAGAGCTCGGATTCAAACCTGACAAGCCATTTTCTCCTCATCTTACGATATTCAGAGTGAAGGCGAGGCAGCCCATGGACTTATCCGGTCTTGCCAGAAAATATGACGGATTTGCCGTAAGAGACAGAATTGATAAAATTCACCTGAAGAAAAGCGAGCTCACACCTGCGGGGCCTGTGTACTCGAACATTTATACCGTGGAAGCAGGGAAGTGAACACGAATTTGGCCGAGATCGCCCCAGTCATCGCCAAGGCGCTTCCACTCTGTCAACCCACACCTAATGAATCCAAGAAAATTTACCTAGTAGCCGAAAAGTGCAAGAGGCTAGTCGAAGAACAGGTCATAGGCAACGAGGACATTGTTGGGGTTGTGTTTGGCGGCTCGTTTGCAAAGGGGACGTGGCTCCGTGGAGATGCGGATATTGACATTTTCGTAAAGATGAGTTCGTCAGTAGACTTGGACAGGTTTGAAGAAATGGGAAAAAGCATCGGCCTATTGGCGCTCAGAAAGTACTCGCCAAAGTTAAGGTATTCAGATCATCCTTACGTAGAAGCAGTTCTGGATGGTACGAGAGTAAATGTTGTCCCCTGCTACGATGTCGAGCAAGGCAAGTGGAAGAGCGCAGCCGACAGGTCGCCGTTTCACACTGATTACATCATTCGAAACTTTGACGCAGAGCTCAAGCGCGAGACGCGGTTGCTCAAGAGCTTTCTGAAATCTGCAGGTATTTACGGGGCCGAGATATCCGTGGGCGGATTTAGCGGATATGTATCCGAAGTACTAGTGATGAAATACAAGAGTTTTGCAGGAGTACTAGCTGCCGCGGCAGAGCTTTCGCTCCGCCATGTTATTTCAATAGACGACAAGTACGACCCTGATGTCGTAAAAGGCTTTACCAGTCCGGTGATAATCATTGATCCGATTGACGACCGGCGCAATCTTGGAACTGCGATCTCGCCGGAGAGTGTCGGCAAGTTCATTCTAGTCGCCCGCTCGTTCCTTTCAAGCCCTTCGTTGCGATTTTTCCATGGCCTATCCAGAACTGGCTCTGCTGCCAAGAGGCTGTTGCCTAACATCATGATAGTTGAGTTTAGGCACAGGGAGCGAAGCCCGGACATAATCTGGGGCCAGCTCAAGCGCACGCTGTCAGCCATAAGGAAGCAGCTAGAGCTGGCAGACTTCCATGTGCTGCGCGCAACTTGCATAACTGACGAGAAATCATCTGCCGTCATGGCATTTCTGCTGGACTCTATGACGCTCCCTCCTTTCACGAAGAGGAAGGGACCAGAAGTCTTTAGAAGGCAAGACTCGTCAAGTTTTCTCTCCAAGCCAAAAAACAGGCCGCATGTAACATGGGTGGATGCGGGAATGCGTGTTGCGATGCTAGTTGACAGAAAGGAAACAAATGCCGTCGCTTTTGTAAAGTCACTCTTTGGGAAACGAATGGGAAACAGCGGGATTTCAAAGGAGATTCTGGCTCATCGTAACATGCTCAGAATTTATAGCGGAAGTGGAGCAAAGTTGAGGGGTCTGGCAAAGGAGGCCGTAGAGGAAATTGTCTCAACAGAACACTTCATTTTCGGGAGAGTTTGAGCTAGGCTCGCCGGAGCTAACTGGCCTCATAACCTACCCACATTTTTCAGAAGCGGACTATTCCCAAAGGCTAGATGAATTGAGGTCACTAGGCGTAAGTTCACTCATTCTGGGCAATGGAAATAGTACAATTAACGGCTTTTCAATCTGCGGCAAAGGTTGCGTGGGACTGGTATTTCGCGCAAGGACTGCTGACGGCATTATAGCCCTCAAGATTCGGAGGACAGACGCAGACAGGGCATCCATGGAAGATGAGTCCAGGTTGCATCAAGTTGCCAATGCTGCAGGAGTGGGACCTCGGTATCTTGGGCATACAAGAAACCTTATTGCAATGGAGTTTGTCGGTGGCAGCAGCATCATAGATTGGATCGGAACCGTAACGAGTGAACGTTTTCAAACGGTCGCAAGGACGGTACTTGACCAGTGTTACCTGCTGGACAAAGCCGGGCTTGACCACGGCGAGCTGAGCAGGCTGGGCCGCCATGTCATCGTCTCGCATCAGGGCAGCCCCTGCATTGTCGACTTTGAAAGTGCTAGCACTAATCGCAGGACAGTCAACGTGAGTTCTGCGGTCCAGTCACTGTTCCTATACGGCGCGGTTGCAGGGCATGTAAAGAAAATCAGGCCCCAAGTCGATATTGAAAAGGCCATAGCTGCAATTAGGAATTACAAGAAACTACGCAGCAAAGAGAGCTTTGATGAAGTAGTCGAAACTCTTGCGATATAGATTTTTAATCAGCATCTTGCTTTTTCAGGGCTAGTTTGAATAAGGCCAGTCTCGCCTTTACTCCTTCTAAGGCGCTGAAGCACCTGTCGCTGCGAGACCCCGTGCTTGCAGGCATCATCAAGTCCGTAGGTAAATACAGTATTGAACAGAGGCCCGAACCCTTCCGCTCATTGGTCGAAGCTATAGTCTACCAGCAGCTTGCAGGGCGGGCGGCGGATACCATCTATGGCCGGTTCCTAAAGATTTACAGGGGCAGGTTTCCTTCGCCGAAGC
>Ga0070694_100000522_pt1 | contig 21215 bp, 28 predicted proteins | sample KBSK1251metaG_FD_65470 | JGI IMG/M metagenome (GOLD analysis project Ga0070694, IMG submission 65470) | Corn, switchgrass and miscanthus rhizosphere microbial communities from Kellogg Biological Station, Michigan, USA - KBS K1-25-1 metaG | ecosystem: Host-associated > Plants > Roots >... | reverse complement strand
GGGTGGCGGGATGGGCCCCGGGATGATGGGTGGCGGCTGGCAGGGCAACTGCCCGGGTGCTGCGGCATCTGGCCAGACCTCGGCGGGCCAGATCTCCGAGGACCAGGCCAAGGAGCTGGCCCAGCAGTACGCGGACCAGTATCTCAAGGGCTTCACGGTCGAGCGGGTGCTGCCGTTCACCGGGAGGGGCGGGACCATGTACTCGGTGGAGCTGAAGGGGCCTGAAGGACAGGTGCGGTCCTTCCACGTGAACCCCTGGGGTAACGTGATGCCGTTCGGCGGCCCGATGCGGCGCGCCGGGTAGCCACACGCTTTCCCGTGCGATCCTCGCGACCCCCGGCACCCGGGGGTCGCGTCCGTTTCCCCTCCGGGCGTGCTAGCATGAGCGCCACGAGCGGCCCATGAAGCCCCCGTTCCCGCTCCGCTACTTCCTGGCCTCTATCCTGTTGCTCGCGGGCCTCGCCACGCTGTTCTCCCTCTCCACGGCGCTCCGCACCCAGCAGGAGCTCCGCCGCCAGCTCGAGGAGAAGGGAGAGGCCCTGGCCGAGGCGCTCGATATCTCCAGCCGCAACGCGATCCTGAGCAATGCCCTCATCGAAGAGATGATCGCCCAGCGGCTCCTGGACAATGCCCGCCTGGTGGACCAGCTCCTGCTCTCGCGCCCGCCCGACCGCCAGTGGCTGCAGCGGATCAGCACCGCCAACGGCCTGGCGCGCATCGATCTCCTGGATCGCAGCGGCCACCCGTACGAGCCGCCGCCGCGGCCGCCCATGATGCCGGGCATGATGATGGCACGGCCACCGGCCACGGCCGCCGAGGCGCAGGAGCGGCACGCGATGATGATGTACACGTGGGGGCGGCGGTGGGCGCCCCCGGCGGGGGGGGACGAGGCCCCGCCGGCCGTCCGCGACCGGAAGTTCTGGGAGGGAACTGTGCTGGGTGTCGCCGTGGGGGCCCGCAGCTTTCCCGGCATCATCGCGGTCCACGCCGACGCCCATTCCGTGCTGGATTTCAGCCGGACGATCGGCGTCCAGCACCAGGTGGAGGAGCTGGGTCGCCAGGCCGGCGTCGAATCCATCGCGCTCCTGGACCGTGACCTGACCGTGCTCGCGCACTCCGACCCGGCCCGGGTCGGCCAGCGGGAGACGGACGAGGCGCTGCGGGCGACGCTCGAGCATCGGGGTATCCTCGCGCGCATGGTCCAGCGGGATGGGACGGACACGGTGTACGAGGTGGCGAGGCCCCTGACGCTGGAGGGGGCGCGCACCGGGTTGCTCCGGATCGGGCTATCGACGGCTCCCATGGACCGAGTCTGGCGGCGCGATCGGCTCGCCGCCGTGCTCATGGCCGTGGCAGTCCTCGGGCTGGGCGCGCTCGGCATGGCGACCATCTTCTTCATCCAGAACCGTCACCTGACCCAGATCAAGGGGCTGGAGGCGGAGATGGCGCGCGGCGAGCGGCTGGCGACCGTGGGGAACCTGGCCGCGGCGGTGGCGCACGAGATCCGCAATCCGCTCAGCGCGATCTCGATGGGCCTCCAGCGCCTCCGGGCCGAGTTCGAGCCCGCCGAGCGGGAGGAGTACCGGCGCATGCTGGACCTCGTCCAGGGTGAGGTCCGTCGGCTGAACGCGATCGTCGAGGAATTCCTTTCCCTCGCCCGCCCGATCGAGCTCCGGCCCGAGCCGGTTCCGGTCGCGGCGCTCCTCGACGAGATCCGCCGGCTGGTGGAGCCACAGGCCGGGCGGGCCGGAATCGTGGTCGAGCAGGCGGTCCCGGATTCCCTGCCGGACCTCCGCGCCGACCGGGACCGCATCAAGCAGGTGCTGCTGAACCTGGTGTTGAACGCGATCGAGGCCATGCCCTCCGGCGGCCGGCTGACCCTGGGCGCGGCCGCGTCGGGCCCGGCGCTCACCCTCACGGTCGCCGACACCGGGAGCGGCATTCCGCCGGACCTGCTCCCGCGCGTGTTCGAGCCCTACGTGACGAGCAAGACCCGGGGCCTCGGGCTGGGACTCGCCATCGCCCGCCGGATCGTCGAGGCCCACGGCGGCCGGATCGAGGCGGAGAGCGGAGCCGGGCAAGGGGCGCGCGTCCGGGTCACGCTCCCGCGCGACGGATCGGCCGGTGGCTGAGCCGTTTCGGATCCTGGTGGTCGACGACGAGCCGGCCCAGCTCGAGCTCGTGGGCGGCTTTCTCAGGAAGCAGGGTTTCGAGGTCGCGGAGGCGGCCAGCGGGCGGGCCGCCGTGGCGCGCTTCAAGCAGGAGCCGTTCGACCTGGTGCTGACCGATCAACGGATGCCGGACCTGTCGGGCCTGGACGTGCTCGCCACCGTCCGGGCGGCAAGCCCGGACACGGCGGTCGTGATCATGACCGCCTACGGCACGATCGAGACCGCCGTGAGCGCCGTCAAGGCCGGCGCGGCCGACTACCTCGCCAAGCCACTGAACCTCGACGAACTCCTGCATCGGATCCACCAGATCCAGGACCGCCGCCGCCTCCTCACCGAGAACCGCGAGCTGCGCGCGGCCCTGGCCGAGCGTCACCGCGTGGAAGGGATCATCGGCGAAAGCGGCCCGATGCAGGAGGTGCTCTCGGTCGTCCGCCGGGTCGCCGCGAGCGATGCCACCGTGCTGATCCGGGGCGAGAGCGGCACCGGCAAGGAGCTGATCGCCAAGGCGCTCCACTACGCGAGCCCCCGCGCTGCGAGCGCGCTGGTGAAGGTCAACTGCGCGGCCCTCGCCGAGAGCCTGCTGGAGGCCGAGCTCTTCGGCCACGAGAAGGGCGCGTTCACCGGAGCGGTCACTGCGCGCAAGGGCCGCTTCGAGCTCGCCGACGGCGGCAGCCTCTTCCTGGACGAGATCGGCGATCTCCCGCCGCATCTTCAGGTGAAGCTGCTCCGGGTCCTCCAGGAGCGGGAATTCGAGCGCGTCGGCTCGAGCCGGCCGATCAAGGTGGACGTGCGACTCCTCGCCGCGACCCACCGGGACCTCGAGACCCTCGTCCGGGAAGGCCGGTTCCGCGACGATCTCTACTACCGCATCAACGTGGTCACCATCCAGCTGCCCCCGCTGCGAGAGCGCCGCGAGGATCTGCCCCTGCTCATCGATCACTTCCTGCGCGCCTTCGCGGACAAGAACGGCAAGCACATCCGCGGGTTGACCCGGGAGGCGCGCGAGACGTTGCTGCGCTACGACTACCCGGGCAATGTGCGGGAGCTCGAGAACCTGATCGAGCGCGCGGTCGTGCTGACCCGTGACGACGTCGTCGGTCTCACGGACCTCCCTCTCACCCTCGACCCGCAGGCGGCCGAGCCCGAGACCGGTCCGGGGCTCGTCGCCGCGGTCGAGGGCCTCGAGCGCCGCATGATCCGGGAGGCGCTGGCGAAGGCGGACGGCATCCAGACGCATGCCGCCGAGCTCCTGGGGATCGGCGAGCGGGTGCTCCGGTACAAGCTCAAGAAGTACGGCCTCGCCGGTCCCCCATGATCCGTCTCCCCGGCAAGGACACCCGCGGAGCCCCTCCCGCGCATTCCGCCATGCTCGCTCAGCCCTTGTTGTACTCGTCGTGGCGGCGCCACCAGAGGCCCGTGTCGTTGCGCCCCTTGGGAGCGCGGTCGAGCCACTGGTACATGCCCCAGAGGCCGTCCACCCCGCGCGCATAGGTGGAATAGGCGTGGTAGACCACGCCGTCCTCGAGCGCGAACGCGCTCAGGCCCGGCCGCTCGCGCGCGTACGTGGCCACGTCGGTTCCGCTCGAGGCCGCGAACGCGACGGGCCCCTCGTCGGCGACCTCCGGCTTCGCGTCGTCCAGAGCGTGGCCGCCGCGCTCGTAGTTGTACTCGATGGTCCCCTTGCGCTGCTGCTCCTCGGTGAACGAGACGTTGAAGTCGAAGTTGAAGTCCCGGTCGAACGCAGACGCCCAGGGAAACGTCCACCCCATCCGCCGCCTGTACGTCTGCAGCTTCGCGAGCGGCGCCCGCGACACCGCCCACAGCATCACGTCGTGGTTGGCCAGGTGCACCGCGAACCCGTTGAAGCCGTCCGCGATCGCCGAGCAGGACGGACACCCCGCCTTGTAGTCGGGCCCGAACATGAAGTGGTAGACGAGGAGCTGCGACCGCCCCCGGAAGAGGTGCGCCAGCGAGGCGCTCCCCTCGTCGGTCTCGAATCGATACTCCTTGTCGATCCGGACCCACGGCAGCTCCTGCCGCCGACGGGCCAGCTCGTCACTGCGCCGCGTCAGCTCCTTCTCCGCCTGGAGCAGCTCGAGCCGCGCGGAGAGCCACTCTTTACGTGTCCCGGTCATGTGCTTCGTCATCGCTCTTCCCTCCTTTCGCGATCGCCGGCTGGCTGATCGCGCCGTTCGCGTAGTAGCTTGGTGGCCACATAGGTGGTGATGCCGCCCGCCGACACTCCGCCGGCGACGTAGAGCCCCACCGTGGCCAGGCACACTGGACACATCAGGGCTTGCGCACCGCGCGCACCTTGCCGCTGGTGCTGCCGCCGCAGTAGAAGGCCCCGGCCCCGTCGGCCTCGAGGCCGCTCACGACCACGCCGGCGGGCATCTCCAGGCGCTCCAGGACCTCACCGGTTTTCGGATCGACGCGGCGGAGATCGCTGCGCTCGTCCTCCATGGTGGCGTGCCAGAGCTCGCCGTCCACCCACGAGACGCCGGTGACGAAGCGATCCGACTCGATCGTCCGCAGGACGGCGCCGGTCTGAGCATCGATCTGGTGGATCTTGCGGGCGCGGTACTCCCCGACCCAGAGCATCCCCTCGGCCCAGGTCAGGCCCGAGTCGCCGCCGTGGGCCGGCGCGGGGATGGTGGCGACGACCCGGCCCGAGCGCGGATCGACCTTCTGGATCCGGCCGCCGGCGAGCTGCCAGAGGTGCTTCCCATCGAAGGCGGTGCCGGCCTCGGCGGCGACGGCGAGCTCGCGGACCACGGCCCCGCTGTCGGGCTCCAGCGCGACGATGCTCTCGCCGCGGGCGAACCAGACGTGGGCCCCGTCGAAGGTCACGCCGTGGACGCTGTCGATGCCGGGATAGGGGCCGTACTCGCGAAGGATCTCCGCCTGCCTGGTCTTTCGTGTCGTTCCCATGACCCAAGACTACCCAACCGGCAGCGCCCCCGGGAGTAACAAGGTTGTCGCGAATCCGCCGAGCGCCGGCGCGAGCCAGCGGCGGGATCGACCGCGGCCGACGGTGCGCACCGCCGCCGCTTCCTCTAGCTGGCGCAGTGCACGCTGGACGGTTCGCTGGCTCGAGCCCAGCGCCCGCGCGAGCCCCGAGGTCGACCACGACTCGCCGCCCTCGAGCAGGGCGACGATCGCACCGGCGGGACCGTCGATCGGCGGCGCCAGCACGACCACGGCCCGGCCGCCGGCGGGGACGAGCGCGAAGCCGCGCCGGGTCGCCTCGATCCGGGCGAGCGGGCGCAGAACGGCGCGCAGGCGGCCGAGCTCGACGCGGAGCCGGGCGCGGTGCGACTCGTTGGCCGCGCGCGCCTCGAAGGCGCGCTCGATGAGGCGATCGCGCGGCACATCGGCCGGCCACGCCTCGGCGAGCGCGCCGACGAGCGCGAACAGAACCGGGCGGCCGGCGAGCGGGACGGAGCGACCCGGGCCGCGCACCGCACGCCGGCAGGCGTCGACGACGAGGTCGCCGGACGCGAACAGGGCCTCGACCTCGTCGAGGCAGACCCGCCGGGCCACGCCCCCGCGAATCAGGCGCGCCGAGGGCGCCGCCAGGGCCCGCCGGGCCCGGGCCACCTCCGCGAGCAGGGCCGGGATACCGGCGGCGAGAGCGGCGGCGTGGGCGCGGCCGATCGCGGCGGCGGCGTCCCCGACCCGGACGCGGCGGAGCGCCAGCTCGGCGCGGGTGAGCTCGGCGCGGGCCGCGAGCGGCAGGGGCGCCCCGGCGAGGTCGACCGCCGCGAGCGTCCGCTCGGCCGCCGCGAGCTCGCCGACGAGGAGATGGCGACGGGCGCCCACGAGGCGGGCGAAGCGGGCGTTCGCGCGATCGCCCAGCACATCGAGCGCCTGCGCGGCTGCGGTGAGGGCGCGCGCCGGCCCGCTCAGATCGCGCGCGGCGAGGGCGACCTCCGCCTCGGCGACCTGACAGCGCGCCTGGGCAAGGCGCTCGCGGGGGCCGAAGCCGCGGGCCGCGCGCCGGAGGAGCTTGCGCGCCCGGTCGTAGTCGCCGAGCTGGGCCATGGCGGTGCCGCGCAGGGCGAGGGCCGGCGGGTCGTCCCGCAGCGCGACGTGCTTGAGGGCGCCGAGGGGATCACCGACCGCCAGCGCGCGCGCGGCCGAGGCGACGAGGGGGTCCATGTCTTCTACGAGGGACAGGCGGTGGTGGCCCCGACGGGAAGCGCCACTCGCTGCACGAAAGCATTCTAGATCTGAGGGTTACGAAACGCGTGTACTGAGCCGGATGGTACGATTTCTGGTACACGCGGTCAAGGGCCTTGGGCACATCCACGGAAGCAGGCTGATTCGCTCGCTAGGGTCCGGGCACCACTCCCGCGACCACCAGGAGCGCGAGACTCGTAAGGAACAGCACCACGCCCAACGTCACCGCCCACGGATGTTCGGCTGGACCGGGGCGTTTCTCGGCCGCTTCCGGTGAATCTCGCACGAACGAGTGGAACGGGTTCGAGACTGGGACCACCTTCTGACCTATCTCCCCCGCCCGTTCCTCCGAGGCTCATCCTCAATCAGTCTGGCGGTCCATTCCCCTCGCTCGCTCTCCGTCACCGTCACGCGCACGGTCGCGCCCACAAGCACGTCCTGCGTCGAGAGACCGGGCGGGATCGTGATGCAGGTGCCAGCTGCGAGGGTAATGCGGTCGCGGCGGGCTTCACGCTGGATGCCAGCGCGGATGGTGGGGTCAGTCAGGAGGGTCCAACGGACCAGCCGTAGCTGAGCCCGCCTCTCCCGCACGCGCATGGGCCGGCCGAGAAGATCTGCCTTGTTGCCAGTACGTCCATGGCGTCTTGGATCAACTGCGGCTCTTGGTGGAGGTCGCTCGCGATACATCGTGCGCAATGCGCGTGGCCTTGGTGATCCCGTAGCCACTGCCGCACTTCGCTCTCGATCACGTCATCGGCCACAGTGGCATCCTCGACTCTCCACAACGCAGAGAGTAGCGCAGCCACCTACTGCTACACCACCAGCCGCCTCACTTCATCAGACCCACCTGGCTGGACCTCCGACATGACATGAAGGGTAACGGCTGGTGGAAGCTGAGTGGAAATCCTGGTCCGCGCACTCGACTGTTGGTGTAGGTTCGACGTGCCTGGCCACCTTCTGCCCCGTCCCGTCCTAGTCGGCCAGACGGAGGCTTGTATGGATCGACGTGCATTCATCGGCACCTTGACGGTCGGCCTCCTCGCCGGGCCGCTCGCCGCCGAGGCGCAGCAGGCGGGAAGTCCGCTCCGGCTAGGGTTCATGCCGCTGGGTTCACCGTCCAGCACGTACGACCAGTCGCTCGTCAACGCGTTACGACAGGGCTTGCGGGAGGCTGGCCTCGTAGAGAATCGAGACGTCGTACTCGATGTCGTGTGGATCAGCAGCGAGCCTGAAACCTATCAGGCGGTCGATGACCTGATCGAGCGTAAGGCCACGCTGCTGATACCCTGCGGTTCAAGCGCGTCGGTGGCCGCGATGCGCCAGACGAAGACGATTCCCATCGTGTTCGTCAGCGTCGGCAACCCCGTCGGCATCGGGCTCGTTAAGAGCCTCTCACGCCCGGGCCGCAACGTCACGGGGTTCAGCGACATGCTTGCGGAGCTGAGCGGCAAGTACGTGGAGCTGGCCAGCGAGCTGGGCAAGCCGCACGCGCCGGTCGACTACCTGTGGCATACCTTGTGGCCAGATGGCCAATACAGGTTTCAGGCTACCGAGCGAGCCGCTAAGTCGCTTGGTGTGAAGCTTCGCTCGCGAGGGATTGGCGACATCGGCGAAGTGGACTATGTCATGGCCGCGATGAAGAGCGAGGGCGCGGTAACGCTCGTCATTCAGCCCAGCCCGTTCACGTTCCGGCAACGACATCGGCTCATCGACGCCGCGATGAAGCATGGCCTGGGGACGATATATCCATTCCCGGCCGCCGCAAGTGACGGCGCAATGATCGCGTTTGGCCCGGACTACGTGCACATGTATCGCCGGGTTGGCTCCTACGTGAACCGAATCGTCAATGGGGCGAGACCAGCTGACCTTGCCGTGCAACAGCCCACCAAGTTCGATCTCGTCATCAACCTCAAGACCGCCAAGGCCCTCGGCCTGGCGATCCCGCCCTCGCTCCTGCAGCGGTCGGATCAGGTGATTGAGTAGCGGAGTAGGTCTGTCGCTGTACTACCTCGCCGCCTGCGGCTGGTGTGGCGCCACGCTCGAGGTCCGCAGCCCGCCGCGTGCGCGGGGGCGGCGGTTCGTCTGCGCCTGCACGGCCTACCATCGGAAAGGGACGAGCGTCTGCGCCAATCAGGTGCAGCTCCCGCTCGCGCTCGCCGATGCCGCGCTGCTCGCGGCGCTCCGAGATAAGCTCCGTCAAGTGGAACAGGAGATGGCGCGCCTGCTGGCCCTGGCAAAGATGGCCGGGCCGTCGAAGTTGCTGGCCGACGAGTTCCGCACCCTCGAGCGGCGCCGGGCTCAGCTCGAGCAGGCCACCCAGCAGGCCGTGGTGCTGCCCCCCGCGGTCGATCTGGATCGGCTCCGCGCCCTCCTCGCCGAATGGCGCGAGCGGATCCACCGCGAGATGCCGATCGCCCGGCAGATGCTCCGCGTGCTCTTCCCCGAACGGATCCGCTTCAGCCCGGATGCCGAGCAGCAGACGGTGGAGCTGCGGGCGGACTGTGCGGTGGGCCGTGTTTTCGAGCGGTTACTCGTACCACAAACGGTGATGGCCCCAACGGGATTCGAGAGCCACGATAATCACTTACCCGTAACTACGCGCGTCCTCAGTCCTTCTTCACTCGACGCGATAGGGCGAGAGTAGCGGACGACGGTAGCAGGGACAAGCCCGGCTCATCACCCGGAACGCGCGGTGCCGCGTTGAAGCTCGCCCGCCTCGGTGTATGATCCTGTTTGTCATGGCTGACGAACCCTCGATGAGTGACGATCCCACCCAAGGCTACTTCCGTAAGCAAGGCAAGTGGGTCCCTGGAAGCACCCGGCAGGCGATTCGCGAGGCGCTCGGCCACGATCTTCCCGTTGGCTTCAACTCGCCGATGTGGACGCAGCGGCCCCTGACGCCCGGTCCCGATTGGTCTCGCCATAACATCAGCCCAAGCGACTCTAAGGCGGTAGAACACGTCTCCGTCTCTGGCGATGTGGTGCGGTTCTGTGGCGTTTGCTACGGGTACTGGCAAGACGAAGCGGCGGAGCGCCGACGACAGTCTCGCTAGGGCAGCTTGTTCCCCGCTCTCATGCACGCCACACAGCCCCTCGCCCGTTCCACAGGATCTCTCCGACGCCCTCAGCGCGATCCAGCCCTGGTGCAGGTGATCGCGAAGCTGGAAGAGAACACGGGGCCCTCGGCGTGGCCGTGACGGAGCTGCTGGGGTAGCGGAGGGACGGGCATGGATAGCGACCAACTGCGGAGGGTGATGCGGGATCTGGGCGACGCGATCAACGCTTACCAGCAGGGGCAGGGGTTTGTGGGGATTGAGAACTTGCCCAGTGACATCGAGCAACTCCGCGGCGCTTCATATGTCCGCCACGCGCAGGAGATTCGCTTAGCGCTCAAGCGGAAGGATCACGGCGCCATCCTCAGCGAGTTGATCCTCGTCTTGGAAAGACTTGAACGAGGGAGGGAATGAGGACGCAAGACGGACCCGGGGTGCGCGAACACCCGCGGGGGGACGGCCCCGCAAGGCCCAACGACGACAGGCCGGGACGCTCGTTAGCGCAGAGACACACCGGCGTAGCAGAGGGAGGGGACCGATGAACCAGTCCAGCGCATCAGCACGCGAGTCGATTCCATTGGGTCCCGTAACCATCGCGCTGATCGAAGACGCAGCCAGAGACCTTGAGGCGTTCAGCGAGATGACCATGACGCCGGGCCACTGGCCCTCTTGGAGCTACGAGCAAGTCCCCGATGGGCTGGCCCTCTGTCTCGGCTGCTGGCGGCCGATCACGGCGCCGCAGCTCGGCGTGGAACCCTGCCCTGGCGCGCGTCGGAAGCGTCTGGCGCCGCACTTTAAGTGCGTCGCTACGCTCGTCGCACCGGTATCCGGCGGAGACGAGCCACTCGTCGACGGAGCCGACGCGCTGCTAACCGGACCATCGCCCGTCGAGCCGCCTGGACCACGCGACCTATCATGGTGACCCGGCTTATCGCAGGCATCGTGCCAGCGACACATCCGCGGTCCCGCTGGAACTTAGGCAGCCGCGCTATCTTTGCGCTGAGTACCGGCCTGCCCACCATGGGCTGCGCGATACGCGATCAGTCGCCCAGGATTACCTAGGCGATGATCGCCGCCATCTACGCCCGCAAGAGCACCGACGACAGCGACCGGAATGAAGAGGCGCACTCGACCACGCGCCAGGTGGAGCGGGCCACGGAGTACGCCCGCGGCAAGGGCTGGACGGTGGACCCCCGCCACGTGTACGTCGATGATGCGGTGAGTGGGCGCCGAGTGGAAGCACCGGCCCGGGTTCAATGCCCTGCTCGCGGCGTGCGACCCGCGCCCCCAGTTCGGCGTGCTCATCGTCTCCGAGCTGTCCCGTATCGGGCGCGATACGGTGCGCACCCCGGGGCGCCTCCAGCTCGAGGAGGCGGGCGTCGAGATTCACTCCTACCTGAGCGGCGCGCCGATCTCGCTGGCCAGCGAGGCCGGCGAGATGGCCACCGTGCTGCACTCCCTGCTCGCGTCCTTCGAGCGCCGCCGCGCCCGGGAGCGAACCTATGACGCCCTCCGGCGACGCCGAGGCCGGGGCCGTCACCGGCGGGCGGGTGTTCGGCTACGTGAATCAGCGCAATGGCGATGGCTACGTGCACCGCGTGATCCACCCGGACGAGGCCGCCACTGTGCGGCGCATCTTCACGCTATACGCCGAGGGCGCGGGCCTCACCCGGATCGCCAAGCTCCTGAACGCCGAGCACGTCCCCGCCCCCGCGGCGGCACCGGGACGTGGGCCGGCACGGCGCTCCGCGACATGCTGCGTCGGTCCCTCTATGCGGGCGTGCGGACCTGGAACCGGACGCAGAAAGGCACGCGCGGCGGCACCAAGTCCCGCCGCATCCGCGCGACTGCCGAGTGGCTCGAGCGCCCCGCCCCCGAGCTGGCCATCGTGGAAGCCGAGCTCTGGGCGCGGGTGCAGGCGCGGCGGGCCGCGAGCGGGAGCACCTACCTGCGCCGGATGAATGGGCGCCTCATCGGCCAGCCCTCCGGGGCCGACGTCGAATCCCCCTACCTCCTCTCCGGCATCGCCGAGTGCGCCGAGTGCGGCGGCTCCCTCGTGGCCATGACGCGCTCACACGGTCGGCAGCGGATGCCGTTCTACGGCTGCCTCCGCTACCACAAGCGCGGCGTGCAGGCCTGCCGCAACTGGCTCCAGATCCGGCAAGCGGTGCTCGACGGCGCGGTGCTCGACGTGCTCAGCACCGCGCTCGCGCCCGACGTGCTCGCGGAGGCGATCGAGGTGGCCGTGGCCGAGCTGCGCGCCGGGCAGGTGGAGCGGGCCGCGCGGCGGGCCGCGATTGCCGCCGAACTGGCGGCCGACGTGGGGCGGGAGCGGCGACTGCTCGACGCGCTCGCCGACGGGGACGGTACGGCCACCGCGATCCGCGAGCGGCTCCGCGAGGAGCTGGCCCGCCGCGATCGGCTCACCCCCGAGTTGGCGGAGCTGGACGCGGCCGGCGTGGTGGATACCGAGGCGCTCCTGCGCACGGTGGAGGCGGGGGCAGCCGATCTGCGCGGCCTGCTCGGGCGGCACGTGGCGCAGGCGCGGCAGGTGATGCGGCAGCTCGTGGAGGGGCGGCTGATCTGCCAGCCGTTCGAGGATGGGGGGGCGCGCGCGGCTACACGTTCACAGCCACCGGCACGTATCGGAAGCTCGGCGTACCGGTGATCGAGCCCGCCGCTGTCAACGTCGGTGGTGGCCCCAACGGGATTCGAACCCGTGTTTCAGTCACGACCACGTTTTCGCCAGCAGCATCAACTAGTTCTTGGCCACATACAGCGTAGCAACCCGACGCGACCAAAACATGCGGGTTCCCCGCGGCATTTTTCCGTCGGCCGGGTGGTCCGGGCCGCGCGGCAGCAGCACCGCCCCCGACCGAGCAAAAGGTCGTGGTCATCCGGAGCGACGATCCGGCGCCTGCCCCGCTCATGAGCTCAAGGGGCTCCTGACACGACGGCGTATCCGGCAGGTCTTCCGGTCAGTTGGGCATCATAGGCTGCCGGTGGCGCTCGTTCGCCAACTCACGCTCGGCATCCAGCCAGTCCTCCATGTCGTGTCCGGGCGTCGCCCCGCGTAAGAGCCAGAGCTCATACGCGCGCCGGGCAATGTGCTCCGTGGCGGGCTGACAGCACCCGCACTTCCCCGGCCCTCCACCCTTCTGTTCCGTCGTCTGACCGCTGCCTTCGATTGTCATTCTAAGATCTCCTCTTATGGTGAGTCGGGGGTCGCCCGTTGCCGGACGGAGTCCATGCGAAGAATGCGGGTCAAAACGCCATTAAACGGCGAGGCCCAGACGATAAAGTACAGCCGGCCGCGCGGAACAGCCAGAGTCCAGTCCGCCGGGAAGATGGGCAGGCACGGGACATCCTCGCCATTGACCCGGTACGCCCCGTCGAAGCGGCCGCCGTGACCCTGTTGCTTGTTGGTTGCGGGTCGTAACAGTAAGCGTGTTGAGCTAAGCCCCTATGCCCAGATGCTGTGCCTTCGCGATCCTCCGATGTTCCGCTCCTCTGTCTTCACCTTCTGTCGTCACGTCCCCTGTCGTCATGTCCTCTGTCGTCATGTCCTCTGTCGTAACCTCGATGGCCGCCATCGCGGCCGCCTTCATCGACGGGGACGGGGATAAAGCACCCCGAGAACAAGACGGTGACAAACAGCACCAAGAGCATCCTGATGATGGTCATACCTTGACCTCCTGAGTCTCAGAACCCGCCCTCTGCTGACGGGTATCATCTTGACCGATGCTCCCGCCCCTCAGCGAGCGCCGTGACCGAGAGCCGCCTTAAGCCCTAGCCCTTGTTCCCCGCACGAAGTGGACCACCACCGCAATGAGGGCGACGATCAAGAGCAGGTGAATCAGCCCTCCAGCCGCGTGAAATGCAAACCAACCCAGAGCCCATAACACCGCTAGAACAATGGCCACAATCAGGAACATCGGAGCTCCTTTCAGAGGCTCAACAACCTCTCTGGCCTACCGCGATCCTCCTGCGTCTGGCTAGGCATAGGCACGCGCGCCCGCCGCCGCAGCGCCTTCACGCGGCGGACGGACGAACCGGCGCCTTGGCACCTACCGCGGGCTCTACCTCGTGAAGGTGAGTTCGTTCTTGACCGACTTCACGCCGGGGACGCCGCGCGCGATCTCGGAGGCCTTGGCGCTCGCGCCGATGCTCGGCACCTGGCCCGTCAGCGTGACGACCCCGGCATCGGTCCGGACATCCACCTTCTTGAGCTGCGTGTTCTTCGAAAGACGGGTCCCGACGGCCTTCGCAATGTCGCTATCGCTGGCGTCCACCGCCTTCCGGGCCGTCGGCGCCACCACCTGGAGATCGTTCTTCACGGACTTCACGCCCTCGACCCCCTGCGTGATCTCGCCGGCGGCGCTCTTGGCCTCGGCGGAGTCGACCTTGCCGCGGAGGTGGACGACCCCCTTGGTGGTGTCGACGCTCACCTGGGTCCCCTTCACCCGCTCGTCGGCGAAGAGCGAGATCTTGGTCTTGGAGGTGACCCAGCTATCGGTCACCATCGTCTTGGCTTCCTGCGTCGTGGTCTGGGCCTGCTCCTTCGCCTTGGCCGCCGTGTCGGCGGCCCCCGCCGTCAGCGGGGCCGCGGCCATGAGTGCCATCAAGATCGCTGCCGTAGCTGTCGTAGTACCGCACCGCATAGTCCGATCCTCCTCACGTACGGGTTGAACCGACGACTCGTTGTCCGGTCGCCGGGCTCTCGAGCTGCACGGGCTGTCCCTCCGCATCGCGGTCGCCTCGCTCGGGCTCGCCGTCCGGCGCCGGCCGGTCCGGCTCGGGCGCATCACGATCGGGATCCTGCAGATCCTTCCGACCGATGCGCGGCGTGGACCCCAGCGCGCTCGGTCCGTTTCTTCGGCTGTTGCCCTTTGCACGTCCCATGGGATCCTCCGTCTTGATCACGGTCGAGCGACGTCTCACCTAGACTCGCCAGTTTGTGCGGACTGCTCCCGGCTGGGGCGAGAGTGATCTCGCCCCAGCCTGCTCCGCGTCATCCTTCGCCGACTACTTGACCTCCTTCATGGGCGCCCCGCAGCACGTCCCGGCGGTGGGAGACGTCTTCCCACACTTCGCGCACTTGTATTGCGCCATGGCCCCTCACCTCCTCTCCTGCAACCGTGCTCTCAGTTCGCGTTGATGCGCTCCAGTGAACTAACCGATGTGACACGGCTCCGCCCGCGCCACGCGGAGCCGTCCCCGCTATGCTCCGACGCTTTTCTCCACTTGGCCGACTTTCTTCTGGACCTTCCCCCGGATCTGTTCGACCTGGCCCTCGACTTCGAGGTCGGGATTCTTTGTTGCTCGTCCAACCTCCTCTTTGACTTTACCTTTCACCTCGTGCAACGTTCCTTTTGCCTTGTCCTTCGTGCTTGGCTTCATGGATTGGCTCTCCTGTGACTCGATCGATGTGGGAATCCCCGCTAAGCACCCCGAACCGTCCGTGCATGGGCCAACACCGTTCCCTCGATTTCAGATCGACCAGGTCGAGCGCCATCCGCCGCAGGAGTCGATCTGCTCCGGCGATCGGGGCTCGTCGAACTGCTAGGTCTGCCCACCCGCCGTCGTCGCGCGGGCGACCGGCCGCGCACCCCGAACGGAGTCGGCGCCACCCGCTCCGGTGGCCGAGATCTCCTGCGCTCCGGTCCGTTCCAGGATCTCCTTGGCCCGCTTCGTCCACGCCGCATTGTCCCCATGCACGGAGAGGAGGATTGCGCCCTCCTTGACCCGGACCTCATACCGCTTCGCGGCGTGTTCGGGAATGCCCATGCCGATGAGCGCCCCGGCGATGCCGCCGACTGCTCCGCCCGCCCCAACCCCCGCGAGCGCCCCCATGATCGGCCCGGCGGCGACCACGAGACCCAAGCCCAGGATGGCCAGCGCGCCAATGCTCACCAGCCATCCCAAGGCACCGCCCAACACCGCACCCGTCCCGGCGCCCGCGGCCGCGCCCTCGGGAGCCCGGGTCCCTTTGTCACGGGCGAAGTGCTTGGACCCGGCTTTCTCCGGAAAGAGGACCGAAATGTCCGCGTTGCGAAAGCCGGCCTCCTTGAAGACGTCCACGGCGTTCTCCACCCCAGCGTAGTCAGAGTAGATCCCTAACACGGCGGTCTTTGCCTTTGACATGTTGCCCTCCTCACTGCAAAGAGAGTCGCAAAGACGCCCGAACCGTTCCATCACGACTTGAGTGTGGGCCGCGTCATCTGACCCCTCTATTGGACCTTGGGCTACCCCGCGTGCGCTCGCGGCATGAGAGGAAGAAGCCAGTGAAGTCGCCTGCGACTGGTTTGATCACCGTCGGCTACACGGCTACCGGAGAGTGCCAGGACGTCACGAGGAACTTCGCATCGATTCCCGCTCGTCAGAGCCGTCCCGTCAGGAGGAGGATGATGACGATGAGCAATATGAGCCCCAAGCCGCCGGTCGGATAGTAGCCCCAGCCTGAACTGTAGGGCCACGTCGGAAGCGCCCCGATCAGGATCAAGATGAGCAAGATGACCAAGATGGTGCCGATACTCATATGCTCCTCCTTCTATCCCTTCTCGTAGTCGGTACCCTTGCTCCAACGCCTCAAGACGAGATGTCTGTTCGCGGCGACTCGGTCAGCCCTCACTTGACCCGCATGGCATTCTTCACGGACTTCACGCCCGCGACCCCGCGGGCAATTTCCACCGCCCTGTTGATGTCCGCCTGCGACGTGACGAAGCCGCTCAATTGGACGACGCCCTTGAAGGTTTCGACGTTGATTTCGGCGACTTTCAGGTTGGGCTCGTTCAAGATCTGCGCCTTCACCTTCGACGTAATGACCGAGTCATCCACATATTCCCCCGTCCCCTCGTGCGTGCGCGTGCTGCCGCACCCCGCAATCGTCGCCAAGAGCATGGGGAGGACAAAGATCGCGATCCCTCTGAGTGCTGTCATGGTCATACCCCCGATGAATGAGAATTCACGGTGCGCTTCCGCCCGACGAATGTCCTTTCGACCGTGGCGACCACGTTGGAAGCCCCTTCCCTCCCTTCTCCTCCGGCTCGTCTTTTCCGTGCATCGAGCCACTTCCCGCTCCGACGGAGCAAGCAGCATCTGTGCCAGGACAGACGGCAGACGGATCGCGGACTTAGACGGTGGGAGAGGACGGCGACGCGGGAGCCGACGCCTCGGTGGGGTCGGCGCTCCCCATGTGGGCCACGCGCTCCATCGCAACTGCCCGCTCGGTCGCGCGAGCGCATAGCCAACATTCCGAGGGTCCTCAACCAAGTCCGGGGACGCCAAACGCGGAGGGCCCGCGTCTCCTCCTGGCAGAACCGGTGCCACATACTCGTGCAGGAACGCCATGACTGCTGAGGGCAGGAGAATGTCCCGCATCTCGCCCCCGTGACACGGACGTTGCGCAACCCCACTGCCCGTCAAGATAGGGATTTGCAGGGTGGCCACCCACTAGACGTGGACGTGGCCGCTTCACCTCAGAACCACGAACAGTACCAAGTCGCGCGGACGAGGTCTCTGTGTCGCAACCTCCACTAGGAGAAGTCCGGAGGTGAGGCGATGAGTTTCTGGAATGGGAGTCCGCTCAGGCGGTGAGGACGTCCCAGCCGATCTGGCCAGAGAAATGAGGCAAGCGCTTCATTGCCTCCTGCCGAGCTTGCGTCCTACTGTTCAAGGATCGGGGAAGGATTCGAAGGACCCCCCTCAGCGCCATGAACCTCAAGACGGAGGTTCTATGGAGGAGATGCCGCCCGACTTGCAGGGGCGCTCTTGGGCCTGAGCACGCCGCCGGCGCCGAACGATCGCTGGGGTTAAACAGAAATCCCAGCTTAAGCGCCTTCGCGGCCGCCGCAGCTGCCCGCGTTCGCGTCAGTTCATTAAGGCTGGCACCGCAGAGTCCGTCCCGGACACGCCGAGCCTATTGGACCAAAGTCCAATACCGGCTCGGCCCGCCCCCTGCTATGCATTCAGATGCGGCCGATGCCGTTCGGGCGGAGGCATGTTGGTAGCCGTGGCCGCCGCAGGATGTAAGTAAGAGTCTGTAGTCTCCTGAACCGCAGGCACGAGCCTCTTGCGGGCGTCGTGCCGAGGACGCCAGATGGACGAGCCCTTTCCTGCCCGTGACAGCCTCCGCGTGCTGGTTGGCCGTAAGCTCGCTGACGGCAACTTGCCCCGTGGCGCGCTCGGTGCGGTCTCACAGACTTACGGGGCTAGTGAGGTCTGTGATGCCTGTGCCAAGCATGTGTCGCCCTCGGACGTTCTCTACCGGGTGTACGGCGCGGGCTTCCGCCGCTTCCACTTTCATCGCGCGTGCTTCTCCATCTGGCGGGTAAAGTCCGCCGTGACCCTCGCGTCCCCGAGTAAGCCGACGCACTGGAACCTTAGCGCCCCCTAGCGCCGCTTCGACTCCCAGCCGCGCTCGCCCTCGCGGTGGTGGGGTGATCGCCGCCTTGGCGCGCTTGCCGAAGACCTTGGGCTTCTCCTTCGTGTCGCCGGTGCCCTCGCCGCCGGGCTTGTCGGTCCAGCGTCCGTGGTCATCGCGCGGATAAGCTTCCCCGTCAAGTAGACACCTCGAAAGTGAGACTTTACGGGGCTGACGTTGGTCCCAAGACGGGTCGTCGGTCACTCCTCGACGATCCCGAGCTTCTCGAATGCCTCCAAAGCCAGTCGCCGGCACACGTCGCTGGTGTGCGTCAAGCCGTCTTCTTCCCACACGGGATGGGTGACATACCAGAAGACGTTGCACATCAAGCCGTAGGCGCGCGCGTACTCATCCGCCGGCAGCGCGACCGGAGTTCCGAATCGAACCTCCCTCACGGTATTCTTCGCCTTCCTCTTCGTCTTCTTCGTGCCCATGTCAAGGCGGCCTCCTTTGACTACGACCCGAGTATCTTTCGAACATGTGGAACTTCCTGCTGGACCGGGCAGTACAGCCGATGCGCACCGCAAGCACGATCACGGTCAACTGGCTCTCGGCACGGGAGTTAGCGGCTCGGGGCGTTGCGGAGCCTCGGCCGGTCAGAGCCCCGGCAGAAACCGGTGCTATGAGCACTTCGGAGCGGCTGTCGATGAGCAGTGTCGCGGCCCACAACCTCCCGGCATGCTCCGCTACCGTGCTTTTCTGATGCCGGATGGACTTCTTGGGCCGTGGTCGCGTCGCGTTGTTACGTATATGGCGCCGCCGGCTTGACGAGGCTTGCCATGGCCCTGCTACCCTCCCACGGAGACCGGCACGGCTCCCGACCTTACCGGGCGGATTCGGTCGCGGGCGGTCTCCAGCGTCGAGGAGATCTGCTCCTTCGCTCCGTCGAGTAATCCCTCGGATGTCTCTTGCACCGTGCGCAGCACATCGTCCGCCTTGGCCCGGGCGGGGCCGAGGTTGTCCTTGACGTACTCCTGAATGGAATCGTGCCATACGACGGCGGTTACAACTCCGACTATCAGGCCTAGAACGAACCCTTTCATCATGATCTTCCCTCCTTGAGAGTCGTGAACTTATCTGAACCGCACATCCGGGCCGAACTCCAGTCGACACGGTCCGTCCCGCCTAGTGGGACCTGCGTCCACTAGGCATCTCCTCTTTCCTGATGATCACGAGGACTCGGGTCCCGCTCCCTTCACGATGCCCCGGCTCGCCTTTTCGGCACCCCGAACTGGCCTTCTCCTCTGGAGCCGCGCGGTTCGCCGCAGGCGGCCGGACCAGGCGAGGACGCCGCCCCCGCCAATCGTTACCCATGCGCAAGATTCTGCGTCGCAAACTCCCAGTTCAGGAGGTGGTCGATGATCGCGACGACATAGTCCTTCCGGCGGTTCTGATAGTCGAGGTAGTAGGCATGCTCCCAGACGTCCAGCGTGAGCAGCGGCGTCGCGCTCGTGGGAAGCGGGTCCTCGCCGTCGGGAGTCGCGACGACCTTCAGGGTGCCGCCCTCGGCGATGAGCCACGCCCAGCCGCTCCCGAACTGCCCCACCGCGGCCTCGGTGAATGTCTTCTTGAACGCGTCATAGCCTCCGAATGAGCTCTCGATCTTCTCGGCGATCTGCCGCGCCGGCTTCCCTCCGCCTTTCGGCCGCATGCTGTTCCAGTAGAAGGTGTGGTTCCAGGTCTGCTGAGCGTTGTGGAGGATCTGCACCTTCTTTGGATCGCCGGCCGTCTTCCTGACGATGTCCTCGAGCGACATGTCGGCCTCGGGCTTGCCACCGATGAGCTCGTTCAGTTTGTCGACGTATGTCTTGTGGTGCTTCCCGTAGTGGAAGCCGATCGTGTTTTTCGAGATGAAAGGCTCAAGCGCGTTGTCCGCCCACGGCAGGGGCAGCAGCGTAATCGGCTCGGCCTTCGTCAGGGTCCGGTTGGTCGTTGCCATGTCAACCTCCTCAAAATATTGACGGTCTCGCTGGTGGCCTCGTAGGCCGCGGTAATCCGCCCTACAGGAGCGTTCCCTACTTGGTGGCCTGACGCAGGGTCAGTTCGTTCTTCACCGACTTCACGCCGGGAACCATCCGGGCCTGTTCGGAGGCCTTGGCTGCCACCATGATGCTCGGCACCTCGCCGGTCAGCGTCACGACGCCGCCGTCGGTGCGCACATCGACCTTCTTGAGGTTGGCGTTCTTGGACATACGCGACTCGACCGCCTTGGCGATGTCCTTGTCGTTGGCGTCGACCGCCTTGCGGGCCGTCGGCGACACCACCTGGAGATCGTTTTTCACGGAATTGGCGCCCTCGATGCCGGTGGCGATCTCGGCCGCCGCGGCCTTGGCCTCACCGGAGTCGACCTTGCCGCGCAGGTGCACGACGCCGTTCTTGGTGTCGACGCTCACCTGCGTGCCCTTCACGCGCTCGTCCGCGAAGAGGGCGATCTTGGTCTTCGACGTGACCCAGCTGTCGCTGACCGCGACCTTGGCGGTCTCGGTCGTGCTCTTGGCCTTGTCCTTCGTCTGTTCCATCTTGTTCTCGATCTTGTCTTTGGTGGTCTGAGCCTGCGCCGCGAAGGGCGCCGCCGCGACGAACGCGCCGAGCACCGCAACTGCCATGATCGTTCCATACCTCATGAGTGTTCCTCCTTGAACGATAGAGAGTTAACTGCCTTGGGGGGGGCTTCCTCAGTGGTGAAAGATTCCGTATTGACTCTAGTCGATGCGCTCAGGCTCGCCTAGTGGACCTTGGTCCACTACGTCATCAGCGCCAGATACCCGATCCGGTCCGCCCAGTGGACCTACGTCCACTAGGCAGATCCTTTGGAGGTGGTTAGCATCGCTATCAGACGACGGTCGCCCGCGGCCTCGCCCCAGGCCATCGCACGTGCGGACGACTCCCGCGGGACGAGGACCACGGTGATCCTGCGCTCTATCTACCGCGCGTGGCCACGCGGGCCCTCGCTCCAATCCGAGACCCGAAAGGAGGACGGAACATGCCGACTGAAATCGGCCGCGAGGACGCACTGAAGCTGGTAGCGGAGGGGGCGCAGCTCGTCGAGGTGCTGCCTCAAGAGGAGTTCGACGAGCAGCATCTGCCGGGCGCGATCCACATCCCACTTCGGAAGATCGACGCCGGGGTCCGGGCGAGCTTGGCTCCCGAGCGCCCGGTGATCGTCTACTGCTGGGACTCTGCCTGAGACTTGAGCGCACGAGCCGCGTGGCGGCTCGAAAGCCTCGGGTTCGGCCAGGTGTACACCTACGCGGCGGGCAAGTCGGACTGGATGGCGGCCGGGCTCCCGACCGAAGGCGCGGCTGCCGGCCGACCGACTGCCGGGACGATCGCGCGCCGAGAGGTACCGACCTGCCATCCCGAGGAATCCCTCCGGGACGTTCGGGA
>Ga0070694_100000521_pt1 | contig 21231 bp, 19 predicted proteins | sample KBSK1251metaG_FD_65470 | JGI IMG/M metagenome (GOLD analysis project Ga0070694, IMG submission 65470) | Corn, switchgrass and miscanthus rhizosphere microbial communities from Kellogg Biological Station, Michigan, USA - KBS K1-25-1 metaG | ecosystem: Host-associated > Plants > Roots >... | reverse complement strand
CTGCTGTTTCCCGACGACGGGAAGCGGCACGAGCTCATAGACGGGGAGCATTACGTGACGCCCGGGCCAAACGCAAAGCATCAAGCGATTGTCGTGAACCTCACCGGGATGATGTGGAGTTATCTGCAACAGCACCCTGGTGGCCGTGTTTTCACTGCGCCGTTCGATGTCATCTTCTCCGAGTTCGATGTTGTCGAACCCGACCTCTTGTTTATTGCGGGTGAACGAAAGAATCAGATTCTGCTCAAACAGCATGTGCGCGGCGCACCGGACCTGGTAATTGAAATTGGATCGCCGTCGACGCGAAAGCGCGACGAAACCATCAAGCGGCATCTATACGAGCGTTTCGGCGTATCTGAATACTGGGTCATCGACCCGGAGCTCGATACGATCAAGGTCTATCGGCGTGTTGAGGAGCGGTTTGTACGCATTGCCGAACTCTCTCTCGAGAACGGCGATGTCCTGACTACGCCGTTGCTGGTCGGGCTCGAGATGCCGCTCTCGAAGATCTTTGAGAACTGACCTCACCGTCTTCACATCCGATCGGTTTGCCGATCACCTGAACCCGCCCGGCCATCCTGAACGGCTCGAGCGCGCCGAGGTGATGCAGGTGGTTGCCTCCGAATTCCGCCAGCGTGGCGGCGACGTCCGCGAGCCGCGGCCGGCCACCCGCGACGAGCTGGCACGCGTGCACGACCCCGAATACGTGTCGCTCGTCGCCGAGACCGCCGGGCGGGCGACGGCGCTCGACGCCGACACGTTCACATCCCCTGATTCGTACGAGGTGGCGCTGCTGGCGGCGGGCGCCGCGATCGGCTGTGTCGACCACGTCCTCGATGGGCGCGGCCGACGCGCGCTCGCGATGGTGCGGCCGCCCGGGCACCACGCGGAGCGGAACCGCGCCATGGGCTTCTGCCTCTTCAACAACATCGCGGTTGCCGCCGCCCACGCGCGTGCCCGCGGCCTCGGGCGCGTCGCGATCGTCGACTACGACGTGCACCACGGCAACGGCACACAGTGGAGCTTCTACGACGATCCGTCGGTGCTGTTCATCTCGTCGCACCAGTATCCGTACTATCCGGGGACGGGCGCGGCCACGGAGACGGGCACGGGGAACGGCGCCGGGTTCACGGTGAACCTGCCGATGGATGCCGGCGCCACCGACGCCGATTACGAGCTCGCCTACGCCACCGTCGCGTTTCCGGTGCTGCGCCAATTTCGACCCGAGCTGATCCTGATCTCTGCAGGCTTCGACGCGCTCGACAACGATCCGCTCGGCGGCATGCGGCTCACGTCCGGCGAGTTCGCACGGCTGACGGCGGCCATCACGGAGATTGCGCGGGACTGCTGCGAGGGCCGCGTGGTGGCGATCACCGAGGGCGGCTACGACCTCGCAGACCTGGCAGCCTGCCTGCGCGCGGTTATCCCCGTTCTGGCGGGCGAACCGCTCGAGGGTGCCGCGCCCGGCGGGGACGCGCGGCGCGGCCGCGCCGCGATCGAGGCCGCGCTTCCGGGCCTCCGCCGGTACTGGCAGCTATAATCGAATTCACGGCGGGTCCGCGACGCGTTTGCACCTGACGCGTCGCGGGACCCGCCCCACGTACGTAGGCCGGGTGCCGCGACGCGGCCGGTTCCTGCGCGTCGCGGACCCGGCAGAACTGATGACTGAATACCACCCGCAAGAGCTGGACAAGAAGTGGCAGCAGCGCTGGGCGTCCACCCGCGCCTTCGAGGTGACGGAGGATCCGTCGAAACCGAAGTACTACTGCCTCGAGATGTTCGCGTATCCCTCGGGACACGCGCACGTCGGTCACGTCCGCAACTACATCATCGGCGACGTGATGGCGCGCACCAAGCGGATGCGCGGCTACAACGTGCTGCACCCGTTCGGCTGGGACGCGTTCGGCCTGCCGGCCGAGAACGCTGCGATCAAGGACGGCGTCCACCCGGAGGAGTCGACGCGCGCGAACATCGCTCACATGAAAGGGCAGCTCCAGCGGCTCGGCATCAGCTACGCCTGGGAGCGCGAGCTCGCGACGTGCGACCCCGAGTACTACAAGTGGAACCAGTGGCTGTTCATCCGGATGTTCGAGCGGAACCTGGCGTATCGCCGCCGCTCGTCGGTGAACTGGTGCCCGAAGGATCAGACCGTCCTGGCCAACGAGCAGGTCGTCGACGGCGGCTGCTGGCGATGCGGCACGCCGGTGGAGACTCGCGATCTCGAGCAGTGGTTCTTCCGCATCACCGCGTACGCCGACGAGCTGCTGGACGCGACCGTCGAGTTGAAGATGTGGCCCGAGAAGGTTCTGACGATGCAGCAGAACTGGATCGGGAAGTCGGAAGGCGCGCGCGTGAAGTTCCCGATGGAGGAGGGCCCTGGCCCGCCGAAGCATGGCGAAGGCGGCTCCACGGACATCGAGGTCTTCACTACGCGCATCGACACGATCTTCGGCGCCACGTTCGTGCTGCTGGGGCCGGAGCACCCGCTCGTCGCGACGCTGGCCGACAAGACGAAGGACCCCGCCGCGTTCCGCAAGCACGTGCAGACGTTCCGGACGCAGGATCGCGCCGCGCGGATCAGCGGCGAGATCGAGAAGCAGGGCTTCGACACCGGCTTCCGGGCCATCAACCCGTTCACGAAGCAGCCAGTCCCGATCTGGGTCGCCAACTTCGTGCTCGGCGACTACGGCACCGGCGCCGTGATGGCCGTGCCCGCGCACGATCAGCGCGATTTTGAGTTCGCGCGCAAGTTCAACCTGCCGATCACGATCGTCATCGTCCCGGAAGACGGGCCCGCGCCCGACGCCGACACGATGCCCGAGGCTGCCGACGCCTACGGCCGGACGGTCGATTCGGGCGAGTTCTCGAACCTGCCGTCGGAAGAGGCGCAGCGCCGGATGATCGCGTTCGCCAGGGAGCGCGGCATCGGCGAGGGGACGGTCCAGTACCGGTTGAAGGACTGGGGCATCTCGCGCCAGCGGTACTGGGGGACGCCCATCCCGATGATCCACTGCGAGAAAGACGGGATTGTGCCGGTCCCCGACGATCAGCTGCCGGTCGAGCTGCCGAAGGTCGCGCACTTCACGGGGCGCGGTGACTCGCCGCTTGCCCAGGTGCCGGAGTTCGTCAACGTGAAATGTCCGAAGTGTGGCGGCCCAGCGAAGCGCGAGACCGACACGATGGACACGTTCGTCGACTCGTCGTGGTACTTCTACCGGTTCGCCGACCCGCGGAACGACACGCAGGCGTTCGACCCGGCGAAGGTGAAGTACTGGCTGCCGGTCGACTTCTACAGCGGCGGCGTCGAGCACGCGATCCTGCACCTGATCTACTCGCGCTTCTTCGCGCGCGTGTTCCGCGACCTCGGCATGGTCGATCACAGCGAGCCGTTCACCCAGCTCCTCACGCAGGGGATGGTGCTCAAGGACGGCGCGGTGATGTCGAAGTCGAAGGGCAACGTCGTCGACCCCGACACGATGCTGGAGAAGTTCGGGGCCGACGCGCTGCGGCTGTACGTGATGTTCGTCGCGCCGCCGGAGAACCAGGTGGAGTGGACCGACACCGGGCTGCGCGGAATCGCGGCCTTCCTCGCGCGCGTGTGGCGGCTGGTGGATCAATGGCTTGATGCCTTGGAGAAGTCCGGCAATCAGCCGATCAGCTCGAAGCTCAGTGACGCCGAACGCTCGCAGCGTCGTAAGACACACGAGACCATTCGTCGCGTCACAGTGGATATCGAGCAGCGCCAACAGCTCAACACAGCCGTCGCTGCGATGATGGAGCTGGTGAACAGTTTGTACGCCTTCACGGAAAGCACGTACGTTGGCCCCAATTCGGCGACCGTGGTTCGCGAAGCGATTGAAGCGCTCGTGCGTATGCTCTCGCCCTTTGCGCCTCACACATGCGAAGAGCTTTGGGAAATGCTTGGGCACCGCGACGGTCTGATGGCGGCGAAATGGCCGGCGTTCGACGCCGAGATAGCGAAGGCAGATTTCATTGTCATTCCCGTGCAGGTCAACGGCAAAGTGCGCGGCAGGCTGATGGTGCCTGCGGAAGTCTCGGAGCAGGAGCTCGAAGAACTGGTGCTTGCTGATCAGACTGTGCAGGCTCACCTCGCGGGCAAGCAAGTCAAGAAGTTCATCCACGCCAAAGGCCGGCTGGTTTCCCTGGTCGTGTGATGTCAAAGAAAGTCTCCGTGTCTCTGTGTCTCTGTGGCTTGCTCTTGACGGCGATGAGCGGTGGATGTGGATACGCGCTTGCCGGCCGCGGCTCGTTTCTCCCGACCGATATCAACGTCGTCGGCATCCCGCCGCTCGTCAACCGCACGACCTTCTTCGACGTGGAGCAGATCCTGACGGAGAAGATCCGCAACGAGTTCATCGGCCGCGGCAAGTATCGCGTCGTGTCAGAGGCGGCCGGCGCGGATGCCGTGCTGAACGCCGAGATCGTCTCGATTACGCTCTCCCCGGTCGGGCTGACGAGCACGCAGCTCGCCTCGCGCTACCAGTTCGTCCTGACGATGAAGGTCGACTTCGTGGACGAGCGCATCCAGAAGTCGCTCTGGGCGAACGACACGCTGTCGTTCACGGGTGAATACGACCTGACCTCCACCGCGGGCATCGACGCCTCGTCGTTCGCCGACCAGCAGCGCAGCGCGTTCGACCGCATCGCCACTGACGCTGCCCGCACCGTCGTCACTGCCATTGTCGAGGCCTTTTGAGCTACGAAGGTCGCGCGCGCGACGATCTCGACGCCCACGAAGAAAGACACAGAGCAAGGCCGGCTCCGTGTGCATCGTGTGTGCGCGCGCAGCGCGCCTTCGTGGTAATCCACTGATGCCCGCGATTTCACGAGCGACGCTGAAGAAGCAGATCGCCGCCGGCGACACGGGACCTCTGTACCTGCTCATCGGCCAGGACGACAGCGAGAAGTCCGCGGCGGCCGCCGAGTTCGCCGAGATGGTCGACGAAGGGCTGCGGGCGTTCAGCGTCGACCGGCTGTTCGGCGGCGAGATCAAGGCGGACGACCTGTTCGACGCCGCGGCTACGCTGCCGATGATGGCGCCGCGCCGCATCGTCATCGTGATCGACGCGGAGCGGCTGCTGATCCCGAAGCGCGAAGGCAAGGCCGCGGACGCGGAGCAGGAGCGGCTCGAGGCGTTCGTGAAGAAGCCGCCCGCGCACGCGACGGTGGTGTTCGTCTGCGGTCCGCTCGACAAGCGGCGGCGCATCGTCAGTCTGCTGATGAAGGAGGCGCAGGTCGTCGACTGCGGGACGATCTCGGACTCCGGGGATGCCGAGCGCTGGGTGAAGGCGCGCGCCGAGCGCGACAAGGTGCCGCTCGACGCGGCCGCCGTACGCGCGCTCGTCGAGCGCGCCGGCATCGACATCGTGCGCCTGCGCGGCGGGCTGGAGCGTGTCGCCCTCTACGCCATGGGCCAGTCGAAGATCACCGCGGACGACGTGAAGCAGGTCGTCCCGGCAGCGGGCGAAGCGACCAACTTCGGGATTGCCAACGCCATCGAGCGCAACGACGCGGCCGAGGCGCTGCGCGAGCTGACGCTCGCGCTCGACGGCGGCGCTCAGCCGTTCTTCCTGATGGGACAGCTCCGGTTTGTGGCCGAGAAGATGCCGCGCGCGCGGCTGAAGGATGCGATTGACGCGGTCTTTCGAACCGACGAGGCGATCAAGTCCTCGGGCGGCGACCCGAAGATTCTGCTCGAGCGCCTCGTCGTCGAGTTGTGTGAACCGCAGGGCCGCCTGAAGGCGGCCCCCACGCACAGAAGATCGTAGGGGCCGGCTTTAGCGTGCGCGGTACGTAGGGGCCGGCTTTAGCCGGCCCACGCGCCTACTTGGAGCTGGCCGACGGCTTCGCGAACTTCGCGTCCTCGATCGCCATCGCCTTCACCGTCTGCATCGCGTAGGTGAACTCGCGGTTGCGCGTCTGCGAAATCACCCACTCGTATGGCACCTTGCGTCCGCCGACGTCGCGGAAGTCGCGATAGTCGATCTGCGTCGGGTACTGGCCGAACAGCGTGTCGTTGAAGTAGACGAGCCGTTCGAGCATGCCGGTGTCCTTGTTGAAGTAGGCGTCCACCTTCGGCAGGTTCCGTGTCTTCCCGCTCACCACGAACACCTCGTGGCCTCTGAGCACCGCGGGGCGCTCCATCTTCGGCTCGAGGAGCGTCTGTTTGAGGAGTGCCGGGAGGTTGTACGGGTCCTCGAGCATGGCACCGTCCGCTTCCGCCTTCCGGAGATCGCGCGGCGCGGTCGTGCCCGCGCGCGCCCAGCCCGCCGTCGCGCCATACGCCATCAGGTTGTCGTTCTGTCCCGCCTTCGTAATCGTCAGGCCCATGCCTGGCGCCTTCGACAGGATCTCGATCTGCTGCGACGGGAAGTTGCGTCCGGGACGGCGCTGCGTGACGGTTCCGACGGCGTCGAGACTGCCGACCTGCTGCACCGCGCCGAGCGAGGCGATGTACTTGTCGATCACCTGGGCCGGCGTGACCGCCGGTACAGGCGGCGGCGGCGGCAGGCTCGCGACAAAGTCCTCGCCGAGTGCCGGCGGCAACGGCGAGTTGGTGACGTTCGGGACGCCAATCGGGATGTTGCGTCCCTGGTGGCAGGTGAAGCAGCTCACCCTCGCCTGACCGCGGAACGTCGTCTTGTTGACCGAGTTGACCATCTCGATCATCTGGCGCGCGATCTGCTTCTGAGGCTTGCTGTCGACTTCGCGCTTGTTCGCGTCCGCATCGTGGCAATACCCGCAGCCGACGCCCAGCGCCGCCTCGAACATCACCATCGTCGGGTTCAGCATGTCGGCCCGCTGGCCGTTGAGCGCCTTGATGTTCTTGAAGGCCTCCTCGACCTTCTGGTCGCTGGTCTGGGCCGCGACCGGCCGCTGGCTGATTCCCGCGACGAGAACGAATCCGAGAACCGCCGCTGCCATGAGTACGGTGGACCGGTTTGCACCTATACGCACGTCGGCCTCCTGTTCAAAAGTTCGGATGGAGCCTACACCAATTCCCGGGGCGTGGCTGCGTTATTCCGCGATGGCGGATTCGGCTTCGCCGACGGCCGTGGCGAACGCCGCCGGCTCGGGGCTGACGTAGAACTGGTAGGAATATCGCTCGGTCTCGCGCGGCTCGGACCTGGGGATGTCCGCGCCGTGCGCGCCGCCCCAGTTCAGGAACGCCACGGCGGAGTTGGCCTTGAACGGCACCGTCTTCACGAGTTCGCACCTGACGCCCTGCGTTTCCGGGTAGAACGTGGTGGTTCGATCGATTTTCGGTGTCCCGTGCATCCGGTAAAACGACGTGCCGAACGCCTCGCTGTCGCCCGCGCGCGCGAAGTAGAGGAGGCACGTGAAGACGACGCGCTTGGGATCGAGGTGAGGGTCGAGGTGATAGCCCGGCCGCCTCAGCATCAGGCGCCCGCTCGTGGCCTCGTGGGGGATCGCCGCCAGCGCCGGGCCTCGTTCGGGACCGTACTCCCGCGCATAGAACTCGCGGATGTGCGGCTCGAGCGTCCGCAGCAGCGCGGGCACCATCATCTTCGGAATCAGGACGTTCTCGACGAAGTCGAGCGTCTGCAGCGTCCAGGCCGGCGCGATGTCCATCTGCGCCAGGCGCAGGTTCTGCTTCGTGTCATCGCGAGGCGGGAAGAAGACGCGTGGCGGGATGCCGTCGAGCACGGCCGCGTAGGTGTCGGGCGGCACCAGATTGGTGATGACGATGTGCACGGACGGGTCGGTCAGAACCGGCGCCGCGGCAATCGCGCGCGCGACGTGGGCGCCCACACGATCCGCGTCGAACACGTCAGGGCCGTGCGGGCGCGCGCGCCGATCCGCGATGTCGCGCGCCATCGTCGTGCGCAGGAGGCGGACGTCGCGATCCAGGCTCGCGACGCGCTCGACGGAGCCGGTGAGCGTCTCGTCGAGCCGCTGGAGTTGCCGGGTCAGCGCTTCGATGCGGTCGGTCTGTTTCTGGAGCGACGCCAGCCGCTTGTCGAACCGCGTCTCGAGCTTGTCGATCGTGGAGGACTGGTCAGACCGCCACTGGCTTCGGAGGGCCGGCAGGATTCCTGAGCGCGTGAGAAGCCGCTGCAGGAAACCGGCCACTACGCGCTGGCTCTGGACGTCCCGGCCTTCGACATCTGCGACGCGAGCCGCGACTTGTACCGCCCTGCCGTATTGCGGTGGATGATGCCCTTGGTGGCCATCTTGTCCACGATGGACACGGTCTGGCTGAGCGCCGCCTTGGCGCCGGACAGGTCCTTTGCCTCGAGCGAGGCACGGATTGCCTTGAGAGCGCTGCGGAGCTTCGAGCGCATCTGGCGGTTGTGCTCCCGGCGCCGGATGTTCTGCCGATTTGCCTTGAGGGCGGACTTCGTGCGTTTGGCCACTGATCCTCGCTAATGAGAAAAAACAATTATACCGGAGGAAACGGCGGGTCCGCCTTCGGATGGCGAGTCCGCCTCGCGCGTGCACCTTCGCTTCGGCGGAACCCGCCCTACTGTGGTTGGAGCACGTCGAGCGCGACACGCCAGACGCCGTCACGCCCGCGCGTCCAGACGCGAACGTAGAAGCCCTGGGACGCCGGGTTGCCTTTCAGCGCGTAGGTGCCGTAGGTGTAGCCGAGGTCGCCGGCCATGGATGTCTCGCCGTATCGCGATTCGCCGGAGGCGTAGCCAGGCTGACCGGCGAGCCACGTCAGCGCCGCATCCCGGCCGACAACGGGCATCGCCTCGGGTCGATGGAAGCGAACGTCGGGCGCGAGGTGACCGCGATACGCATCGGCCTGCCCGCTTCGCGCGGCGTTGGTCAGCGCCGCGTCCGTGTCCTTCAGCGATTTCGTCGCGGCGTCACGCGTTGACTTGCCGGCGTAGACATCTGTCCGCCGTGCCGCCGTAAAGCCGTCGGGGAACATGACCGGGCCCGGCGTGGGCACGCCCATGTCCATGACCACCTTGAACGATCCATCCGCCTGCCGCCTCCACACGGACGCGTAGATCGAGTGATACGGCTGCCCGTTGTTCTGCCCGGGAACGATTCGCCGCACGGGCCCCGTCAGGTATCCGAGGTCGCCGCTGGCCGCGATGTCACCGTACCGCGGCTCCCACATCAGCTTGCGGTCCTTCGGCGGGTCCGGCTGCCTGCGGAACTGATCCTTGGCGGGCTCGGCCGCCTCGCCGTTGAAGGCGACGGAGCTGTCGGCGAAGTACTCGAGGAACGCCTGCTTCCAGCCGACGACGAGCGCGCGGGCCGCGAATCGCTGCTCGGTCCGCATCATGTCCGTGAGCGCGGCGTTGCCTTGCGCGAACGTTGACGCAGCGCACACCAGCATCGCCAGCGCGACCACCAGCGTCGCCTGCGTCGGTGCGCCTTGCCGCGGCGCGCGCGTGCGTGTCATGGATTTACTGTACGACGACTTCGTACGAGCCGGTAAGCGGCTTTTTCGACGAATAGCGCGGGATGATGCGGCCTTCGACGATTTCGAACGTCTTGTAGATGACGTTGCCCTTCAGCGAGGCCGTCTGCACGTCGGTGATGCGGCCGACCTTCTTCACGTACTCGCGGGTTTCCTGGAACGGCGGGATGTTCCTGTCGTGCCGATCGACGGCGCCCTCGCCCGCGTTGTAGGCCGCGAGCGCGAGCTGTTCGTTGCCGTCGTAGCGGTCGAGCAGCTGCCGGAGATACGCGCAGCCGCCGCGGATGTTTTCCGTCGGGTCGAAGGCGTTGCGGACGCCGAGCCGCTTCGCGGTGGCGGGCATCAGCTGCATCAGCCCCATGGCGCCTTTCGGCGAGCGCGCCAGCGGGTTGAAGCCCGATTCCACCTGGATGACCGCGCGGACCAGTTCCGGCCGCAGTGCGTGCCGCGAGGCGTGCTCGTCGACGAGCGCGTCGTAGACGTGGCTGTATTCCGAGGCCGCCGTTCGTGTCGTGCGGATGCCGGTGGCCTCGGGCACCGTGTAGGTCATCGCGCCCTCGTCAAGCTTGCGGTCCGACAGCACGAGCGTGCCGTTGACGTCCCGCCAGGCGTAGATCTGCGCGCGCGCCGGCAGCGGCGTCAGCAGAGCGGTAACAAAGGCGAGAAGCAGCGCGTGTTTCACGGGCGAAACTGTTGAGCTAAAGGGCGCTTATTGTAAAGCTGCCGCAGGCAGGCGGCGATCTACTTATCGGTGGGTTCGGGGGTGGGCTTCACGCCCCGGCAGATCCGAGCAGTTTCTCCACGACCGAGCGCGCGGCCGCCAGCATTTCGGCGATTTTCGAGGGGTCTTTGCCGCCCGCCTCGGCGAAATCGGGGCGGCCGCCGCCGCCCCCGCCGACGATCGGCGCGAGCTGCTTGACCACCTGCCCCGCGGGGACCCTTTTCGTCAGGTCCGGGGTCACGCCGACGACGATGGACACCTTCCCGTCGGACGGGGACGCCAGGACGACCACACCGCTCTTGATGCGCGAGCGGTGCTGATCCACGAGCGCCCGGAGACCGTCCTTGTCGAGGCCGCTCACCTCGCGGGCGACGAGCTTGATGCCGGCAACCTCGTCGGCCTCGTCCGTCTGACCCCCACCGCCGCCGCCCATCGCGGCCTTCATCTTCGCCTGCTGCAGTTCGCGGGTCAGGGTCTTGATCTGATCTTCCAACTGCTGGAAACGCTCGGGCAGAACCGAGCTCTGCACGCGCGTCATGTCCGTCAGTCTGTCGATGGTGACCCGATACTCTTGGTACTTCTTCACTGAATCCAGGCCGGTAATCGCTTCGATTCGTCGCGTGCCCGCCGCGACGCCGCTTTCCGACACGATCGCGAACAGGCCGATGTCGCCGGTGGCGCCGACGTGCGTGCCGCCGCACAGCTCCATGCTGAAGCCCGGCACGGACACCACACGAACCTTGTCGCCGTACTTCTCGCCGAAGAGCGCCATCGCGCCGGCCGCGATCGCCTCCTGCGTCGGCTTGACGACGGTTTCGACCGGTGTGTTCTTCAGCACGTGCTTGTTGACGATCTGCTCGATGTTGAGCAGCTGGTCGCGCGTGAGCGCGCTGAAATGAACGAAGTCGAAGCGCAGGCGATCGGGCGCGACGAGCGAGCCGGCCTGCTTCACGTGCGATCCGAGCACCTGCCGGAGCGCCGCATGGAGCAGGTGCGTGGCCGTGTGGTTGCGCCGCGTCGCCGCGCGGCGTGCCGCGTCGATTTCCGCGACGACCGGCGCGCCGATCGCGATCTCGCCGCTGTGCACGCGCGCCCGGTGCGCGCGGACGCCGTTGCCGACCAGCTCCACGTCGCTGACGCTGGCGCTGAACCCGAAGTCGTTGCTCAACGTTCCGACGTCCGACACCTGGCCCCCGCTCTGCAGGTAGAACGGCGTCTCCTCGAGCACGATCCAGCCGGTGTCGCCCGGCGAGAGCTTCTGCACCTCGGCGGGCGGCGCGTCGTCGCGCAGCTTTGCGAGCGCGACCACGCGCGCCTTGACCGAGGTGTTGTCGTACCCGGTGAACGTGGTCGCCGGGACGTTGGCGAACCCGGCAAATCCCTGGTCGTCTCGCGGGCCCCCCTTGAACTTGCTGCCGGCGCGCGCCTTCTCGCGCTGGCCTTCCATCGCGCGCTCGAACCCCTCGCGATCGAGCGACAGCTTGCGGTCGTCGATCATGTCCTCGATGAAGTCGCGCGGCAGCCCGTACGTGTCGTAGAGGCGGAACGCGGCGTCGCCGCCGACGACCTTGTTGCCCGCGGCAGCCTTGTCGAGCACCTCCTCGAGCCTCGGCAGGCCGTCGGTGAGCACCGCATCGAAGCGCTCTTCCTCGCTGCGGACCACCTGCACGATGGCCGATTGGCCGGCCTTCAGCTCCGGATACGCCTCGCCGAACTGCCGCACGATGACGTCGACCAGGGTGTGAAGGAACGGCTCGGCGACGCCCAGTCGTTTCCCGTGCCGCATCGCGCGCCGCATGATCTTCCGGAGGACGTACCCGCGCCACTCGTTGGAGGGGACGACACCATCGGCGATGAGGAACGTCATCGCGCGCATGTGGTCCGCGACCACGCGCATCGACACGTCCGCCGGCTCCATCGTCCCGCGGTGCTTCGTGCCCGCGCGCTCACCGATGGCGGCCAGGAGCGGGGTGAAGAGATCGGTGTCGTAGTTGGACAGGTGGCCCTGAATCACCGCCGTCACGCGCTCGAGGCCCATGCCGGTGTCGATAGACGGCGCCGGCAGCGGATTCAGCCGGCCGTCGCCCTGCCGGTCGAACTCCATGAACACGTTGTTCCAGATCTCGACGAAGCGGTCGCAGTTGCACTCGAGCCCGCGGCACGCGGCGCCAGCCGTCTCCTCGCCGCACGGAATCTGCGGGCCGCGGAAGTAGTAGATCTCCGAGCAGCGGCCGCACGGCCCCGTGTCGCCCATCTGCCAGAAGTTGTCCGCGGCGCCAAGCTCGCCGATGCGCTCGGCCGGCAGGAACTTCCGCCAGATGTCGTGCGCCTCGCTGTCGCGCGGGATCGCCGCATCGCCCTGGAAGATCGTCGCCCACAACCGATCCGGTGGCAGCTTCCACTCCTCGGTCAGCAGCTTCCACGCAAACGGAATCGCCTCGCGCTTGAAGTAGTCGCCGAACGAGAAGTTGCCGAGCATCTCGAAGAACGTGTGATGCCGGAGCGACGGCCCGACGTTGTCGAGGTCGTTGTGCTTGCCGCTGACGCGCATGCACTTCTGCGCCGTCGTCGCCCGCGTGTAGCCCCGCTTCTCCTTGCCGAGGAAGGCGTCCTTGAACTGGTTCATCCCGGCGTTGGTGAAGAGCAGCGTCGGGTCGTTGTGCGGCACGAGCGGCGAGCTCGGAACGATGCGGTGCCCGTTGCGCTCGAAATACTTGAGGAAGGAAAGCCGGATCTCGTTCGCCGTCATTCTAGGTATCAGGTGTCAGGTGTCGGGTGTCAGCAGGTATCAGGTTACAGGGATTTCCTGTTTTTTGCGCGCGCGCGGAGGAGCGCAGCGATCCTGTCGGAGTCGAAGCCCTGGCCGAGCAGGTACCGGTGCACGCGGCGGACGGCCGCAGCGTCGCTCAATTCCAGTCCCCTCCGAAGGCGCCGGTCGAGCGCCCGCTCGAGCAGCTCGGTCTCGTCGATGTCCGCGAACACTTCCGCGACCGCTTCGCGTGCCACCTCGCGCGCGATGCCGAGCGCCTCAATCTGCCGGACGATGCGCGCGCGGCCGCGATGCCTCAGGCGGACCTCGGTGCGCGCGCAGGCGAGCGCGGTCCGGCGGTCGTCGAGCGCGCGTTCGCGCCGCAGCCGCGTGACCGCGGCGTCGATCTCTTCCTCGTCGAATTTGCGCCTGGCGAGGCGTGTCCGCAGCTGGGCCTCGGCGAGCTCGCGGCGGGCCAGGAGGGTGAGGCCGGCGACGTACGCCCGATCGCCGTCGGCAGACATCAGCGCGTGCGGGGCTTGTCGGGCACCACGCCTAGCGTCCTCCGAATCGCGTGATCTCCGGCGCTCCCGTCGTCTGGGCGGCGGTCGCCATCTGGTCGCGGGAGATTTCCGCGGTGGTCGAAATCCCCTGGACCTTGAGCTTGAACTCGTCGACGTTCGACGCCCAGCGCAGCGCCTCTTCGTACGAGACCAGCTTCTGCTGGAACAGGAAGAAGATCGACTGATCGAAGGTCTGCATCCCGTACTGCGACGTGCCCTGCGCGATGGCGCCGTGGATCAGGTGCGTCTTCTCCTTGTCCATGATGCAGTCGCGGATGAACGCGGTGCTGATCAGGACTTCGACGGCCGGCGCACGCCCCTTGTTGTCGATCTTCGGGATGAGGCGCTGCGAGATGACCGCCTTCAGGACGCTCGCCATCTGGATGCGAATCTGCTTCTGCTGGTGCGGCGGGAAGACCGCGATGATGCGGTTGATCGTCTCGGTCGCGTCGAGCGTGTGCAGCGTGGAGAAGACCAGGTGGCCCGTCTCCGCGGCGAGCAGCGCCGTTTCGATGGTCTCGAAGTCGCGCATCTCGCCGACGAGGATGACGTCGGGGTCCTGGCGCAGCGCGCTGCGGAGCGCATACGAGAACGACGTCGTGTCCACGCCGATCTCGCGCTGGTTGACGATCGAGCGGTTGTCGCGGTGGAGGTACTCGATCGGGTCCTCGACCGTCATGATGTGCGTCGTGCGGCTCGCATTGATCTCGTCGATCATCGCCGCGAGCGTCGTGCTCTTGCCGGAGCCGGTCGTCCCCGTGACGAGCACGAGGCCGCGCTCTTCCATCGCGATCTTCTTGAGGACCTGCGGGAGCGCGAGGTCGTCGATCGTCGCCACGCGCATCGGGATGACGCGGAAGATCATGCCGATCGTCCCGCGCTGCTGGAACGTGTTGCAGCGGAAACGCCCGAGGCCGGCGACGCTGTAGGCGAGGTCGACCTCGCGGTTCTCCTTGAATTTCTCGCGGTGCGCGGTCGGAAGCACGGCCGCCGCGATCGAGACCATGTCGTCGGAGTCGAGCCGCTTGTCCTCGGTGGCCGGCATCAGCATGCCGTTCACGCGCATCATGGGGTAGCTGCCGGCCTTCAGGTGAAGGTCCGACGCCCCGCTTTCGACGGCAATTTTGAGAAGATCGTTAACGTGCATGGGAAGACACCAGGTATCGTTCGATTGTACGGGACGACACCGGATGTCTTATCGGCCTTTCGAAACGCCGGATGTAGCCGGGCTGTGGACGAACTGCAGCCAGCCGTGGGTGTCGGGCAGCTCACCCTTGACGATCTGGAAGAAGCGCTGCTGGATGGCCTCGGTGACGGGCCCCCGGCGTCCGCGGCCGACCTTCACCCGGTCGACCGATCGGATCGGCGTCACCTCGACCGCGGTGCCCACGAAGAACACCTCGTCCGCGATATAGAGCGTCTCACGCGGCAGCGTCTGCTCGCGCACGTCGAAGCCGAGCTCGCGCGCGATCGTCATCACCGAGTCGCGCGTGATGCCCCAGAGCACCGAATTGCCCACCGGCGGCGTGAAAATCACCCCGTCGCGAACGATGAAGACGTTCTGGCCGCTGCCTTCGCTGAGGTTGCCGTAGGTGTCGAGCGCGATCCCCTCGGCATAGCCTTCCGCGAGGGCCTCCATCTTTATGAGCTGCGCGTTGGCGTAGTTGGCGACGCTTTTGGCCATCGCCGGCGTCGTGTTCGGCGCGTTCCTGGCCCAGGTGGAAATCTTGACGTCGAGCCCTTCCTCGATCGCTTCCTTCGTGAAGTACGCGCCCCATTCCCACACCATGATGGCGACGTCGACCGGGCAGGGAAGCGGGTTGACGCCGAGCGAGTCGTAGCCGCGGTAGACAATCGGCCGGATGTAGCACGCGCGGAAGTTGTTCGCGTTGATGGTCTCGAAGACCGCGTCGGTCAGCTCCTGCGTGCTGTACTTCGGCTCCATCCGGTAGATGCGGGCGGAATCCATCAGCCGGCGGATGTGGGCGTCGAGCCGGAAGCAGGCGGAGCCGCCCAGCGTGTCGTAGCACCGCGCCCCTTCGAACACGCCGCTCCCGTAGTGGACGATGTGCGAGCCGACGTGGATCTTCGCGTCCTTCCAGTCCACGAGCGACCCGTTCATCCAGATCTTGCCAGTCCCCGGAAAAGCCATCGATCTACTCCTTCAGTAGATCTTATACGGGCAGCGTGGCAGCCGAATGTCAGCGTTGCAATTCGCCGCAAAACGGGCATTTCGACGTGCGCGCCTGCAGCGGCTTGCGACAGTGCCAGCAGAAGCGGGGCTGTGGCGTTTCGCGCGAGCGGAGCCGTGACTGGATTTCGGCCACGTTCGCGTCGCGGGGCGCCGGAATCGCGGTGCGGCGGCGCGACACGGTCGTCCCGGCCAGCAGGTCGGTCAGCAGGTCGGACGCGCGCTGGTACCGCTGAGAGACGTCGGGGGCGAGCGCCTTGAGCACGATGTCGTTGACGGCCTTCGGAATCCGGCTGTTCTTGACGCGCGGCGGCGTGACGAGCTCGCCCCGAATGAGCCGTTCGATGTCGGAAGGCGTCGGCGTGGCGTAGGGCAGGTCGCCGGTGAGCATCTGGTACATCGTGACGCCGACAGAGTAGACATCGCTGGCGAACACGGCCTTGCCGTAGAACTGCTCCGGCGCCATGTACGGCGGGCTTCCGATGACCGTCGTGCCGTGCGCCGCGATCTCCAGGAACCGCGACGTGCCGAAGTCGGTCACCTTCAACAGGCCGCCGTCGGAGACGAGCATGTTGCCGGGACGCAGGTCGCGGTGCAGCACGCCGACGCGGTGCGCGTGGTCCACCGCATTGCAGATCTGGCAGGTGAAATCGAGCGCGCGCGCGACGTCGAGCGCCCCCTCGCCGCCGATGATCTGCTCCAGCGTCCGGCCCGGGACGTACTCCATCACGATGAAGAAGACCTTGTCCTGCTTCTCCGCCGTCAGCACCGTGACGATGTTCGGGTGATTCATCGACGCGAGGAGCCGCGGCTCCTTCAGCATCTCCGTGAAGTCGAGGTTCTGCTTGTGCGGAACCTTGATCGCGACCTTCTTGTGAATCCAGATGTCTTCGGCCAGGAACACGCTGCCGAAGCCGCCGCTGCCGAGAGGGGAAAGGATCCGGTACTTCCCGACCGTCTGACCCTTCAGGAACATGTGGGATGGCAGGAGTATAGCAGCCGCGATCCATAATCGCGGGCGTGAACGCGCGGTTCCATGCACCTGACGCACGCGCGCCCGGCGAGGTGATCACGCTGCCGGAGGAGGAGGGCGAGCACCTCACGCGCGTCCTTCGCCTGAAGACCGGCGACATGGTGCGCGTGTTCAACGGCCTCGGCGCCGAGTTCGACGCCATCGTCGACGAGACGGCCCGGCGTGGCGTCCGCGTGCGGGTCGTCGCCGCGGCGCAGGCCGCGCCCGAGCCGCGCGTGGCCATCACGCTCGCCCAGGCGGTCCTCAAGGCCGACAAGATGGACGACGTCGTCCGCGACGCGACGATGCTGGGCGTCGCGGAGATTCAGCCGGTCATCACGGCTCGCACGGAGGTGACGCGTGCGGCCCTCGTGCGCGGCAACCGCAAGGAACGCTGGGAGCGCATCGCGATTTCGGCCGTCAAGCAGTGCGGCCGCGCGACCGTGCCGCGCGTCTTCGAGCCGATCAATTTCGACGAGTTGGTGGAGGCGCTCGGCAGGATGCGGCTGCCGCTGCCGGGGCTGATGCTGGTCGAACCGGGCGCCGCCACGGAAACGACGCCGGCCTCGGAGCTGGATCTGTCGCCGCAACGCGGGGCGACGGTCCTGATTGGCCCCGAAGGCGGCTGGACACCGGGTGAAGTCGAGCGCGGCGCCTCGGTCTGCAGGCTGATCACCGTCGGCGGCCGCACACTCCGCGCCGACGCCATGTCCATCGTCGCGCTCTCGGCGTTCTTCACGATGTGGCGGGAATTTTGAGGACGGCTCGATTCGCCGCGGCGGTCGCAGCCGTGACCATGGCATGCGTTGGCACCAGCGTCGGGGCGGCCGGACTGGACGCCATCGCGATCGACGTCGACGCGCGTGCGCTGCCGCGTCTCCACTCGCTGCTCGTCAGCCAGCGCGGCGAGCTGATCCTCGAGCGGTACTACAGCGGCCGAAAGTCCAGTCAGCCCGACAACATCAAGTCCGCCTCGAAGAGCATCGTCTCCACGCTCGTGGGCATCGCGCTCGAGCGCGGCCTGATCCCGGACGTCCGCACGCCGATCGCCACGTTCTTCCCCGAGCTCGCGCGCGATCCGGATGCGGCCAAGCGGCAGATCACCGTCGAGGATCTGCTGACGATGCGATCGGGGCTGGAGGGAACGAGCAACCGGAACTACGGCGCCTGGGTCACGAGCCGCAACTGGGTGCAGCATGCGCTCGCGCGGCCGATGTTCGCGCCACCTGGTGCGACCATGGAGTACAGCACCGGGAACACCCACCTGCTGTCGGCGATCCTGACCAGGGCCTCGGGCAAGAGCACGTGGCAGTTCGCCAACGAGGTGCTTGGCGCCCCGCTCGGCTTCACGTTCCCGCAATGGCCGCGCGATCCGCAGGGCGTCTACTTCGGCGGCAACGACATGCTGATGACGCCGCGGCAGATGATCGCGTTCGGCGAGCTGTATCTGAACCGCGGGCGCGTCAACGGGCGTCAGGTCGTGCCCGAGCGGTGGGTGGCGAAGTCGTGCGACGGGCGCGCGCGGGAGTTCCGCCCGGGCGAGCGCGCGGGCCTTCGCCGCGCCGACCAGTTTCCGCCGGACCCAATGCGCGACCGCCGCTACGGCTATCTGTGGTGGGTCTACGAGATTGGCGGGTACGACACCTGTTTCGCGTGGGGCTACGGCGGCCAGTACATCTTCGTCGTGCCAGACCTACAGCTGGTGATCGTCACGACCGCGTCGCCCGACGTGAGCGAAGAGCGGCGCGGCCATCGTCAGCGCGTCTTCGACATCCTGCTGCGGCAGGTCGTCCAGCCGCTCGCCGCCGACCGCTAGCCGTTCATCGCCGCAGCACCGCGCATCTCCATTCATCGTCCTGCGCGCGCGACTCACTCAGGCAATCCGGGAAGGCCGCGAGCACATCGTGTTCTTCCTCCTCCAGGAAGCCGCTGAGGACGAGTCGTCCGCCGGGAAGCGCGAACGATTGGAGCCGGGGCGCCGTCGCCATCAACAGGCCGCCGGTGAGATTGGCGACGACGACGTCGAACTGGCCGATAGCCGAGGCGCGCAGGTCGGCGACCTCGAGCGCGATGCGCGACTCGTGATTCAGCGCGAGGTTGTCCTCCGCCGCCGCAATCGCATCGGCGTCGTCGTCGATGCCGAGCACCGCTGACGCGCCAAGCCGCCGCGCGGCGATGGCCAGCACGCCGGATCCGGTGCCGACGTCGATGACGGTGCGACCCTGGAGCTCGATCTGCTGCAGCGCGGCGAGGCAGAGGCGGGTCGTCGCGTGATGCCCGGTACCGAAGCCCATCGAAGGCTGAATGATGATGGGCCGGATCCCGGGTCCCGGATCCCGGATCCCCGTCGGCACATCCCACGGCGGCGCCACGATCAGGTTGCCAACCCGAACCGCGCGAAGCGACGCCTGCGAGCGCGCCGCCCAATCCTCGTCGGGCACGTCGACCGGTCGCGCCTCGATGTTCGGGAAGCTGCCGCGCAAGGCTGCCGCGGCGCGATCGCGATCCGCAGGCGTGTGAAAGTAGAACCGCGAATCGTCAACTGCGGCGAGATTGAAATCGATCAGGAACGCCTGAATGAGGTCGTCAGGGTCGGGCCGCTGGATGTCGAGTGCGGGCCACGTCCGCATGGGGGCGGGATTAGCCGAAGATGTCCTTGACGCGCTCGAAGAGGCCGCGGTCGTCGTGCTCGTCGCGCGGCGTCGGCTCGAACTTCTCTTTCGGCATCGTCGCCGCGAGCTGCTCGAGCAGCTTCCGCTGGTCCTTGGTCATCTTCTTCGGCGTCATGACCTTCACGGTGACGAGCAGATCGCCGCGCGACCGGCCGGACACGACGTCGGTCATGCCGCGGCCGCGCAGGCGGAAGGTCGCGCCGCTCTGCGTTCCCTCCGGCACCTTGAACGTCTCCTCGCCTTCGAGCGTCGGAATGGTGATCTCGCCGCCGAGCGCCGCCGTCGGATAGTTCAGCGGAATCTCGCAGAACAGGTCGTTGCCGTCGCGGTGGAAGAACGGATGTTCCTGGACGTGGACGACCACGTAGAGGTCGCCGCCCGGGCCGCCGCCGGCGCCCGATTCGCCCTCGCCGCTCAACCGGAGACGCTGACCGGTCGCGATGCCCGCGGGGATCTTCACCGTCAGCTTGCGCTGCTGCTGCACGCGGCCGGCGCCGCGGCACGTGGGGCAGGGCGAGCTGACGATCGATCCGGTCCCGCGGCACTGTCCGCAGGTCCGCGCGACCGTGAAGAAGCCCTGCTGATAGCGGAGCTGGCCTCGCCCGTGGCATTGCGGGCACGTCTGCGGCTTCGAGCCGGGCGCCGCACCGGAGCCGTGGCACGTCTCGCACGCCTCCTGCCGCGGAATCTGAATCGTCGTCTCGACGCCCTTCGCGGATTCGTCGAACGAGATCTCGAGGTCGTACCGGAGGTCGGCGCCGCGCTGCGGCCCGCCGCGCCGGCGCTGGCCGCCGAACATCTCGCCGATGCCGAAGATGTCGCCGAGGCCCCCGAGGATGTCTTCGAAGCCGGTGAAGACCGTCGGGTCGAATCCGCCGGTCGCTGCGCCGCCAAGCCCCGCGTGGCCGAAGCGGTCGTACATGTGCCGCTTGTCGGTGTCGGCGAGCACCGCGTAGGCTTCCGCCGCTTCCTTGAACCTGTCTTCCGCGATCTTGTCGCCGGGGTTGCGATCCGGATGGAATTTCAGCGCCAGCTTGCGGTACGCGCTCTTGATTTCCACCTCGGTCGCCGTACGGGCGACGCCGAGGATTTCGTAGTAGTCGCGCTTGCTGCTCACGCCTTCGCCACCTTGACCATCGCCGGCCGCAGCAGGCGATCGCCGAGCACGTACCCGCGCGCGAACTCTTCCATCACTTCGCCTTCGCGATGGCCGGCGCTGCTCTCGTGGGCGACGGCCTGGTGGTAGCGCGGATCGAAGTCGGTGCCGACGGCGTCAATCGGCTTCGCGCCGCGCTTGCGGAGCAGCTCGATCATCTGCTGATGAATCAGCTCGATCCCCTTGCGGAAGCCTTCGGCCTCGGCACCCGTCGGCGCCTTCAACGCGCGCTCGAGGTCATCGATGATGGGAAGCAGATCGGCGAGCGCGTCGGCCGTGGCCGACTCCGCCTGGTCGCGCCGATCGCGATCGACACGCTTCCGGTAGTTGTCGAATTCGGCCGCCGTGCGGAGCAGCCGATCCTGGAGCGCGTCCTTTTCCTTCCGCAGCGCGTCGAGCGCCGGCTCCTGCGTCTCCGGCTCCCGCGGCTCGGTCGCGGCGCCAGCCGAATCCTGTTCGTTCATCGCGTCGTCTGACATGATTCCTGATTAGTTGGCGCGCAGGACGCGCGCGACCGCCTGGGTCACGCCGTCGACCACGCTGATCGCGCGCGAGTACTGCATCCGTGTGGGTCCGATGATGCCGACCGTGCGGATCGTGCTGCCGTCGGTCGTCGTCGAGGCAATCAGGCTGAACGGACGCAGGTCGGGTGACGCATGTTCGCAGCCGATCACGACGGTGATCCCGGGGCCGTCGATGTACTGGTTCAGCAGCCGCAGCATCCGCTCCTTTTCTTCCATCAT
>Ga0070694_100000518_pt1 | contig 21263 bp, 29 predicted proteins | sample KBSK1251metaG_FD_65470 | JGI IMG/M metagenome (GOLD analysis project Ga0070694, IMG submission 65470) | Corn, switchgrass and miscanthus rhizosphere microbial communities from Kellogg Biological Station, Michigan, USA - KBS K1-25-1 metaG | ecosystem: Host-associated > Plants > Roots >... | reverse complement strand
GGGGCAGTTCGGAAGACACCCCTAGGTCTCAGCCGTGATGGACAAGCCCCTCAAGACCGCCATCGTCAGCTTCATCGCCCTGGCGGTCTGCGTCTTCGCCCTGATGGTCTGGGTGATCGCCAGCAGCCCGCAGTGCCCGGAGGGCCAGTCGCTGAAGGTGGTCGGGTACATCCCGGTCACGAGCGGGAAGGTCCAGACAATGCAACCGATGTACGGATGCGAGGAGTGAGCATGGCCGACTACCAGATCCCCAACAACCCCGCCATCCGGGTGATCCACCTGGATTCGGACGTCAGCCCCATGGAACCGGGCCTGGTCTCGGTCCACGACGAGCTGACCGGTGAGACCACCATCCAGGACGCCGAGCGGTACCTCTGGACCCCGAGCAAGTAGAAGCACAAGAGGGCCGCCCCCAAGTCAGTTAGGGGCGGCCCTCTCCAATCAGTGTATGGGAGATCAACGTGAGCGGGAACGGCAAGGTTCGCTGCGGCGATTGCTGGCAGTGGGTTCGGCAGAAGAACGACGGGGGTCTGTACAGGCACCACGATCCGGAACGCAACGGGTTCGTCTGCAATGGGTGGGCGGCTACGGCGGAAGACGAGTCCCGGAGGGCCGTTGTGTCAGATCCGGCCCCTACGGTGGAGTCCATGGACGACGTAGTGGAGAAGGGCCCGTGGTTCGGGGCGATGTACGACGGGGAGTGCTCCGAGTGTGACGGCGCCATCTTCGAGGGCGACCGCATCCGGGCGGACGGCACCGGCGGGTACGAGTGCGAGGACTGCGGGGACGAGACACTGACTCATCCGGTGACGGCCAAGGCGTCCGTGGTCGAGATCCGTACTCCGGCCGCGCCCGGCCCGATGCCGACCCCCGATGAGTTCATGTCCCCCTCCCCGGTCGGGACGCCGCAGCCGGTCCTGTCGGTCTCCGGCCAGCCCAAGCAGGTGGAGCGCGATTACCTTGGCCGCTACGCCGTGGTGCTGCCGGGTGAGACCGAGCTGGAGGTGTTCAAGTCCAGCGGGAAGCCGGTCGGCCGCACGCGCGTCACCACGTTCGTGAAGGCGGCGTCGGACAACAAGGCCATCAACGACTGGGGCAAGCGCAACGTCGTGATCGGCGCGGCGCGGCGCCGGGACCTGATCCTTCAGGCCAACGAGCTGACGCACGAGAAGGACCGGGACAAGCTCAACAGCCTGGTACTGGAGCTTGAGGCGGCTGCGGGCGCCAAGGTGGGCTCTGATCTCGGCACGTTCCTGCACGAGTTCACGGAGTACATGGACGCGGGTGAGAAGACGTGGCAGGACGCGCCGCCTGAGTTTCAGCGCTCGCTCGCCCTGTATGCGCAGGCGCTCGCGGACGCAGGTCTTGAGCCGATCCGTTCCCTCATCGAGCGGACCACGATCATCCGTGAGTTCGGATGGGTCTGCGGGACGTTCGACCGGATCTTCTACCACCGGCCCTCGGGTCAGTACGTGATCGGGGACCTGAAGACCGGCAAGACGATGGCCTACGGCAAGAACGAGATCGAGGCGCAGCTCTGGACGTACGCGCACGGCGTGAACCAGAACGGCATCTACGACTGGCACACGCGGACGTGGAGTGATCCGCTGCTCGGTCTCGGTCTCCCCGGTCCTGAGGTGCCCCGTGGCCAGGGTGTCTCCGAGAAGGTCGGCGTCGTCATCCACATGCCCGTTCAGGGGCCCGATGAGGGCACCGTGAAGCTCCTGTGGGCCGACCTGGAGAACGGGGCCCGGTACGCGGCCCTGTGCGACTCTGTACGGTCTTTCCCGGGCGGCCGGATGGCACCGTGGGGCGACGGGCCTGCGGCGCCGGTGTCACTCACGTGGGAGGACCGGTTCCGGGCGGTGCGGACCGCCGAGGAAGCCACCGCGTTGTGGCGTCTGGCCCGGGCGGAGGGCGTGGACGGGGTGCGGCTCAACGAGTTCATCGCGATCGCCAGGGAATCTCTCGTCAAGGGTTGACGAAAGTCCACGGGGGTGGTTAACTTAAGTCATCAGCCAGGGACGGACCGGGGAGAACGAAATGAACGCCTACACCATCCGCTACAACCGCACCACGAACCACATCTCCGGTCTGGACGCTGCCACCCTCTCCAACGAGTTCACGATGAACGCCTGCGGCTCCCTGACCCGCTCGAACCTCGCCACCGGCAAGAAGCTGGAGACGGTCAGGGAGGCGCTGGAGGCGGCCCGCACCGCCGGTGGCCGCAAGCTCTGCAAGAACTGCGAGAAGGCCGCCGAGGCCATGATCGCCGCCGAAGAGGCCGCCCAGGTCGAGGAAGCCCCGGTCGCCGAGGAAGCCCCGGCGATGGCGGTTCTGATCGCCTACTCGAACGGCACCACGGAGACGGTCCCGGTCACCGGAATCGAAGAGGCCAAGACCCGGATCAGCCTGGCTCGCCTGAACGGCCACCGCGCAGTGCACACGATGGTCTGACAAGGGTTGACAGAATCCCACGGTCCGATAGAGTTCTTCTTGCGGGAACGGTCCCGGACCGTGGGTACCGGGACCGCAGGAGTTGAAGATCAGCACCACGGCGGCGGCCGTAAAACGTGGCGCATGGTGAGCCAACTGGCAGAGCTGCCGTCCCGAAAGGCCGGTGAATGCGGGTTCGAATCCCGTCCATGCACAGCCGAGGGTACGGACATCCGGTTTCTCATCCACTCACGTGGGGCAAAACCCCGGATTCCATGCCTGAGGCACACTCCGCACCGGTCTCAGCAGTGTGTAAATCCTGGCAACAGGTGGCCAGCAGCAGACCGGTGCGGGGACTCAAAGGAAACGATCAAAGGACACAGGACATGACGTACGACCCTTTCAGCACCAAGGCCGCTGAGTCCTTCCTCGAAGGTGGCGCCACCGCCGCGAAGTGGCCGCAGGTCGGTTACGTGGTCGAGGGCACGGTCACGGACTACTCGATGGCCCAGCAGACCGACTATGACAGCGGTGAGAACCTCTACTGGGTCGGCTCCTCGCGCGTGGAGGAGTCCAAGACCGAGAACCACTCGAAGCCGGTCATGCAGATGCTCCTGACCCTTCAGGGCAAGCCCACTGGTGAGACGTGGGAGGGGCTCCAGAACATCCGCAAGGCCCTGCCGGACGACGACGGCATGCGCACCGCGTACGTCAAGGGTGCCCTTCAGGCGGCACTCAAGGACGCACTGCGCGTCGCGAACACCAAGCTGGAGACCGGCGCCTACGTCCGCATCGAGCGAGTCGCGGACGGCCCGAAGTCCAACCCGAAGTTCGCGGCCCCGCACCGCTACACGGCCACCTGGACCCCGGCGGCGCAGAACCCGCACGCGGTGGCCGACTTCATGGACGACGACGTGTCGCCGTTCTAACCCCGCAGCTCCCCTGACGCCACCGCTTCCCCCATGGCCTCAGGGTTGAGACGAGAGCCCCATCACCTAGTGGCTGGTGATGGGGCTCTCTGTTGTTCAGCGCGTGACGGTCGGCTGGTCCGGGTCACCGGTGAACTTGCCTGCAAGACCCTCCACAAGGGCCAGGAAGGCCGCTGAGCCAGCGATCGTCAGGGCGGCGGTCCAGTGGAACGTCAGGACGTCGAACGGCTGCTGAGCGGCCACCACGGCGAGGAACGCGGCAAGGAACGTACCCACCGTCTTGAACAGCAGCCCTCTGAGATACACGGACATGATCGTCTCCTAGCTCTGGGTCATCTTCAGGATGGTGAGGGTGCGGGTGCTGATCTCGTACCCGGCCACGTTGGGGGTCGTGTCCGCCCGGAACTCCACGGCGAACGAGTCCGTCGTTCCGTTCATGAAGCCCGACGCACCCACGGACAGCACCCGCACGTTGCGGTCGTCCGCGCTCGCCCCGATGTTGTGGCTGGCCCCGCTCAGCCGCGTCGTGGCCAGCGCCGGGGTTGCCGAGTTGCCTCGGTGGACCTGGGTGTCCATGAAGTCGACGTTCACGCCCGCCAGGGTGATGGTCGGGACGTAGATCGTCGCTACGGCGAAGTAGAAGCCCGGGAAGTTCGGCCGGATGAGCCGGTTCTCCGGCTCCTGGGACTGCATCGTGCACCCGATGGTGTCGAAGTCCACCGTGTCGAACGGCACCCGGAAGAACGCCGGGTACGGCGGGATCGCGATGTCCACCAGGGATGTCGACGGGGTGACGAACGACGCGGTCCCCCGGAACTGGGCGACCGGCCGCCCCATCACCTGGTTGAGCAGGACACAGACGTCGTCGTCCACCGCCTCCGCCAGGGCCTGTATGGCCCCGGGGATGTTGGTGGGGTCGGTCGGGATGCTGTACGGGTAGAGGCGGTTCGGGGTCAGGGCGGGCATCAGTCGGCCACCTTCACAGCGCTCATGCTCCGGGTGCGGACGTTCAACGCGCCGACTGAGGACTGGCAGGCCCTGAATCGGATGAAGTCGGTGGCGACGAACCGCCACAGCGTCGTCAGGCTCGACTGTGTCGGCCGGTCGGAGGCGCCCCGGCGGGTGTCGTGGGAGATCGTCGCCGCGTTGTGCATCATGACGATTCTTCGGCCGCCGGTCGGGATGGCGCCGTTGAAGTCGAAGAGGCAGTCGAGCTGCACCAGGTAGATGCCGTTCTCCGTGATGGTCAGCCGGTCGTTGTTCACGCCCAGGTTGGCCATCGCCCCGTTGTCGTACTCCTCCACCGCGAACGTCAGGAACTGGTCGGTGCTGGCCGGCATGAGGAAGTCCGCCGAGGCGGAGACGCGCGCCGACTTCGAGTTCAGCGCGGCCGTAGTGGACGTCACGATCGACTGCACGTCAAGGTCGATGTCCTGCGCCAAGTCCTGAATCTGGGCGGGGAAGTTCGCTGGGTCCGAGTAGAGCGGGTAGGTGTACCCGCGTGGGGTGTTCTGGGGCATGTCAGACCCTCCTGGCCGTCACGAAGTCCCACACCAGCGCCTGGTTGGCTGCCAGGGTGGAGCGCAGCGCGACGCGCATGAAGAGCGTGCCGCCGGGAACCGTCGCAGCCCCGGAGACCGTCTTGAACGGCGGGTATTGGGGCACGTCCGTGGACGTGGCGATCACACTGTCCGCGCTGGACGTGGTGGGGTAGAGGTTGGTCGGGTTGGCGAACCACAGGGCGACCAGGGCCGCGTCAGCGGTCTGCACGCCGCCGCCGTAGTCACCGCCGACGAACGCCCCGATGGACCAGCTCTCGCCCGGGTTGACCGGAATGGCCTCCGAGTACAGGTAGTGCACCGAGGACTGGGCGCTGCTGACCCGTACCGCGAGGTCCCCCTCTGGCGCGTCCACGATGTCCACCACCACGGCGGACGACGCACCCGAGACGTTGTACGACTGCCAGCGCGACGGCTGCGCACCCGCCGCCGACTCCTCGAACGAGGGGTTCTGCACCGAGTTGGACCCGGCACCGACGACCCGGCCGGTGCAGATCCATGAGGAGTCCTGCCGGATGAGCTGGACCACCGTCCCCGGCGGCGGCGGAGCCGTCGTGGCGATGACGAACGGCAGGATGAACGCGGTCTCGATGACCGTGCCGCCGACGTCCACGAACAGGCTGTTCGGCGTCGACAGGACCACCGTGCCGATCCGCGACTCGGAGAACGGCCCGTTGACGGACGTCAGGTACTGCGGAGGACTAGACATTCGCGATCACCAGGTGGGCCCAGATGCGGGAGATGTACGTGACGTTGAGGGCGGCCGATGCGGTGTGGTGGGACATGGCCTGAAGCGCGTCCCCGACGCGCAGGAACAGCATGTCCACCCACCCGACGAACTCATCGCCCACGGCGGGCTGGCCCGGCCCCTGGCGGGAGGTGATGACGTCGCCGTTGACGATCGGCTCGATGCGCAGCCCGATGCTGTTGGGGAGCGACGCCGAGTTGGCCTGCACCCACCCGCCGCACATGTACCAGCCGTCCTCCTGAATCCGGATGAGGTCGGCGTTGGTGTCCCCCATGCCCGCGTTGTCGAAGTCGACGGTGGGGTAGAAGTGGACGACGTCCTGCCCGGTGGAAGCCCGGGTGCCGAACATGCTCGCCGAGTCGGGGTTCCGCAGGTTCTCCGAGACGGAATCGGCCAACGCCTGCACGGCCGCGTCCGTGGTCAGAGCGAAGTCCCGCAACTGCTCGATGTCGGAAGCGTCCTTGACCAGGGGTGGGGCGCATTCGGGGTACGGGAGCCCCAGACAGTCTGTCGTCTTCATTCCGTCCCCTTACGTGAGTGTGGCCTGCGCACGGACGAACGCGCGCGTGCTCAAGGCCATGGTGCCAGGACCGAGGGGGTAGGTGATCCGGTCGATGAGCTGCACTTCCCGCACGCCACGGGACTCAAGCTGCACCGTGTCCCCAGGCTCAAGGGTGAAGTCCGGGATCATCGTCACGTTCCACTGGGACGACAGGGCGGTAGCCGCGTTGAGCTGCGCACGCGCGTAGTTCGTCGCCTGACCCTGAGTCATCGGGGTCTGAAGCTTGATGATCTGGGACACCCGGCCGAACGGGCCCCCGAACTGGGTGGGGGACCCGGCCGTGGCGTCCCGGGCCTTGATGCGGAACGGGGCGCCCCCGTCGAAGCGCTCCACCACCACGGTGACGCTGTTAGCGGCCCCCTGGCGGGTGATGGTCGCGCTGCCGGTCACCAGGAGCCCCTGAGGGCCGTCCTTGACGTCCTGGACGACCGTGCCGACGTCGTAGGGGTAGGCGCGCACGACGAAGTCCCCGTTGCCGAGCGCGTACCAGCGGCCCCCGAGAGCCTCCGAGAGGTCGTCCAGCGCGCCGCCCCGGTCTTCGTCCCACGTCAACTTGGGCGTGTCGGCGTCGGTGACGTTGTTGGTCCCGAACGTGGCGGAGGGGAGCGCGTCCACGATCAGGCGCCGAATCTGTTCGAGGACCTTGACGCTCTCCGAGTTGCGGGGCTCCTCGAACCGGAACGCGATCACGTCGGCCGCGAGGTCCTCGATGCTCGCGCTGACGCTGCCGTCGTCCGCCCGGGTCACGTCGCCCACCCGGCCCGTGATGACGTCAAACACCTCGCGCGACCCGTCGCCGTACTCGATGCCCGCGCGCACGTTGGCGACGGTCTGGTACGGGGTGAGCGGGGAGGTGGCGGACGTCGGCCAGAACGCAGGCCCGATGCCGAAGGTGCCCGTCCGGGTGACCCTGTGGGTCAGGTTGGCGGAGACGTACCCGTCGAAGATCGGGACGTTGTTTTCCAGTAGCGCGCCGCCCGGGCCCGCGTACAGGTCCACTTCGAACGCGAGCTTGTGCGGTGCGTGGATGGCCCGTTTGTAGAGCGTGGTGGAAGGGAGCACTACTTCACCGCCGCCCACCACGCGCGCGCGTCGGCCGTGCGCGAGCCCATGGTGACCGTGGTGGGAAGCGACGTCTGCGCGAGCGGGCCGGTCGTGAAGCGGGCCGTCGTAGCGGTCAGGCCAAGGTTGACGGTCGTGGCGGCTGCGAGGTTCGAGCCCCGGGCGAACGCGGGCGGCGTGGTGCCGTTGGAGAGGAACGCCACGTAGTAGGCCCCGGCGGCAGCCACGTACGGCACCGTCAGCGGCATGTCCTTCAGCCCCGTCGATGCCCAGGCGGCCGTCTGGTCGACGGTGACACCCACCCGGTTGCCCGCAGCGTCGTAGAGCCCCGCAAGGTTCTGGGCGGCCGTCAGGCCCGACCCGGCCGTCACGATCGACAGGGTCACGTTGTTGATGGTGGTGGGCTGCCGCACCCACACCTTCGCCATGTTGACGGTGCCGGAGACCAGGATCGAGCTGTTGAGGTCCGTGGCCGGGTCGAACGTCCAGGAAATCGATGCCTGGTCCGTGGCGGCGGAGGCCTGCGCGGACGACAGGGCTTTGACGCGGGTGTCCAGGTCCGCGAACGTGTCGTTGACCGGGGTACCCCAGTTCAGAGAACCGATCGCGATCGGCGCACTGTAGGCCATGACTTAACCTCCATCCCCGAACGGGCCATCCCCGAACGGTCCGATACCGAATCCATCCATCTCCCCGGAAGGACAGACGGCAACGCCGGAGGCCACCTGACCCCACGTGTACCCCGAGGCGGTCAGTGCGGCGAAGGTGGGGAACGTGGCCTGAACCGCACACCAGTTGGCGCACACCGTCCCCTGGACGGGCCCCACCGGCTGGTCGACCACCGTGAACGGGGCTTCCCACATGCGGATTGCGCGCCGCTGGTCCTCCGAGAGGTACGTCTCGTTCACGTCACCCGGCTGCACCACCGCGTCCGGGAAGCCGTAGACCGGCGGCAGGTGGATGGCGACGGGGCCGCCACCCGCGAAGAACGTTTCCACCGCGTCCTTGGCTGCCAGCGTCTTGGAGAGCACCTTCATGGAGCCGTCCAGCCGCTTGCGCACCCCGTAGATGTCTGCGGGCACGCGCGCGTTGTAGACGTCGAACAGGTTGGCGTCGGCCCGGTACGTCTTGTCTCCCAGGCCGACCCACATCAGGGCCGGGATGATCGGGCCGCACATCTCCGCCATGGCCTGCGTCATGGTGTTGCAGAACGACAGCTCAAGGTTGGCCCAGGGCCGCAGCGGGTCCCGCAGCGTCACTCCGCCGGTGGACGTCTCCAGGAACGGGCCCTGGACGATGACGCTGCCCGCGCCGGCAGGAAAGCCGGACCAGCGGTAGAAGATGTTGACGTCGTACGGGGCGAGCGTGTCCGTGAACGACCCCACCTGACCGAGGAGGTCGATGGTGGCGAGCAGCGTCCACGGGCCGGTGGCGGTCAGGCCCCGCTCGATGGTCGCCGTGGTCTGGGTCCCCGTGGCCGCTGTGAAGTCGGCCGTCAGGTAGACGATGCCGTCGCTCACCGGCGCACCCCCTGGGTAGCGAGCCTGTCGCGGCTCTGGTTCGACTGGCTGATCCGTGCATCCACGTGGCCGTTGAGAAGCTCGTTGCCCAGGAACACCTGAACAACCGGCGCGTCGGCGGAGGCCTGCGGCAGGCTGAGGACCTGCCCGTTCGGCAGGGCGAAGGAGGGTGCCAGCGCGGCCACACCCTGAAGTTCCTTGCGCAGGTCAGGGATACGGTCCTGGAGACCGAGGAGGAAGCCGTCCATGGTGTTGTTGCCCACCTCCATCATCACGCGGGAGGGGGAGTGGATGCCGAGGAAGTCCTTGACGCTGCCGCTGACCACGTCGCCCACCTGACGGGCCACCTCGCGCAGCCGGGAGAGCTGGGAGGTGATGCCGGAGATGAGGCCTTGGACGATGTCCCGGCCCGCGTTGACCAGCCACGTGCCCGCGCCTGCGAGCGCGCCCTGAACGATGGTGGGGAGCTGGTTCAGCTTGTCCCGGACGATGTTGACCGCTTCCTGGAAGCCGTTGCCCAGGCGGTTTACGATCTCGATGACCTTGTTGCCGATCTGCTCGGCGAGGGCCCGGAGCTGCTCGACCACCTTGTCCTTCATCGCCCCGACCAGGTCACCCACCTTGGCGGAGACGTTGGCCACAAGATCCTTCGTGTCCTCCCAGGCGCCGTGGAAGTCGCCGCGCAGCAGCTCGACCAGGATCTTGATGGCGGGGATGACGATGTTCGCAATCTGGAACACCAGCGCGCCCAGGCCCAGCTCGATCAGCTTGACCAGCACGTCAATGATTGGCTGGATGACGGGCATCAGGTCGTTGACGAACTTCAGCGTCAGCTCGGTGAGCTGGACGAGCAGCGGGGTCAGCGCAACGAGGACGTCTGCGAACGCAACGCCCAGCTTGGCCAGGGAGGGGCCCAGCTTGACGAGGATGTCCGTCAGGATGGGGAAGATCTTCGTGGACAGCTCGACCAGGGGCGGGAGGAGTTTGGGTAGCACTTCGGTGGCCAGCTTGGTGAAGAGCGGGACGAGCTGAGCGGCGAGGTTCTGCGCCAGTTGCTTCGCGAACGGGATCATCGCGTTCAGGGTGGCGCCGAGCGCGTCGAACAGCGGGATCAGGGCCGGGAGGAGCGCGACCAGCAGATCCGATGCCAGCTTCAGGAACGGCGTGATCAGCCCGACCAAGCGACCGAATGCCAGGGCCAGGGACGTCAGCACGGGGCTCAGGGCCTCGATGACCGGCTTCAGCGCGTCCCCGAGCGCCTTGACCAGGAGCTCCAGCGGCGGTCCGAGCGCCTGAAACACCGGTCCGAGCGCCTGAAGAGCCGTGGAGATCAGCGGAAGCACGGTGGCGACCAGGGTTGAGCCAGTCTGCACCAGGGCCCTGAGCGCGTCCTGGAACCCCTTCGTGGCGGTGACGTCCGCGAACGCCTGGGTGACCTTCTCAAGCGACGCAAACAGCCCTCCGCCTTGCTGGGTCACGACAGAGAAGATGTTGCCCAGGCCCTCGAAGATGTTGCCGATGGACCGGCCGAACTGAGCCAGGGCGCGCGTCGCCCGGGCAATCGAGCTCTCCAGCGCACCGGACTCGAATGCGGCGGACAGCTTCTCCGAGATCTTCGCTGCCGCGCTGCCCGCCGAAGCGGCCAGCTTCTGGAACGTGGGGCCTGCGGCGGCAGCAAGCTGACCGAGGGCGGTGACAACCTGCTGGGGCACCTTCACCAGGCTCAGGAGCGCGATGTTGGCGGACGACAGGGCCTGACCGAGGGTGCCGTTGTTGCCCAGCTCCACAGCCGCGTTGGCGGTCCCGTGGGCCATGTCGTTGAGCGTGAGGGCGGTGTTCTGGGCGGCCCGGGCGAAGATGGGGAGCGTCTTCTCCCCAAGGGTCTTCAGCGCTGAGTCGAAGTTCTTGAAGAAGTTCTCCTGGACGCTCTGCTGTACATCCTTCAGGCCCTTCTTCATCTTCTGGAGCTCAAGGACGAACGCGCGCGCGGACGGGGCAAGGTCCTTGAGGGATTCGGCCAGCTCCGCCGGCGACGTCTCCGGGTCGAAAGCCTGCTTGACGGCATCGCCCACGCCGTTCATGGCGAGCTTGACCGTGCCCGCAGTCAGAGCCAGCGTCAGCAGCGAAGGGACTGCCAGAGCAGCGGCAGGGGCGATCTGCTGTACGGCGGCGGCCGTGGACGCCATGACCGGCACAGCAGCACCGAACGCGGCACCGGCGCCGATGATGCCGCCGGTCACCTTCGTGATGGGAAGGATCATGCCCTTCAGGGCCTTGCTCAGGCGCCCGGCGGACGCTGCGGCCTTCCCGTTCCGGTCGACGTCCACTTCGATCTCGATGGGCGGCGTGGAAGCCTCAACCTCTTCGACCAGCTCGCGGACCTGGAGCTCAGTACGGAGGAGGGACTGGACGGAATCCAGCTCAGCCCGGATGTCGATGTTGTCGACGTTGTTCTGTGCGATGGCGATGACCTCGCCCAGCTCGGCATTGATCTGCCGGAGGTTTGTGGCGCGGTCGATGGCTGCCTGAAGCTCGATGCTGTCCGCGTCGTCTTCGGCCGCGTTGATGATCGCGTTGAGCTGGCCCTCAAGCGCGGCAATGGTGCGCTGGACTTCGAAGCCGGCTTCGACATCGATCTGTTCGGCGCCATCCTCAGCAACCCGGATGATCCGCTGTAGGTCCCGCTCCAGCTCGGGGAGAGCGTTGGCGGTGGAGATGATCAGATCGACTTCGGCTTCCGACGCCACGCCACACCCCTCACTTCGTGCCCATCATCGCCTGTACTGCGTCCAGAGTGGCAGCAGCATCGTCACCGTCATCATCCCACTCATCCTCGAACCCTGACGGGGGCAGCGAGAGGGAGAACTCGAAGCGCAGCCGGGCCTTCTCGTCAGCGCCCTTGACGCACAGCGCGTAGGTGGCTGCGACCCACTCCCCGACCGACCGGCCCCAGGGGTCGACGCCTGCCAGCACGAGCCGCCCCAGGATCTCCGGACTGGCCGCTGTGGCGATCAGGCGGGCCGCCTCCCACCACTTGCGGCCTGTGGCTTCGGCCAGAATCCGGAGAGACTCCTCCCGGAGGTTGTCCACACCCTGTGGATGGTCCATGACCAGGTCGGCCAGGAGATCCCTGCCGTCCGGGTCGGCCAGCTCGGAGGCCAGGGACGCGATGTGCCCGACGCCGACGGTCCAGACGGCCGCAGGCCGGTACGGCAGGGACAAGGACGTCCCTGCCACGGTGATCAGGACCGGCCTGCGCGCGAAGACCGCGAACTCATTCGGCATCGTCGGTGGCCGGAGCGTCCTTGTCCTGGCGCTTCAGGATCTTGCGCAGGACGTCATTCGTGTACTCGGCGAGCTCGATCTCTCCGTCGATGTACCGGTCCGTGATCGCGTCCCACTGCTCGGGCCCGGCGGACTTGGCCAACACCTTCATCAGCGCCTTGAGGGACTTCTGGGAGGAAGCCCCCATGTTCATGACCACAATGATCTTGGCCAGATCATCGGAGGGGATGGGGCGCCACCGGTAGGCGGTTCCCTTGATCTGAATCGTGAAGTACTTGTCGTCGCCCATGGTCACGAGTCTATCCGGCTCGGAATCGGTAGCCCCGTTGCGCGGCCACCTCACGGAGCGCGCGGTCAAGGAAGGGCTGAGCGCGCTGGCCGGGGTGGTTGACGACCTTCGCGAACACGACACGGCCGCCCACGGTGAAGCGCAGCGCCTTCGCGCGTCGGGGCCGGATCACGTGGGGCCGGGTGCCGTCGTTGACGAAGCCGGCGTACTCCAGATCCGATCCGACCTTCACCATGCCGCGCAGCGAGAAGAACCGGGGAGGCTCTGCCCGGATGGAGCTACGCAGACGTCCCGTACGAACCGGCGCCAAAACCTTGGCCCGGTTCACCACCTGACGCGACGCCTCTCGCAGCTCCTGCCGCGAGGCGTTCGTCATCGTCCGGTTCAGCGCCGCCCGGTCGAGCCTGATCCTCGCCATCTTCGATCACCTCCGCCACACCCGCGTTGAGCCAGCCCTGCACGGTGGCGTTCAGCTCCACCACCGCGTCGTCCCCGATCTGCATGCCGTTGAACGACGTACGGATTCTGAGGTGGACGGTCTTCTTCATCCTGGCCATGGTCGCTCCTAGCAGCAGTTCGTGAGGCGGAGGGTCACCGTCATGGTGCCGCCGATGCAGTTTCCGTCCACCCCGAACGGGTTGTAGTCCCCTACCGCGACTTCCTCAGCGGCCGACCCTTCGATGTCCCCGAACGCGCAGCAGATGGCAGCCTCCATGGCGCCCATGTCGGCATCGAGCTGAAGGGCGGACGCGGTCCACTGGTCCTCGGTCGGAACGCCGTTGATGGAGGCTGATGGGGCGCAGCGCGCCACGCCCAGTTCCAGCGTCAGCTCACGCTCCTGAGCGAAGCATGTGACGTTCTGGCGGTCCCCAAGCTGGTTCACGCCGGACAGGCGGGCGATCCGGACCCATCCGAGGCCACGGCAGCACTCGTCGTCGTTCAGCCCGAGCAGCGGGGTGACCTCCGCGCCCGCGCGCAGCATCACGTGCGCGGGCGCGATGGGGTTCGGCCCAGCCCCCAGAGCCGCCTCAAGGCAGGCCAGGAGCTCCTGTGCGAGGACAGCGGCGGCGGTCACAGGGTGAACCTTGCCGAGGGCACGTCGCCCGAGTACACGCGCGAGCGCGCGGGGCGCCTGAAGGGGTTCACGGACCGGACCCACAGGTCCACCATGGCGATGCCGGTCAGGCCGTTCTCAAGGAAGGTGCTCGGGTCCATGACCTGCACTTCGATACCGTTCCGTGACATTGAGGCGAGCTGCTGCGGCAGCGCGCAGTCCTGGCCGGAACAGTTCTTCGCGAACTCGCACGCGAGCATCCCGGCCGCCATCCGGCCTGCCGAGGGAAGGAGCTCGCCCGGCCGGTAGACGATGTTGAACGAGCCGATCGCGTCGGCGTCCAGGTTGAGGTCCTGGCACTTCGGCCAGCACTCGCCATCGGTCCGTACGAGGGTCGGAACGCCCTTGTAGATGTCCATGCGGTACGCGGTGGGGGTCAGGACGATGCCGTCGATGCGGACCTCTACAACGTCCGCCACGGGGCCCGGGAAGGGCACCTCACAGCGGGCCCGGCAGGAGCACGCGCCGCCGCAGGTGCAGTTCCTCCATACGCCTGAGTCGATGTAGGGGATCATCCACGGCATGCCGCCGCCTGTGGTGGTCGGTGACCCGACCGGCCATGTGATGTACCCGAACGTAGTGTTACAAGTCGGACCGCACGGACGGTAGTTGACCGCACACTGGGAGAACCGGCGCCCGGTCAGAGCATCCAGAATCTGCGTCGCCCACGCGGTCGCGTTCACCTGCACAGCCGGAGAGAACGTCACCCATTCAGGACAGCACGTGGTGTCCAGCGGCCAGTCACACGGCCCTGGCGGTACCGATCCGGGAGGGACCGGGGCCACCGGATTGATCACGGGCACGGCGTACCTCCTACGGGGTCGGGAACTTACCGGCCTTGACCAGCACGGCTTGTGCCGGATCGGACAGGTTCGTCGCAGTCCTGGTCAGGACAATGTAGCCAATAAGCGCCCCCACGGCCGTGATGGGCGCGGGCACGAAGTTCTCGGTGCCGATGGCGGAGACCGCCGCCGAGAGGCTGGAGTAGGTCTGCTGGCCGTACTGCACGGCGATCTGAGCGGTACTTACGTTCGTCGCGAACACCCACACCCGCTGGATGGTGGACGTGTTGGTGCCGCCACCCACAGGCGTGAGCACGCCCGCGTTGTCGTAGTTGAGCGGGTCGACCGTCGCCACCGGCGGCGGCGTGGGGATGACCGACGTCCGGATGATCCTGCGCAGCGTGGCTGGGGCCTGAGCGGGCGAGGGGGTGATGTGCGGGTTGTCCGTCAGCAGCCCGGACGCGAAGTGGTTCGACGCGCGCGAGAACAAGGTGCCCACGGACTTGTTGATGGACAGGTTGGCCCCGTTGGCCGTGACGGTGTTGCCCGACAGGTTCAGCGGGCCGATCGCGTCCATGAGGTCCGCGAGCTGGTTGGCGGGCTGGCCCAGGATGACCGGCTGCGTCTGCACTTCGACCAGCGTCGCCAACCCCGTGTCGTAGAGCGAGACACCCAGCACGATATGGGTCCGACGCTGAACCGGGGACGGAATGGCTGCCTGCTGGATGACCGCCCCGGTGGACGTCATCAGCCACCACGTGATCGACCGGGCCAGGGACCCGGCGTCCAGGGCCACGATCTGCTGAGGCTGGTCCACCTTGACCAGGGTGGGGACGATGGAGAGCAGGTCGTTGTTGTCGACCACGTACCCGACCAGCGCGGTGATCTCCACGGACTGCGGCCCGGCGAGGTTCAGTTCCCCGCCCGACGCCACCCCCGTGGAGAGGTCCGCCTCTTCCTCGGACAGGCCCACGTCGATGAGGAAGGCCTCTGTGTCGATGTGGACCCAGTACTTGCCCTCCTCCGCCCAGAACGTGAGCGTGCCCGTGCCGTCCGTGCTGGTCGGGTTGGCCAGAGGGGTGCCGATGGAGTCCGAGAAGATCGGAGCGAACGCGTTGGAGTGGTGGGGGAAGACGGCCGCAGGCAGGTTGGCGGCCAGGACCCCGTTGGGGAACCAGTAGATGTCTGAGTACCGGACCAGGGCCACGGTCTTCCCTCCTACGTCAGTTGAACGGAGATGGCGGGTGCCGTGTCGAGGCCAGCGGGAGCGCCGAAACTCGCGGGGAGCGCACCGCTCACCCCGTCGATGTAGTAGCAGTTCAGCGTTCCAGCGATGGTCGGCGTGGTCTCGGAGACGATCGGGTCCCACGTGGCGCGCGTGGTCAGACCAAGGTTGACCACGCCTCCCTGGCGTCCGATCACCAGGTAGTGCAGGACCGGGCGGACACTGGTCGACAGGCCGGTGATCTGCCGGATGCCCGTCAGCCCTGCCGAGACCGTTCCGTAGTCCGCCAGGAGCGTCGTGGGCAGTACCCCGTCCGACGCGTACAGGCCCATCCGCAGGTTCCCGCCGACCAGCGCGAGCGTCACGTTGGCCGCCATCGCGGTCAGAGTGCACGAGCGGCCCGGCCAGAACGGCAGCGCGAACATCCGGTTGACGGGCACGTTGGCCGTGGCGGTGTTCCCATACGCCGGCAGGCCGTGCCACGCCGTGGAGCGGATGACCGGGAGGTTGCCGTTGGGGCCGATCGTGAGGGACTCGCCGGTGAGCCCGTCCGACCCCCGGTACTGCGCGAGATCGGTCCGGAACCACATGTCCCCCGCCGCCGGGGAGGCGGGGGCGGTGGTCCTGTTGAGGAGTCGGAGCAACTGTCCGAAGCGAACTGACATCAGGGGACCGGGATCACCTGGACGCGGAACTGACCCACGGTGGGCACGAACCCGAACGTGACCGCCACGTCGTTCACGCCGCTGGTCGAGACCTCAGTGATCCAGTAGTCCCCGTTGGCGACGTCGTACACCTGCACCATCACGTCCGTGGTGTTGAGCGAGTGCGTCACGTTGAACACGGACGCGATGCCGTCACCGATGGTTGCCGAGAAGCCCTGGGGGCCTCCGGCGGTGAGCTGGTTGACGTTGACCGCGTCGGTTCCGGCGGTGCCGGGTGCCAACTCGGTGATCTTGTTGTTGTTCATGTCGATCTGCTGACCGAACTGCACACCAGGCATGACGACTACCTCCGGAGATGGGCGGTACCAGCGGTGGGGACTGCGAAGGTGATGACGGTCGTCTCGTCATCGGGGTGGGTGACCTCAGCGCTGACAGGCTCTGAGAGCACCAGGTTGGTCACGGTGGGCTGGATTCCGAAATGGTGGTTGACGGTCCACACAGAGGCGGCCACGGCCTGGTCGTGGATGAAGACCCCGGGCCACGCCGGATCGGTCTCTGTGGCGTCCACCAGGAACGGGAAGAGCTGGCCGGCCAGCTCGACCGTGAGCGGACCGGGGGCGGCGTAGACACTGATCATCCCGTCGGCGTCGGTCATCGTCGGGTTGGGAAGCGGCACCGTCCCCGCCTTGTCCGCGAAGATCGGCACCGTGATGTTGCCTCCGAGCAGCCACACCGGACGCAGGATGTTCGACGCCGGGTTGCCGTCCGGGTAGGTGATGTACTGCGTGTACTTGATGAGCGGCATCGTGCCTCCCCGAAAGGCCCGGCCGGGGCGAAACCGGCCGGGCCTGATCTCGATGCTACGGGGCGGGGACCAGAGTCACAGCGCCACAGCCCGGGGTCGGGAGCGGAGCGGACGACACTTCGAAGTGCATGGGCTGCGTCGCACCGATCGGCGTGAGGAGCTTCTCGGTGGCGAAAGGCGTCATGGCGTCGCGGCGGACCAGGTACGGACCGGTGCCCCACTGAGAGCCGACCACCGCGCGGCCGGTGAACGTGAGCGTGAGCGCACCGTTCTCGATGGTCCACTCACCCCACTGACCGTCCTTGACCCACGGGAAGAGCCAGTACCCGTACGAAGTGAACCCGCCGCTGCCGCAGGCCTGACCGGTGATCCCGGACCAGATCTCCAGAGCGAAGTTGGCCTTGCCCGTCAGGGTGGTGTCGATGCGCCAACCGACCGTGTTCGGGGTCGGGGTCGCGTCGTCCAGGACCAGCGGGTCACCCGTGATGAGGTTGATCATCGTGGGGTCCTGGGTGCAGATGACGAGCGAGACGTCGATCCACTGGAGCGCCGGGTCGGAGCGGTCGGAGATGCAGACGTCACCGTTGGCGTCGGAGATGCTGATCTCCTCCGCGTCCAGGTAGTTGGGTGTGAACGTGCCGGACACGAATGCCTTGGTGACCAGCGACGCACCGGTCCCCGAAACGACGGCACCGCACGTGTCGAGCTTGGTCAGACGGAGCATCTTGCCCCGTGCCATGGACGCGCAGATCACGGCCATTACTCGTCACCTTCCTTCTTGGTACGGACAACCCGCTTCTTGGGCGGTGCCGGGGGAGTGCTGTACAGATCGGCCAGATACGGCGGAACACGGAACTCGTTGCCGCCGCGCTGGCTCATGACGTGGGACGAGTCGGTGGCCAGGGCCAGAAGGCCCCGGGCCACCTCCGCTACCCGTCCCGGTTCGGGGACGATCACAGTCCAGTCGTCCACTACGGCACCGCCGGGGTTGCGGCCGTGGCCGGCGCCGCAATGGGCACCTGAACGGCGAAGACCGTGTCGCACAGCCACGCGTGCGCGTAGACCGTCTCAGCCAGCGCGAGCCACTGGTTCAGGCTGCGGTCCAGGGTCTGGACCGGGTCCGGCTGGTTCACGGCGGACGACCACAGGTAGACCTGCGGGGTCATGAACGCCCACACGAAGCCAGCCGCCGGGGCGACGGCCGCAGGACCGGTGATGCCGTACCCGGCGCCGAGGGAGACGCTTGATCCGAGGGGTGTCTTCCACGCCCCGGTCTCGCGCCGGTCGAGGATGCCCGCGTACTTGAGCGCGCCCGTCGCACGCTGGTTCACGTGGATGGTGCCCACGTAGCCGTGCGCGTCGTAGAAGGCTTCCTCAAGGGCGCTGATGGCCGCCCCGGCCCCAGGGGCCGTGGGGACCACCACAGTGGCTCCAGCGGTCGTCAGGGCCGGTTCCTGGCCTGCCAGACCGCCGCCCGTCCAGACGACGTTCTCGACCGCGTGCTGGGCACCCGCCTGGTAGCGGGCCGCGACCCGGCGGCGGACGTCGGTCGACGTGGTACCGACCGTGCCGCACTGGTAGGACGCGAGCAGCCAGTAAGGCTTCGCGTCCACGATCGGCGTGCCCGGGGTGAACACCTTCGTCGCGTGCGGGGGCGCGCATGTGGCGTCGTACGGCACCACCTGGATGCCGCAGTGCTCCGCCACGAACTGGAGCCCGGAGGCGATGACGCGCTCGCCCGTGTCGCCCATGGGTGTAGCGACGTCGAACAGACCGTACCGGCGCGGCGGAGGCGTCGGCTCCTGAAGCTCGTGTTCGTTGCTGATGATGACTGCCATGGTCCCTCCCTTCTGTCTGAGGGCCCCCGCCCGCCACAGGGACGACGAGCGGGCGGGGGCTGTCCAGGGGGAGGGTTAGGCGGCCGGGGCCACGCAGGACGAGTAGACCTGGTGTCCGGTCGCGCCCGACGGGCAAGCCTGAGCGGTGTAGAGCTTGATCTCACCGCACGGGAAGATCGGGGCGTAGCCCTCTTCCGTGAACAGCGCGGTGTACAGGTTCTGCTTCAGGTTGGTCGAGTCGTAGACGTTGGTCAGCGTGATGACGTCCTCGCGGAGGAGGACGACCGCACCCGCCGGGTAGATCAGGAACTGCACCGTGGTGGGCAGGCTGGTCAGGAAGGTGATCGGCGCGGTGATGTCACCCGGGCCGGTCGCGAGACCCGACGGGTTGTCCTGCCAGTCCCGGACGAACTGGGGGCGGATGTTCCGGGTCGAGAACCACGACATGATCGTGGCGTTGGCCAGCGCGAACGGGTCGGTGTGCCACGCGTTGCGGCGGCCGATGTCCGCGCGCCACTGCGCGAGAATCCACTGCGGCAGAACGACTTCGAGGACGCGGTTCTCCGACATGTGCTCGCGGTAGCGCATGTCGATGGCCGCGATGTCGACGGCCGCCAGGATGGAGCTCACGGCGGAGGCGTCGGGGGTCTGGCCGGTGGCCGCAGCACCCTGGGCCGGGATGACGACGGCCGCGCCGGCCTGCGTCACCATCTGGGCGATGATGTCGCGGTTGACGTTGACCTCGTGCTTGAGGGTCAGGCCGTCGATCAGGGTGGCGACGTTCTCCCGGTAACCGACGTCCTGGAGGAAGCTGCCGGTGATGCAGGTGACGGCCACGTCAAGGCGACGGTCCACGAAGGTGGGGCACGGGAGTTCGGTGCAGTTCTTCGGGGTGTCCGCGATGACCTGCGCTTCGGTGAGCTTGGTGAAGCTGGTCAGCGTGGCGTCGTTGACTTGAGCCCAACTCCATTCGTTGGTGTAGTTCACACCACCTCGCGGAGCGGACGCGGTCGGCAGGTCGATGATGCCGTCCCGCTCCCACAGGGAGCACAGGTCGTAGCGGTTCTCGGAGGGCGCGCACCAGCCTGCGGCGGCCGTCAGGGCGCCCATGGAGGTGCCGCCCTCGTTGACCGAGCGCTCCCAGGCCTTGAGGAGTCCGCCGCCATCGAGGCGCCGCTCATCCCGCAGGTTGGTGAGGATCTCGGCGTCGGTCTCGCGGTTGCCGGTGACCTTGAACTCCCGGTCACGGCTGAACTGGGCAAGGGCGCGCTCAGCGCGGATGCCGCCGCCGACGCGGGAGCCGCCGAACTGGCTGAAGAGCTTGACGGAGGCGTCACCGATCTCGCGGATGGTGGCTTCCTCGCCCGCGCCCTTGCGCAGCACGCCCGCAGCGTCCACGGAGAGGGCGTTGACGACGCGGTCGACACGGCGGGTGGGCTGCGGAACCACGGGGGCCTGTGCGGCCATCTGAGCGACGCTGGGAACCTGGACGGGCTGAGAGACCGGAGCGGCCTCCACGGGCGCCACAGGGGCCTCTGCGGGCGCGGAAGGCACCACGGAGGGGATGACGGGCAGCTCACCGAGCGAGGAGAACGCGTCGCGGGTGCTCTGGAGCGCAGCGGCGGCATCGGCGCGGGACTGGACCTCCGCCTTGACGGCAGCGGCGCGCTCGGTGAGCTCAGTCAGCTCGGCGCCCTCGCCAACCGCGAACTCGGTCTTGGCCATCAGCTCGGCGCCACGGGCACGGATGCGGTCGTACTCGGCGGAGAGGGCTCCGTCATCAAGCGCGGTCGGGTCGAACGCTTCGGGGGTGGTGTCGTCTGCCATGAGAGCTACTCCTTTGAACGGCAGGGACGGACGGGACACGTCGCCTGCGGTCCGGCTCACAGCTCAGCAACCACGGCTGCTCACAGCGTACGCCACGAAGCGACAACGGCACCTTGGAGGTAAGGAGGTGAGCGGAGGGAACCAAACCGGCCTCCGTCCCTAGGGGAACGTGTTGCGTGTAATACATTGCAAAGAAGGTAAAGAACCTAGTTCCGCATTAGCGTAGAGATAACTGTTCCCTCCACTTACCTCCATACCTCCGTTTTCAGAGGCGTTACGGCATGGAAAAGCCCCGGCTGACCGATCCGGGGCTGATGTCCGTTTGCTACTTCTTGCGGGGCACCGCCCGCATCGAGCCGTGCGGACGGCCCGTCGACTGATCCTTGCCCAGCTCGATCCGAGCCTCCGGCATCGTGGAGACGATCTTCTTGGAGCCGTCCTTGAAGGTCACCTCCCAGTCCACCTGAGCCTGCTGAGAACCGCAGCATCCCGCCATGTCACACCGTCCCTTCACTCATCGCCCAGGCCCATCGGGCCTTGGCCGTCCGTACCGGATCATCCTTCCGGAACACCGTTCGCTCCGGCCCTTCACCCTCCACCGGCTTCACGCCGGTCGA
>Ga0070694_100000513_pt1 | contig 21308 bp, 19 predicted proteins | sample KBSK1251metaG_FD_65470 | JGI IMG/M metagenome (GOLD analysis project Ga0070694, IMG submission 65470) | Corn, switchgrass and miscanthus rhizosphere microbial communities from Kellogg Biological Station, Michigan, USA - KBS K1-25-1 metaG | ecosystem: Host-associated > Plants > Roots >... | reverse complement strand
CGATATTTTTACCGTTAAAACCTGTCCAGGCACCACGGGTTTTCGGCAGTTGCAATATCCTGCAATTGTATGTCGTGGCCAGAGACCTTCGCCTTTACCAAGCGCCTGAGGAGCTTGCCTGTTCTAGTCTTTGGAAGCTCTGACACAAACCTTACTTCACCTGGGCTGGCAAACCTCCCAATAGCGTTTTCGACCCTCTCAATGATCTCAGCCTTCAGCTCATCATCCGAGGCGCCGTCCCTCAAGACTACGCAGAGCACAATGGATTCGCCTCTGAGGTCGTCAGGCTTGCCGACTGCCACTGCTTCAATTACAGCAGGATGAGACGCGACAGCCTCTTCAATCTCTGCAGTTGCGATCCTGTGGCCCGAGACTTTTATCACATCGTCTGCCCGGCCGCGCATGTACCACAACCCATCGGGATCGACAAAGACTATGTCTCCGTGGTACCACACATCTTTGAACTTTGACCAGTAAGAATCGATAAACCTTTTCGGGTTGTTAAGCAGCCCCCTCGTCATGGATGGCCACGGCTGCTTTATCACGAGAAACCCTTCGCCTCCGGCGACGCTCCTACCTTGCTCATCGAATATGTCTGCGTCAAATCCGGGTACTGGACATCCTACCGTGCACTCGTTAAGTGGAGTAATTGGAAGCGCGCCGACAATTGCTCCACCTATTTCTGTGCCGCCCGATACATTGATGACCGGACACCGGCCGCCCCCTACCTTGTCAAAGTACCATCTCCACGCTTCTCTGTTTATGGGCTCGCCTGTAGTGGCAAGCATCCTAATTGACGACAGGTCATATTGTTCGGGTATTAGATTACTTTTCATGAATAGTCTGATGGCTGTCGGCGCCACGCCAAGAATGGTTGCCTTGTGCTGCTCCACCAGCCTACACCATGTGTCAGTTTGCGGATAGTCAAGAGCATCTTCGTAAATTATTGAAGTGCCACCAATGATCGCGCTACCGTAAACTGACCATACCTGGCCAGTAATCCAGCCGATGTCGGCGTACCAGAACAAAGTGTCCTCAGGCTTCATGTCTACAAGATAAGCTGCCTGCTGGGCGGCTACTAGGGTAAATCCGCCATGCACCTGAACCGTGCCTTTCGGTTCGCCTGTCGTGCCCGAGGTATAGAGGATGAATAGGGGATCCTCCGAGTACATTTTTTCAGTCTCGACCTTTCCGTTGCTAGAAACAAAATCGGCGTAGTTTGTCGCGCCGGTTCCTGTCGTAACAATTTGAGATACATTTGTTCCCTGCACGGCTTTTTTCCACTGACCCTTGATGTCAATCTCTTTGCCTCTCCTTCGAACCGAATCTGCAGTAATTAGGAACTTTGACTTTGAATCCGCCAGTCTTGAGTGAAGAGAGTGGGCGCTAAACCCGGAGAAAACCGTAGTGTGCACCGCACCTATTTTGGAGCACGCGAAAATCGCATAAAGCGCTTCTTCGACCATGGGCATATAGATCCCAACCACGTCGCCCCTGCGTATCCCTGATTCAGATAGGGCGCTAGCGAGCCTGTTCACCTGTACGTCGAGCTCGCCATAAGTCACCTTTTTCGATCCGGATTCGTCCGCAAAGACATACGCTGTCTTTTCGGGATGCGTTCGGGCATGCCTGTCTATGGCGTTTGCAACAACATTGCACTTGCCATTTAGAAACCACTTTGTGAAAGGGACGCCGTTGGACGAATCATAGACCTTGTCGTATTTGGTGAACCATTCAATCGCAAGGTCAGTGTTAACTGCATCCCAGTACCACTCGATGTCGCCGTTGGCTTTGTTTACAAGCTCGCGCCAATCTGAAATCCCATGAACTTTCATGAAACGGGCGATATTGCTCCGCTCAAGGTGCTCCCTTGACGGTGTAAACACAAAACCGCTCCCGGCTTGGTTCAACAATCTGGCAGACAGCCACACGCCTAATATTTGATGCTAAAGCGCGATAATTAGGGCTCAAGCCAGCCTGATAGCTTGAGAAAAATTAAATCCAGACAGTCGGCGTAGGAGAGTAACCTTGGTAGTGGAAGAAGTCCGCTATGACTTTGAAGATCATCCGCGGTACGCCGACGACTTTGTACGAGATCTAGTCAAGCTAATGATAATTGCAAAGTTAAACGCCGCAGCCAGAAATCAGGCTTCAAAGGCCTATTTCCAGCGGATCGTCTCCCAAATAGAGGGCTGCGAAGCGTACATTGTAAAATACGGCCAGCCTCTGCTCTATGCGAAATACCGGGGGATGGAGTTTACTGACCAGAAAGTTACGTCACAGTTTGTGAGGGAAAAAGATCATATCGTAGACGTCACGATGGAGTCAGTCTTTGGCGAATTTGTAAAGAGGTTTGATACTCTAGCCTCGATGTCAGAGAGCAAGGTCAAGTGGGCGATAGCAGCAAAGGATGATGAGCCCGACCCGCTCTTTGAATTGCTCAACTCGTTCGTGGACGCTGTAAGCAAGCTAACTTCGCTTGACGCTTCACGAGGAGATAGCATTGCCGGAAAGCGCTTTGCCATAAGGAATGCAAGCATCAACCGCAAATCGCTTCAGCTGGAATTTCTGATAAATGGGCTGCTTAACATTGTTGAACTAAACCCCGCCAAGAAACGCAAAGAGGACAAGATAGTAGTCCTGTTTGCAAAATCAGAGATCGCTGACTCTATAGCATCTCTGATGAAGCAGTCATAGGTGGCAAAAGCTTTCAGTGATGACCCTCAAAAAATTCGGGTGCACCCATGTAACAAACTATAGTTTGTCAGTCGAGGTGCATTTCCTCATCTCGCTGAATGGCGATCGGCGCAGGTTAGTGTCATCACTGCGATAGTGCTCGCCAGATAGCAATTAATACATTACTTGATTTCCTGCACGACTTTGCCTTTCTCGCTTGGAACGATCTTAAGCCTGCCTCCTGGGAATTCACTGCCAAGTTGCTTTCCGCGGAAAATCCTGTCAAGAAAAATCGCCAAGGCAGCGATTTCAGAGTGTGGCTGGTTGCCCACAGCAACATTATGGTCTGCCAACTCGTAGGCTTCGCGAGGGACTTTTTCTGACCCGATAATTACAAGAATGTTTTTTCTTGTCCGCAGCGTCTTCATTGCCTTATCAATATTGACGCCGTACATCGTAAGATGAGCAATTGTCCCTCCGTCCTTCTTCCACTGCTTTGCAATTGACTTCCAATCCTCTATTGTTTCAACCTCGAAGCTGCCGCCCCATCGTTTGCAAACGCTAGATACAGTTTCAGCAACGGACTGATCGATTCCCGTCATGTAGATTTTTTCTGCGCCAAATGCCCTTGCAACCAGGGCGGCGTGAGTTGTTACCCTGTCATCGCGGACGAGCCTGTGACCAATCCTCAAGACATGGACTCTCATGCTTCGGACTCTTCTTCAATCGCAGGCGGCTTGAGCTCGTTCGAATCCGCGTGAGGCTCTTCAAAGAGCTTTGACTCTATTAGATTCTTAAGCTGGTCAATGTTAAGAGCAGTTTTAGCAGAGACTGGCACTACCCGATTTGAATCCAAAATGCCCAGTTCTCCGGCCCTGTCGAATGCATCGGCAACGCTTGTGATATCCACTTTATTGAGGACGTAGATTATCCTAGTTGGAGGCACTTCAAATTCGTTTATCACGTCGACAGAGCTTGCGTATTTACGTTCCAGCTCGTCTAATGGTTCGCTCACGTCAAGAACGAGCAAAATCAAGTTTGCATATCTCAGCTCGTCAAGTGTTGATTTGAATGCATCAATCATGTATGCTGGGAGCTTGCTTACAAAACCGACTGTGTCATTTACCAAAGTCTTGTTGCCATCCAGTTCAATTGCGCGCGTGGTCGTCGAGAGCGTGGTGAAAAGTCCTTGTCCCGTGATCTTGGACTCGCCCGTTAGGGCATTGAACAGTGTTGTCTTGCCTGCTGATGTATAGCCTGCGAGCGAAACTGTGGGCAGGCCAGATCTGGCGCGCTGGTTGCGATATAGCTGTCGCCTTTTTTCTTCCTTCTCTAGCTTTTTCTTGAGGATCACAATATGTCTCCTGATGTCAAGAAAATAGACGTCAGCTTCATACTTGCCAAGGCCAAAAAAGCCGGGCTGCTCGCCCACTTTTGCGAGCTTTACTTTGTCCCGGGCGCGAGATAGCTCGTATCGAAGTTGCGCCAGCTTGATCTGAATCCTCGACTCGGCAGTGCTGGCTCGACGCTCAAATATTTCCAGAATGACCCGTTCCCTGTCGACTATCTCCACCTTGCAGAGGCTTGCTAGGTTATACATCTGTCTTGGCTTGAGAACTTCGTCAAAGATTACTACGTCCGGCTTGAGCTCTTCAACCAACTGCTTTACTTCGTCTGCCTTGCCTTTTCCAATTCCAAACTTGGACTTTGTTAACTGGCGCTGCGTAACGATCTTGAGTATGGAATATCCAGCGGCGTCGGCAAGGGAAGTTGCCTCCTTGCTTGCCTGCTCTAATGGGTATGTAATCAGAATGGCACTTCTCTTTGCCATCATCTATTTAGCATCACCGTTAAAGTCATCAGTGCCAACGTAGAGTTTTATTCCCAAGAAACGCTCAAGTTTTTTCGCAAACAACTCATCGGGCTTTAGTGCGCCTGTCTCAAACTTTCGCAAGATCTGCACCTTCTCGTTCATTTTCATGGCAAGCTGCTCGTGAGTCATGCCCATTTTCATCCTGGCCTCGCGGATAACGCCCGCAAAATCCGGAGTTAGCATGGTTTGGTCAGACATTGTTATTCTGGACATCTGGCGGGCTGGCGTTGACTTTTTCTTTTTGGCAGCAAATTGCGGCTGAACGTAAGGCTTGCCATGCTTTGAGCATGCGACGCAGACGCTAAAGACCGTCCCATCAACGACGACTTTCAGTTTCTCGGGGGTCTGGCGGCCGCAAAGCTCGCAGAACGACATTGTAGATCAAAACCACCCTTGGCGAAATTAATCCTTTCTTCGCAAAGTATGCTGGACCGTCATGTTCAAGACGATTTCTGCAATGTCGGAAGCGTATTCGGCTACGCGCCTTATGTTTTCAGTTATGAGCTTTATCCTGTAAAGGTCGCTTACGTCCTTGGGCTTTGTCACCGAACGCAGAATGGCCTTTTCCATGTCGTCTATTTTGCGCGATTTTTCTATCGCCTTGTCTGCTGCTTCATAGTCGCGCTTGAACATGGATAGGCACGCTTCGTCTAGCACTTCAAGGGCGAATGAGCACATGTTGGAGATCTTGTCAACAATGTCTTTGTTTATTGGTCGATGCATGTCAATAATGTCCTTTGAAATCGTAGCTGCATGGTCTGCTACGCGCTCGACTGATTTTGCAATCAACCTGTAGCCAAGACAGTTTCTGGGTTCTTCCAGCCCTATCTCTCTAAGCAGATGCTCATTTTTGATTGCGATTTTTAGCTGCCTTACGATGTAAAAACTGAATCTATCAACTTCGTCGTCTGATTTTATGACCTCGCCTGCGAGCTCTAGGTTATTTTCCTGAAGTGCGAGCAGAGTGTCGCGATACATAGACTTGGCGATCAAAAGCATCCTCTTGAACGCAGCGTCAACAGAAAGGTCTTGCAAGTTGATAAGCACCTGCAGCGTGATGCCTGAAGCTGAATCCGCGATTATCTCTGTTCCCATCAACACCCGCCTCACGATGCTTTTTATCACTTCCCTCTGCTCCGCAAGAAGCCTTTCTTCCTTCGGGACTATTGTAATTACGTTATAGCCGAGGAAATACAGGGCAATCAGCTTTCGGGCGATAAAGTACGGATTGTTGTCCTTGCCAACCTCTATGGTCGCATCTTTTTGCTCCTTGCCAATCTTCTTTGAGGCTGGAGCTATCTGAAGAACAGAGTTTGCCAGCCGCATGATAACGACGTGATCGCCTTGCTTTAGGCCCAAATCCTGGATCCATTTCTTTGGCAGTGAAACAATGTAAGAAGAGCCTCCAGTATACTGCAACTTTCTGGTTTCCTGGCCCTGCTCAAGGTCTTTCACCTTAGTTTTGCCGACTTCATCGTCGAGCTTTTCCATAACGATATGGATAGCGCAATTCTATATATGCTTACCCAATTACTATATAGATTGTGCTGAACATAATCATCAGATATATTAGGTATATATAATATGGTTTTTCCACTTGAATCCGCTTCCGATTGACCCAATAGAAAAGATATCCCAGCACGTAGACGCTCTTTTCGGCCAGGGGGTTTCTCAGGCGATTCCGGCAGACCTTGACTTGGAGTTCTCTAGGAGGACGGGACGTATTAAGAATTTTGGAATCAATGGCAGGCTCGCGGCGACGCTGCGAACAGACGGCGGCATAGCTCTGACAATATTTGGAGCTCAATACTTTCTTGACAGAAGCAATGCCTTTTTGGAGAATTGCGTGCAGGCTGTTGAAGAAGCAATTCCTTTTGTCAGTGAGGGCCGGTCTCTTTTTTGCAGACACGTAGAGCACTGCGGAAACAATGTGAGTGTTGGATCTGACGTCGCAATTGTTCATGACCGCAAAGTAATTGCAGTGGGAGTTTCATTGATTGCAGCTCCACTAATGAAGCAGTTCAGCCGTGGAGTTGCAGTCAAGGTGAGAGATGGACTGAAGGGCAGAACATCCGATAAGGATTAAAAGGTAGAAGGAAGTAATGCGAAACATATGATGCGTGGCGGCAACCGCGAGATGAGGCGAATGCTGGACAAGATGGGCCTTGACATGAAGACTATGGACAATGTCGAAGAAGTGATTATCAAGACCGATACCAAGGAGTTTTACCTTGTAAAGCCACAGGTCATTGAAATGAAAGGCAAGGACAGCACGATATTCCAGGTGGTTGCAAGCGACATTGAAGAAAAACAGCGGGAGGTACCGTCATTCAAAGAAGAGGACATTATCCTCGTAATGCAGCAAGCCAATGTCTCGCGAGAAAAAGCAGTTCAAGCTCTTATAGAAAGCAAGGGCGATATGGCACAGGCCATCCTTGGCCTTACAACGTAGAATTACACGTGGCTTTAAATATCCCGTACTTTCACTTGTATTGGCTTGGCCAAGGAAAAAACTGCTACGACAACTCTTCCTCCACCAACCTCACATTCTACTGTTGAAGCTATTGTCAGCGCTTTGTCTGAACTCGAAACCGAACTGGACGGCCTCTATGGGCGCGTTGATGAAATGAAGCGGCGTATCGTTGCGCATTCTAATGAGGAGATTGACAAGTTACGGCAGCAGGTGACCCTGATTGCAAACGAAGAAGCCAAAAAGATCGTTGAAAAGGCCAAGGCAGAAGCGGATGCAGAATCGGCAGACATTACAAAGCAATCAGAAAAGAGCCTTGCTGGCATCAAGAAAAACATCGACTCGTCATTTGACAAGGCGGTTGACAACATTGTCAGGACTGTGCTTGGCGAGAGCCCCCCGACCCCCGCGCAAAAGAGTGAAAAGCCCGCTTCAAGAGCTAAAAAGTACGCCGAACAAGGCTAACCAGATCCAGAAGCTTTAAAAGCAATTTTCGACCAAGTTCTATCGTTGATGGGACGCCCCTGACGGAGGAGCTATTTCAACATCCCAAAGTCGCAGTTGCAACCATCTACGGTAGACCCTATTACAACATTGTTAATGCGCTCAAGGTGATGAACCTGAGTTTTGATTCGATTTCACCTGCAGATGCGGCGATGTCTGACGCCAAGGTTATTATCACAACAGTGGAGGAGGCTGACTTGGTGAAAAAGAAAGGTGTCGTCATGCTTGACACAGAGCTCGAAAAGTACCCCTCAATTTCCAAAGCAAAAATATTGCGCAGCCTGGCAGGACCAGAAGCCGACGATAGGCTGACGATTGGAATTGACCCTGGGAGCAGGATCGGAATATCAGCAATTTATCTTGACCAAGAGCTACTAAGCGATGTGGAATCATCTCCACTTGACGCCGTCGAGCAGATTTCCGCGATGCTTGGCGGCATTACATCTAGAAAGAAAGTGGTAAGGATAGGAGACGGGGACATACGGATGGCTCGGCAGATAGCCAAAATGCTCAAGTTCAGGTTCGAAGATAAAGTGCAAATCGAGATAGTGGATGAACACGGGACATCACAGAACGCAGATGCAAACCGTAGGGGGGCAAGGGATAGGTCTTCTGCAAGGACCATTGCATTTAGGAGCGGTAAAGAATTCCTGTCGCGACGCTATTCACACACAGCAAGTTAGCGGGACAAGTCTGTGCACTCGGATTCGGTCTTACAAATGCTTTTATTTTCATCCATTAGAGTTTCCGGCACGGCGAAGTTAGCCCAGCCTGGTTAAGGTACGAGCTTCCCAAGCTCGGGGATCGCGGGTTCAAATTCTCGGCCGATGCAGGTATTATCCATTGGTATGTGGAACAGCAGCAGGCTAGAAGTGAGCTTGAAAAATAAGTAAAAAGGATAGGGATGCCCGCTTTTTCAATCCGAAGAGATTTACTCCGTCGTTACTAGGTATTTTTATTTAGTCCATCAAGCCTGTCTACGGCCAGGAATAGTCCGTAAAGCAATGCTTGCGGCCTAGGAGGACAGCCTGGAATGTACACGTCAACAGGAACTACCTTGTCAATTCCGCCTGTGGTGGCGTAAGTATCGCCAAATATGCCGCCACTACAAGCACACGCTCCTACTGCGATCACTATCTTCGGGTCAGGGGTTGCCTTGTATGTGGTCTCAAGTGCGATTTCCATGTTCCGTGAGGCTGGACCAGTCACCATCAAGACATCCGCGTGTCGCGGAGATGCTACAAAGTGAATGCCAAACCGTTCTATGTCATATATGGCGTTGTTAAGTGCAGTTATTTCCACTTCGCAGCCATTGCACGAACCCGCGTCCACTTCCCTTATTGCTAGTGACCTGCCAAAGATCTTTTTTATTTTCTCGCGTAGATCACCACCAACCTTTTCGTATGACTTGCGACTCGTATCGCCTGGCTCAGCATCTGGTGAATTGACTATCATCTCGCTTTTGCTCCTTGCCGGGGTGGCGAATTGGCTTTCCATCTTGAATAGTTCAGGATATGACAGCTGGCACCTACCGCACATTATGCATTTGCTGTTATCAACAGACAAAATAGAATCCTGCTCTTCGCCAGATATCATGACGCCTGCTCTTCCGATTGATATCGCCTCCGTGACGCAAGTCTTCTTGAGAGCACTTTGCGATTCAACATTCGAGCTGCCATTTCTCAAATTGTCATTCTTGGATACCGGGGCGACTACGACCCTTCCCCTATAGTTAGGCATGATGAGATCCCTGGAATTTATTAAAGATGCAGAGATTGTCTCGACGTGATCGCTGAGTATGCCGTCTCTTCCCCCACGATTTGGTTGCTTCTTATCTTTACTAGTCATCTCTGGCATTACAAATCATTTCCAGAGTATGAGAGGTCCAGACTCTTGTTGATCAGAGGGAAATCAGGAACTATGTCATTTAAAACGGCGTTCTCTATTGCCGGCCAATTGCAAAATGAAGCTGTCCTAACTTTGTATCTAAATATCGAGTTCGTGTCTTTTCCGATCATCAGCCAATGTAAGGTCTGACCTCTATGCGATTCGGCATAACCCAAAGCGTTTCCAAACGGTTCAAGCCTTTCTGTTATGCCAGGCAGGACAAGGGTGTCATCGTCCTTTCCTAGTCTGGCGGATAACTCCTGGATAATAGCTAAAGAATCAATGGTCTCCACTACACGCACATCAAATCTGGCCATGGCGTCACCCTGGCGCTGTTGCATTTCTACTCTATGCGCCATCCTTTGCTTCGGTGTCTCCCCGCGACCGCTCACAGTGATTTCGCGGTACGCCGCATAAGGATGGTCTCTTCTTGTGTCGACGTCTATTCCCGTGCATCTTGCCGCGATCCCAACTGTCTGCAGATCAGCGGCAACCTTTTTTGTAATGATTCCTGTGCGCCTGAGTCGATCAATTACGGACGACTTGCTTCTAAGCATCGAGATCACCTTGTCAAAGTCTTTGCGGATAGAGATCGAACTAGTTTGCAGCTCCTCCGCGTGTCTCAGGATGTCTATGCCTACGCCGCCTATCTTATTTACACCAAACAATATCCTGCTGCCTGCTATCTTTTCATTCAGTTGCATCATCCGTTCCTTCAATATGTTGAGCCTCGATGAGCCGTAGGCAAACCCAAGGTCGGTCGAGATGCCTGCAAGCGTGCCAAGATGATTGTAAATCCTCTCCATCTCGGCGCATATGCTTCTTGTCCTCATCGCCTTATTTGGTATTCTGACATTTGCTATCTTTTCCATTGCTTGGCAATATGCCATCGAGTTTGCAACAGCTTCGTCGCCTGAAATGCGCTCACTTAGAAGAAGAGCGTTTTCAAGTGTCATGCTTTCCGCAAGCTTTTCCACTCCCTTGTGTGTGTAGAAAAGCCGGGTCTCCAAGTTGACTATGTTTTCGCCCATGATGCTAAATCTAAAGTGTCCTGGCTCTATGATGCCAGCGTGCACGGGACCAACCGGGATCTCGCATATTCCTTCCCCTTCGACTGTAAGATAGTTTTGATGCTTCACTTTATCCCTGGCTACCTTTGTCTTGATGTCAAACTCCTTTCTCAAGGGGTATGCTCCTTCTGGCCACTGCTCATGCAATACCAGAGGTCGGGTGTCTGGATTTCCGACAGGAATAAGACCGAACATCTCTCTTATCTCCCTCTCGTAAACTGACGCGCCCGGTATCACAGATACCAAGCTTGGAAATTTGGGGTCGGCCGATTGGGGGATCTTGGCTATCACAAGGACAAAGATATCCTGCGGCTCCTGCTCTGACTGCCTTTCGGCTCCCGGTTCGAATACATACCTAATTACAAAGCACTCTTCATTTTCACGCTCATCGCTGCAAACCATGGTGACAAGGCGATATCCAAGTGATTGATAGAGAAAGCTGCACACCGTGCCGGTGTCTTCTGGGGTTCTCAAAATAACATGTATTTCATTTTGATTCTCTTGATGAATTGATTGAACTAGCCGTTCGCCAAGTTGCTGTGATATCAAAGTAAGATGGTCATTCATTGCGGAATGTGCCGGATTGTCTGACATTCCCTATTCTCCTTACTTCAACATCTCCATGGCGTCTTCCGCTAGGGTTTGCAACCCTTGAGGTATGAAAAAGCCGAGAATAATTGTCATGGCCGCAAGAATTAACATTGGAATTATTGCTAGTTTTCCCATGTCGTCCTGTTTCATTTCTACCTTCGGATTTCCGAAAACCATTCTGACAAGATGTCTCATGAAGCTTGCAAATATCACGACCAAAAACAGAATAACAAGGCCAGAAGCTAAGAACTGGTTGCTGGCAAATCCTGAGCTCAGAACCAGAAACTCGCTTGTAAATATGTTAAATGGGGGCATTCCAACTATGGCAAGCCCGCCTATTAGAAATAGGGCGCCGGTGACCGGCATCGTTCTGATGATGCCTCTTATCTCCGACATGGCCTTTGTCGAGTATCTCTGGCTGATGTTTCCGCTGGCAAAGAACATCAGTGGCTTTGCTATGGCATGGTTGATTATGTGCAGAATTGCACCATAAATTCCATAGAAACCGCCAAAGCCAATCGCAAGAGAAATTATCCCCATGTGCTCAACGCTGGAATATGCAAGCATGCGCTTCATATCCTTCTGGAAATAGATTGATGCTGCAGCTATCCCCACTGATACGACACCCAAAATTATCAAGAGCTGGTTTGAAAATGCCGAGCCAATTGCGTTGGTGCTAATTATGTGGAAGCGTATTATCGCATAGATGGAGCAATTCAAGAGCACGCCTGACAAAAGTGCGCTTACGGGCGTCGGTGCCTCGCTGTGTGCGTCAGGAAGCCATGTGTGCATCGGTGCAAGACCAGCCTTGGTTCCGTAGCCGACGAGCAAGAAAATGAATGCCAGTTTAACCAAGTTTGGATCAAGTAGCTTTGCCCCAGCTAGCATGTCTGTCCAGTTCATGCCCTGTTCTGATGAAGAGAGTCCTCCGGCGCCCGAATTTATCGCGGCATAGTAAAAGAGTACGGTGCCGAAGAGTGCAAATGCCAGTCCAACTGTAGCTACCATCAGGTATTTCCATGCAGCCTCGATTGCATTCTCTTTGACGTAGAGCATTATTAGCAACACGGACACAAGCGTCGTTGCCTCTATGGCTACCCACATTACGCCAGTATTGTTGGCGACCGGGACGAGAAGCATCGTAAAGAGAAAGGCGTTAAACCCCTGATAGTACCTGACGATATGCTTATCGTCTACTATGCCGTCATCGTACTGCCTACTCATATAACTGACAGAGTAGATAGACGAAACAAACCCGACGCCTGCTATTGGAAGGAGAATTACTGCGCTGAATGCGTCTGCATAAAGGGGCTTGCCATCAAACGCTGAAACACTCTTTTCGTTTATGATTTCAACAATCAAAGCAGAAGCTTGGACAAGCACAAGGCAGGCTGAGAATACAGTGACCAATTCGATTGCCCTCTTTCTCCGAAGGATTGTAACAAGGAAACCACTGACTATGGGAGTGAGCAGAAGGGAGACCAGAAGGATTGACCCCGAATTCGCTTCTGTGCCCGCAGAAATAGATGCCAGACTTTCAATCATGACGCTGTCTCAACTATCCTTCAGGCTCTCCAGCTTTCCAATGTCAAGCGTGTCAAAAGTGTGGCTTATCCTTACTAGTAATATCGCTGAGATTATCACTCCAACCAAGATGTCCACGAATATGCCTATCTCGATGATGAGTGAAGTTCCATGCGTCAGCGCAGTCGCAAACAAGAATAAGCCATTCTCTATTATCAGCAAGCCTACTACCTGATTCAGAGCCATTCTTCTGATGACCATGATGAATAGGCCTATAAGAAAAAGTGAAATGGATAATGGCAGATATGCTGCAACCACTGGGTCAGACTTTATTGGTATCTCGAGTACAAGAAAATATGACAGGGCGACTAAGACCGCAGATATCAGAACGGACAACCTGAGACTCACATACGGGTTCTCTTCTATCTTGACTTCGAGTTTTATTTTCTGTGTCACAAATGTGAGGACTTTTGGAATGATTATCGCCTTGATAGCCAGCGTAAGGGCGGCCGCTATGTATATCTCCCATATCCCAGTAACGTATGCTATGATGGCAGTGACTGCTGAAAGGGCAATCGCCTGGTAACGGTATGCACTAAGCCAATCAAGAAAACCTTGCCTGACAACTACTCCAAAAGTGGTCACAAGCAGGAGAGCAGAAGAAACTGCCAAAATGTCAAACTGCGGAAAATCCATTTTCAAATTTCACCTTACAAGTAGAAGAATATGACCCCAATCATCGAGCTTGACATCGCCATTGCCAGAAGGTCCGGTATCCTGAAGAGCCTCCATTTCGCGATGCGCGTTTCAATGTGCGCGATAAGTATCGCAACTATCAGCATTTTTCCTGCCAAGATCAGCGGTGCAATGAGTATAGCAGAACCAAGCTGTTGTGGCTGACCAGCACTTACAATGCCCCAAGGGGCAAATATGTTGACGAGAAGGGTCAATAAAATTGCCATCTTGATTGATTGTGCCCATTCCAAAAGTGCCAAGCTCCTTCCGGAATATTCCAGAACCATTGCTTCATGCACCATCGTTAGCTCGAGGTGCGTAGCAGGGTTGTCAAATGGGATCCTGCCGGTTTCAGCCATGAGCACTATGAAAAATGAGATGGAGGCAAAGATTAGGGTAGGAGTGATTATTCCAGCAGACGATGCAATTGTTGCATCAACTGCGGAGCTCACGATTGTGGAGACGTTCGTGCCCCCGTATGTCAGTGATATTGCAAATATTGTGATAAAGAGTGCCGGTTCTATCAGCGCAGACATCATCATTTCCCGACTGCTGCCAAGGCCGCCAAATGCACTTGCTACATCCAGGCCTGCCAGCATCGTAAAGAATCTTGCCAGGCCAAACAAGCCCACTACAAGCAGAAGGTCGCCAGCTATGGAAAATGGTGTAAATGAAACAAATGCGGGAATGAAAAGAGCGGCGGTGGCAGTGGCGGCAAACACCACCCACGGTGTGAACCTAAATATCCACGAGCTCTGGTCTGATATGACCTCATCCTTTCTCATCAGCTTCAACAAGTCGTAATAGGGCTGAAAGATGCTTGAACCGACCCTTTTCTGTGATGATGCCTTTACCTTTCTCATGACTCCTGTCATGAGCGGAGCAAGGACGATTATTGCGAGCGTCTGAAATATCCCTATCACCCAATCTGCTATGCCAAATACCGGTTCGAGGGCCATATCAAGAAAACACTCGCACTATCACCAATAGTATCAGCAGCGTAATCATGATGTAGAGGATGTACGCGTTTACTTTTCCAGTTTGTATCCTCCTTATCCTGTCAAGTATTCCGATCGCCGCATGGACCGTAGGCGAATAGAGTCTCTCTTCAAACACATCCCTTGTGGCAGACTCTACCTTGATTGACTTGGGCAAATATTGATTCGAGTTAAAGTGAAAATCTTTTTGGACGTGGTATTGTGGCTTGTAAAGAGCTTTGAATACGGATCGGATTGGCTGTGAAAGTGAAGTGGCGGTATACTCCATGCGTTCGGTTAGGCCGCCAAAGCCGCAATCCCATGTCCCGTAAACCGTCTTTTTTTGTTTCCCACCAATTACCCTGGCGAATCCGAACACAGCTAGTCCCATTGACCCAAGCAATACGATCGCCACCGGGATTGATAGACTTGCAAAATTGGGAGCAGCCGGATTATTTTCATTCTGTATGGAAAGAGCATCAAATGGAGTTGCGAGTTGCATTGATGAAGGAAAATCAAAAGCTGAAGCTATAAGATTAATCCCTGCGGCCGGGAAAATTCCAAGAATTATGCATAGCGATGCCAGGATGCCCTTCCCCAAGAGCATCATGCGTGGGACTTCTTTTGCCTCATTGACATGATCGCTCCTGCCCTTGGACAGGAATGAAATGCCAAACAGCTTGACAAATGTTGCCGCTGCAACGCCCAGCGTGAGAGCAAGAACGAGGCTTCCAAACGCTATGATTATTTGCACTGGGACAGACGGAATCTGATAACTAGAGAGTAAGGCCTGCATCGTCAGCCACTCGCTGATAAACCCATTAAATGGAGGAAATCCTGCGATTGAAATTGCCCCGATTAAGAAGAACAGGGCTGTCCAAGGCATTTTCTTAATTAGGCCCCCCATTCGCTCAATGTCTCTTATGTGAATTCTTGATATTACAGAGCCGGCCCCCATGAATAACAAGCCTTTGAAAATAGCATGATTCATCGTATGATACATGCTCGCAGCTAATGCCAACATAGAAAGTGGCATGAGGTTAAACGAATAGAAAATGACAGAAATGCCAAGACCTATGAAGATTATCCCAATGTTTTCTATGCTGTGAAATGCTAGAGCGCGCTTTATGTCATGTTCGACGACGGCATATAGAACACCAATCAGTGACGATACGGACCCGGCTGCAAACATCAGAATGCCCCACCAAGTGAAATCTTGTGACGGTCCTATTCCACTAAAGTCAAAAATGGTTCTGACCAAGCCATAGATCGCTACCTTCAGCATTACAGCAGACATTAGGGCAGAGACATTACTTGGTGCAGATGGATGAGCCTTAGGCAGCCAAATATGCAGTGGAACTATTCCGGCCTTGGTCCCAAATCCGATGAATGCTAATACAAAGACAACTCCCTTCATTAGTGGAGGAATTGACGCAGAAGACTGCCTAAAGGAATCAAAGCTAAGGTCCCCTGATTGAGCGTACACTGTCAAGAATGATCCAATAATGAAGGCGGTACCAAGATGAGTCATAATGAGGTATATCAAACCTGACTTGACGTTTGACTCCTTTTCGTGCTCGTAGATTACCAAGAAGAATGAGGTTAGGGACATCAGCTCCCAGAATACCAGAAAGGCAAAGGCGTTGTTTGACAACACCACCAATATCATAGACAAAATAAAGATATTGAACAGAAATCCAAGGGCAGAGACATTTCTCTTTCCAAGATATCCCTTGGCATACCCTATTGAATATATTGATACAGCAGAGGAGACTAAGCCGACTACCAAGGTGAAAAACGCAGCTTTGTCGTCGAGCATGAAGTCGATGACGCTTCCAACGGGCGTCGCATTTTGGAGGTAGGAAACGCGAAGCGCGTCCTGCCCTTCAAATCCCAAGATCAATACGCTGATCGAAATGGCGACTGTAAGAATCGAGGCAGCAAGAGATGCTATGAAAGAAACATAGATTGTAAATTTTGAGCTCTTGGATAGCAGTGCAGATAATCCTCCCATAATGTACGTCAAGATAACTGCGACCAAGAGATTTTCAATCATTCATAGTCATTTTCTTTTGTGCCAGAGATCAAGACGGTTGTTGGTATGGACGCCACGCAAAAGTCATCTCTTGCGGCAGCGCGTGTATTTTTGTATTATTTAATTGTTATCTAATTATCACAATTCTTTAATTCAAGTTGTTCAGATATTAATGGAATCGCTGCAACAGGGAATCTTGTTTTATGTTGAAGGTGTGAGCAGACTTTACAAATATCAAAAGAGCTCTTCATGGGAAAGCAATAGATGCTGAAGATTTGACAGATCCCTGGTACTTGGCATTCGGTCGCTCGCGCCCTGTTTTTTTGCCGAAGACTTGTAATGCCGATTTGAACCGACCATTTGCCTTGTTAATTCCACGTTTCTTCCATAGTCTCGGAACCATTGGCAAAGGCTTTTATTTTCAGCGCTTAAAATTTCATCTGCGCGAAGTTTGCCCAGCCTGGTTAAGGTACGAGCTTCCCAAGCTCGGGATCGAGGATCCAAATGAGCAAATCAGGTCATACAAAAATCTTAAATCGAGAGAGATCTATCCAGTTAGTTGATGGGGGGATCAACTGTGCCTGACGCCGATGATACGAGCTCAACGCCGGCGAATCCCCTTGCCAATGCGGTCCCTTGGCGTCAGCAGTTGTACAATCGGGTCAAGTTAATTCCGTGGTGGCTAAGCTACAACCGCGGCGTTACACCTCAAGCCGTTCTGAGAGACAGGATGATTGAACTCGGCACCACTATGGGACTACAAGATAAGTGGCTCAGGAAGATTATCCGGCATGCAATTTCTGAATTTTCAAAGAAGGGTCTTGGCGCCGACTATTATGGATATCACAACATTGATCACGAGCTCGAAGCAGCCTACTTTACCCTGCTGGCAGCAAAGCATCAGAATACAGCGAACAGGTTTAGCGACCAGGATATCCGCTACCTTTTCGTGGCCGCTCTGTTTCACGACTATGATCCACTAAAAGCATTCGACAAACCAAACGAAGATTCTATTGAGCGCTTCATAAGAAGCGATATCAAGATAAGAAAATTCATAGATCAAGTCGAGCTCAACATAGATCTCGTAATTGCAATAATACACAGGACCGCTTATCCATTCAAGGATGAAATTGCCGAGAATGCGAGAAGAAGAATGCACACATTATTCACCGATGCTAGAATACCGGAGAGTGACATAGCAACAAGAAAACATTACGAAGATCTGGGATGGTTCCTATCCGTCGCAGAACGTGTTGCGGGTTACGCGCTCGGTGACTTTGAGCATAGTAAGGATCTTGCAAGACGCAATGCGCATGCACTAGGCTGGCATCCATCCGTGATAAACGAAAGATCTGCGAAATACTTTGATCTCCTCAAAGACGAAAAAGAAATGTTCGATAGGGTTATGGAAGGCGTGCCTCACGAATATAAGGAAGTGTTTTCCGGCAATGTGGAGACATTCAGAGACACTTTAACGATGGAGCAGGAATTGAGGAATCTAGTAAAGAACAAGCTAGTAATGGTGCCAGTGGTAGAAAAGTGCAGAGCCGATCTTGAACCTTATGTCCAGGAATCTATTTTCAGTATTATGAGGGAGCAACCTCTGCTGGTGCCGATCGAAGAGAAAAATCTTAGTCAATCACTGAACGCGGAAGATTCAATCCTGATTACTTTAAGAATCAACGACAAAGTTGGTGACATTGTTGGCTTTGCGAAGGGCGGACCCCTTGAAAAGTGCAGGCTTCGACGAGGTACCAGCGACCACAATGTTGGCAAGGGTAACACCGCATACCTGGAAGGGATCGGCATAAAACAAGGGTTTTGGGGAGAAACCGGAGGTCACCTTCTTAGGATGCGATTTCTTGATGAAGCGATAAAGCATGGATATAGATTCGTGACTGGTTATGCTCACCGCGACGTGGTAATTCAGAGGATGACGAGAGGTGAAAATATCCAGATCGTTCAAAAGTACGACCCCGACAAACTTGATTACTATAGGGCTGATTTGAGTAGTACGCCGTATCGATTGATAGCCGAGGGTGATGTTTCAACCTTGCAGCTTCGCACGTGATGCATCTTCGACCAGTCTAGCTCTTGAAAATCAGCTAGATTACTTTCTCTCCTTCTTCCCTTGACTTGATGTCTATTACCCTTGTTACTCAATAATCATTTTGATGCCTAGCTTTGCATTCTACTAGTATGGGGCTCTTCTGTTAAGCCATCGGAGGTTTGTATCCCGCTGTAGATGCTTTCTTCATTGCTTCCATCGTTTCAGTGACACTCAGGAGAGGCGTTGTCTTTGTCGATTTGAGTGCCCCACCTGCACCAAAAGCTAATGATATCGCCACAGCGCTAACGTTGTCTGGCATTTCTGCAATGATGACAAAATCATATTCACCAAATGAGAAATAGGCGTCTTTCAGCTTGCCACCCAAGTTTTCTATTGCGGGTTTGACCGCTTGTATCCTGTTTTGAGGATTTTTTACTATAGCCGCCAATCCTTCTGTACCATATGCACCCTGGATCATGTATGTTGGCATATGAAACTTGATGACGTAATGGGACTATTTAAGCAAGTTTGCAATACGACAATTATCAAAAGCTCACCATCATGTCGTGGCCATAAGATAACCCCTGACTTTTTTCCAGCACTTGTTGCAATAGACTAGATATTGACTTACCTCGTGCTTTTCTTCACCCCTCCAATTCCAATCATTACATCGGTAACATGATGGTCTATCCTTGGAATTGGGAGTAATGCTCTCCATTGCCGACTGTACTATTGCTTGTGCAACCATTCAATAAAGATTCCTGCATGGAAATCAGATCTTCGGTTCCCATCTTGGTACTCAATCTGTATCCACACACGATGTCAAGGAGATACTACTACGATGCGCCACAACGGGCACCACAGAACGTTTACTGCAATGATGTAGTAGTGAGAATTAGATTACCACATTGATGATCTAGCTGACTTTGCAACTAGAAGCCTTATATCCTGCCAAACGTTTCTTGCTGCCCTGAATTCAATATCAAAGTGTGAAAAAATAAGAGCTTTGCAAGGACGGTCTGTTATTGGCTTTAAAGCAATCGTGCTGGCCGCCACTTTCATTATTGCATCAATCCTGGCCGTGCTGCCTGTTCCATCTGTTTCTTCGGCGCAGGAATCCATGGCGGACGAATCAAGACCACACAGGCACCTTTACGTCGGAGCCACCTCCGGAGTTCAGTTCTCCGGTCCCGCCAACGGAGGCGAAAGCAGCGCTAGCGAATTCGGAGCCACTCCAGACTGGATTCAATCAGGTCGATGGATGGCTCGTATAGAAAGTTCTGGTGAAGATTTTTCCGTTGGATTCAAGGCGACAATCGACATGATAAAGCCAGATGGAAGCTCGAAGCACAGGCATCTCGTCAATAGCTTCAGCTTAGCTAATGTTTCAGCATCCGAAGATAACTCAATCACTGTCCTGCACGGTACAGCAACTGTTACAATGGCCGACGGACCTGTTGCCGATGTTCCAATCACCTTCAAGATCTATGACGAGTCCCTTCTGGAGATTATGATAGGTCCAGACAAAGTCGGCGGACACTTTGGTTCGAGTCCGATTTATGGCACATTCACGTACGCCAGAACTACCTTCTTGGATACTGGTGAAATCAAAGACAGGCAATACTCACAACCAGTCGCAATACCCGCACAGGCGCAGGGTCCTGCAATCCCCTCAAAAGGTTATTTGGTTGAAGAGATTAGTGACAGTCTGTACTGGGTCACAGATGGTACCTACAATACCATGTTTCTAGTTGGCAATGACGGCGTTGCCGCAGTGGACGCGCCTCCTTCCCTTGGTGACAAGTACCTGCAGGCCATAGCCGAAGTCACGGACAAGCCCGTAAAATATGTGATCTATAGCCATTCGCACCTAGATCATATTGGCGCAGCAAGCATGTTCCCGCAAAACGCCACCTACATAGCTCAAGAAGAGGTGGCAAAGGTGATCCAGAAAGCCCACGACCTGGCCGGTGACAGCGACCTTGGCTCACAATTGCCGCCAGTACCTACAGTGTCGTTCGCAGAGAACTATACCCTGATTCTTGACAATGCTACGAGTGGTGTAGGGCAGAGCCTGCAGCTTGATTACCATGGCAGCAACCACGAGCCGGGCAATATTTTCATCTATGCGCCAAACCAGAAGGTGTTGATGCTAGTTGACATTGTATTTCCGGGATGGGTCCCCTTTCTAGAGCTTGCCATCGCTAAAGACGTTGCCGGCTTTGTTGAAGCCCATGATCTCGCGCTGGGCTATGACTTTGATACGTTTGTTGGAGGGCACTTGACAAGGCTTGGGACAAGACAAGATGTGGAGACACAGAAGGCATTTGTATCGGATCTCATGGCAGCCGCGGGTAGGGCAAATGGAGCTGTGAGCTTTGCGGACGTGGCAAAGAAAGTTGGGCCGACAAACGATACCTGGGCTTTCTATGGGGCGTATGTCGAAGCGGTAAATGAAGAATGCACAGAAGAGATGCTGTCAAAGTGGCTTGGCAGGCTAGGCGGCGCAGATGCTTTCATGTCAAGTCATTGCTGGACAATGTCAGAGGCTATGCGGGTTGATCCCGCTGCTGTGGCGTTGTCACTAGGAGAACAACAATAGATTTGAATCTCGCTGACTAGGCTGAACTGACGATTCTCAGGTACACTACTGAGAACCGCAGCCCAAAGTCTCTTTCTGGAAATTTTATGTAGTTGACTATTACATCATTAACTAATTCTCGAGCCAACAATGCTGTCATCATCGAGATGGATGCCGGCACACATTATGACATATTGAGTCTCATCAAGAAGTGTAAAAATGAGCGCGATTCTGATCGTCAGCTGAAAATTCTATTGGTTATTAATGCAATGCTTCCACCGACAAAGAAACTTCACGTACCCGCATTATTAACTGATGATTACATCACCAGAGCC
>Ga0070694_100000512_pt1 | contig 21313 bp, 10 predicted proteins | sample KBSK1251metaG_FD_65470 | JGI IMG/M metagenome (GOLD analysis project Ga0070694, IMG submission 65470) | Corn, switchgrass and miscanthus rhizosphere microbial communities from Kellogg Biological Station, Michigan, USA - KBS K1-25-1 metaG | ecosystem: Host-associated > Plants > Roots >... | reverse complement strand
TTTGCGGTGGCGCAACAATCAGGCAACACGGGGCAAACTTTGACGGTGCAGCAGGGACCATCTTTGGTCATGAGGGTGACGAAGAAGCACGACTCAGAGCCTGGCTTCACGTTTCCTATATCAACCGTAATGGTGGTGGACTGGCCCGGATGAAGCGGCGTGTCGACAACCTGCTGGCTTAAAGTTAATCCGCCGCCACCAGGTGTGAGCAGAATATGTTCCACGTCCTTGCCGGAGTTGTTAGTGACGCTGAACGTGTATGTGTAGCCGGAACCGTCCGTCTTGCAGACAGGTTCTCGGGCAGTAACTGTCGCGCATTCCTTGTTGTCGTTACTCTTCTTACAGTTGAGGAAGTTCTTTTCAATACTCTGTCCCGCCACGACGGTCACTGCATAGGTTCCCGGGACTCCGGGCATGGTCTGGGTCCAACCGGTTTGCGGGTTTTCAGAAATCGTGTAGGTTCCCGCTCCGAGGTACAAGACATAGAACCCGGTTGCGTCAGTAACCGTGACTGCCGACGGACCACCGCCATTGTTTGTGGCCGTGATTACCCATCCAGCTAAACCCGGCTCGTTGATGTCAGTTTTCCCGTTGCAGTTGAGGTCGTTTATTTTTGTCCCGCTGATCCTGCCTACCTCTTCATGTTTCTTGCAGTTGGCAAAGTCCTTACGAATAACCTCGCTTTGATTGAACCCGTACAAACCAGATGAGACCGTCACTCTATAGCTACCGGAGCCACCGGGCATTGACTGCGTCCAACCGGCTTGAGCGACCTCAGAAATCGTGTAAGTCCCGGCTGCAAGGTTGTTGAAGTAATAGAATCCGTTCGCATCAGTGACCGTGGATACTGCCGCACCTCCGCCAGTGTTCGTAGCCGTGATTGTCCATCCCGCTAGACCCGGCTCGTTAGTGTCAATCTTCCCATTGCAATTTAAATCGTTTACCTTCTGGCCCATTATTTTCACGTTTTGCAGATTGGTCTCGTACCCGACTCGGGGAGTGGGAGTCGGCGTGGGTGTTGGCGATACCTCGTATCTTGGCGAGGGCGAGGGCGAGGGTCGATACAGCGAGTTTCCCGTCAGTTCATTTACTACGCCGGCAGCGGGTGTGACCGTAAGGTGGACGGGCAGTATTTCGTTCTCCTGGCTGCAGCCCTTTTCCTCGCCGCAAGTCTCACACTTAACTTCGACCGAGCCGCGATAGTCTCCAGGGCGCATTCCAGCCGTGTTAAAGAGTACGCTCAGGCTTTGGTTGGCATGACCGGGAACCTGGACGGTCGGCGTGGCAGGTAGCTGCAAGTAAGGAACGTCTCTTGGTACGACTCTAAAGGACTGTGCCTGCTTACACTGATTGCGGATCGTGATGGTACTTCTCGCTTGCGAGTTACTCGCCAGGGTCACGGCCCACACGGCCTTCTCAGCTCCGCTCTGTTGCGCTGAAGCAAACTCCATGACAGCAATCAGGACGAAAAGAAGAACACTAGAGATCAAGAAAGAGAAAACTGCGCGACGGCTCTTGACTGGCATTTGTGTTACCGTTTAGGTAGCGCCGCGCTATCGCGTGCTACCAAGAGTGCCTTTCACACCCTGTGAGGGAGCCAACTATTTCGCCGATCACGAACTGCATTGGATCGGCCTGGGAATTCAATTCGAGCTTCAAAAATCCGGAGAACCTCATGTGAGTTTCCTGAACAACACTCGTTCGCGAGCGGTTATACCCGCGCGCGCGTACCTGTCGGCGCGCCAAAGCCTCAGGGCCTGCCTGATCCGGAGACCGGACAGGCAGCCAGGACGATGCACTGCTGGCCCTGACAACACTTCTCCATATTTGCGGTGTGGAGACTGATGTCGAAGCAAAGCTTGTCGCCGCGCTTTGCGCCCTTGATCGTTATCTTGGTCGTGAATGTGCTGCCCGGCTTTAATGACACATGGAAATAGTTGGGCGTCATGGTTACGCCTGCCGGCGGATATAGATAAATGTGCTCGATGGTATCCACGCCGGTGTTAACGATGGACATCGTGTAGGTAAAGGTTCCGTCGCTGTTGCACTCGATGCTTTCTTCCTTCGCCACGGCGCAACACTCGGGAAGGACCGGGCAAACACGTGTCGTGCAGCACTCGCCTTGCAGCGTCATCAATGTGACGTAAAAACACGCCGGCTCTTCCGGCTTGCCGCCTTTGATGGTCACTTGCAAAGTCATCGAGGCGCCGGCTGCGAGTCCTGCTGGCAAGAGCGAGAATTGCTGCTGCGAGAGCGTAATGTTGCTGTTGGCCGGCGGCGTCAGCAGAATGTCGGTGACGAGTTGGCCGGTGTTGTTGGTGACGGTGAAGCTATAGAGATAACCGCCCGTGCCGTCTGCTTTGCAGGAGATTTCGTTGGTTTTTACTTCGCAGGATTCTGTGGGCGGTCGGCAGTCCACAACCTCCAGTTGCTGATTGATACCCGAGACATCGATGTTTGTGACTTGTGAGAAATTGTCTTTGTTGTTTCGGTAGACTCCACAGACGCCCGTGGCTTTTACATTGACGTTAATCTGGCACGAGTGCTGGCCCGAGCCGTCAGTATTCGCCCCCACCAGTTGCCCGTTAGTCAGGGTGACGCTCTTGCCGTCACCGGAGATGCCGACATTCCCGCCGCAACCGTTTGCGATGACACTGACTATCTGAAGCCCGGCCGGTAGGGTATCTGAGAACGAAATGCCGGTCTGTTTCGGATCGCCACTGCCGTTCGTGATAGTGAAGCCGAGCGTAGAAGTTCCATTTGGCCCAATCTGCGCAGGAGCAAACGATTTTGTCAGCACCGGCGTAGAGGGCTCGGGAGACTTTACCTGAACACAGGCCGATGCTTTTGTGAGGGCATTCTGATCGCCCTCGAAGAAACTCAGTGATGGGAACGGATTGAATGTGGCGTTAGCCGGATTGCAATACGACCCCAGGATCGTCGGCGCCGTTGCTGTGACCATAACCGTCACAGTGGCCCCGGCCGCGATTGTGTTTAAGGGAATCGAAATGGTGTTGCTGGGCGTGGTACTGCCGCTGCTGCTACAGCCGCTCGCGCAGGTCCACATCACGCCCGTAAAATCCGGCGGGACATTGTCGTTCAAAATGATATTTGAGATGGGATCATTACCGACGTTCTTGACCGTGAGCGTAAACGTGACCGCTCCACCTGCAAATACGTTTGGCGCAACTGTTTTTCCGACGATGATCGATACGCAGTGAGGGAGAGGGCTTGCTACGCTTTGATAGTAGACAGGTACTTGGGTTTGATTGGTATTAAACCCGTAAGCCAGATCCATAAACGCTGAGTTCATGATTTTCGGCGCGCCTGCGCCCTGACAGAGCGAGTCGTTCTTCGGTGGCTGTTTCAAGGTCACAGATACGTCGCAGCTGACCTTTCCAGCAGGAGAAAACACCGCACCGGCGCTGCTTGAGAAGTCGATTAGCCTTACTCCCGCCCAGAGGGGATTGTTATTTTTGATAAGCGCTGAAGTGACTGGCTTGGTAAGAGGAGCAATGTTGGTGACGCCTGTAGCGGTGCAGGTGTACGAATAATCAATTGGCACATCGCCGTACGCGGCGCTATCAAGCGCCATTGCATCAATCAGCGTGCCGACTTTGATGACCTGATTTGAATTGTTGTTGAACTCGACCTTGTAGCCCAGCGTGACCGGGAAAGACGCAAACGATGTCGGCCCGCTCGTTTGAACTTTTGTGGTTGCGAGCTGGCATAGCGGGAGGCTCGGCATTCCCGTTACCACCGCCCCGGACCCGGTGGCCGGCCCGCTAAGAAATGCGGTGTTTTTGATCGACCCTGGAGTATTCGTTTGGGCACAAGGCCTGTCGTACTGCACATCGAATTGAACGGTCTGTACAGCACCCGCAGCCATCGGTGAGGCGAGAGCCAGATTCTGAAAAAGGTATTGGGAATTGGGGACTACCAGAGGCGCAGCCGCCGCCGGAAGAGCACCGCAGGCAGGAGAACAAATAAAGTTGCTGGCAGTGGGGGATATGGTTGCCGTGAATGGCGGCGTGCTGTTGCCAGTGACGTAGTCCCACAACTTCAACCCGGTCAGCGTCTGCCCGCTGGTGTTCGTTATCGTGATCAAATATGTAAATGGCGTCCCCCATGCCCCAGTGGCCGGACTCACTAACTTCTTTTCGACCGTTATTCCGGGGGTTGTGTTTGTAACGCAGCCCGTCGGAGGCAAACCGGTCAGAGTCACCGTCGTGGGGCTCAACGGCAACGTGCTGTTATTTGAGGCGACTTGGTCACTAACCGTCTTGGTCCCGTTGGAGTAGGTTAAGGATGCTCTGTTGAGGAGCTTGTTGTTTTGACCCGGTGAACATAAGGCACCAGTGCTTATCGCGACGTCGAAAGTGATTTCAAACGAACCCTGTGCCGGCAGAAATCCGCTTGAGGCCGCAGGATAAGCGAATGTTTGGGTCTGACTACCGTTTGCACCCAACAACATTGAAATCGAGGTGGTTGGCACGGCTAAACAGTCCGCTAAACTGGATGGCGTGCACTGAAAATTTGATAAGGTGATCGATAAGTTCACATCGTTGCCGGGTGTGCTCAGCGTGTCCTGCAGCTTCAAAAGCGGGCCAAGGTAAAGATCGGTTGAGTGATTGGGATCAGGGGCAGATTCATTCTTAACAGTCAGCTTGTAGGTAACTGCGTTATTAAACGAAACGGTGGCCGTCGGTCCCCACGTTCCTCCGCTCTTGGGTCGAACCGTTTTGGTAATCGAAATGTCAACGGGAAGATTCAAAACATCCGCACTCATTGTTAGAGAGCTGGACTCGGTCGTGGCGCTTCGAGTGGCATCAAAAGTGGCAAAGACGGAGCCTGCCTGCGTGAAGAAGCCATCGATAACCACAATCACCTTGTCAAAATTCCCATTCAATGCGCCGATCGAAAAAGTTGGAAGACTGGTCACGGTGGGAGGAAGCGGAGTTCCAGAACCGGTTCCTCCGGAAAATTTCACGCCACGCAGCAGCGTCGGGCTAAAAGAGGCCGGCAGAGTTATCGTTAGTGAGACTGGATTGGGATCGCCGGTTGGAACTGAAATACCGTAAACGATATGCACGGGCGACCCGACGGGAATCGTCCCGGTGAACGACGTCCCGGTATCGTCAGTTGGTAAGATATTCACCGGAGAGTGATTCGCCAGCAGTGTCTGATTCTTCGTGAATACATTCGTGGCTGTCGGGAAAGTGATTGCTGAAGTAGCGGGACCGATGAGTGTGTCCCGGCGGTAGCTTCCGGCAACTGTAGGATTCGGATTCCTTACCTCGCTACTCGCCGAGCGGATTGGTTTTAGGATTTCCGCTGCCCACGGCTTAGAACTGCTCACCAAAAACAGAATGCTTATGGCAAAAAAGCAAACGAGGCCCAGCCGTGCCTTACTGAAACCTTTTACCGTGGACTGCTTCATCTCTAATCTCCCTTTTCTTCGCCTTTGAAAGGTCAGCAGCGGAGGTTCTCATCAACGAAGCCGCGTGAATATGCACGTGGCTTTACTTCAACCGGCGCGTCTGGCCAGCGCTGAATTCGTGCTTGCACAGGTGAGTGATTTTTTCTCGGAGAACGTAACGGAGCTTCAGATGGTGGGCTTCAACGTTTCCAATATTCTTCTTGCGGGGACCTGAGGAAAGCCGTTCATGTTGATAGCAATCCGCGCTCGACGACCATGATGAATGAAGTGGAAGATTGCCTCGACCAAAGGCCTCTACAAAAACCAACCACCGCGAGAGCAGAAGCCCCGCGGTGGTTAGGTTTTGATCGGTTGCGCGAAAGCGAAAGAAGATTTGCGTCTGCGAGGGTACGTTGCCCGCAGCAGCTTATTGTGGATCTACGCCTTGTCTAAAACGAACGCACCAGCAGCGGGAAAGGGAATTCTTAGGGGAGGGAAATATGTTACCGGAAAGGTTCATGGCCCAGGCATTGTTGGTGTTGGCGGCGGCCGTAGTGGCACTCCAGATAATCTCTCCCACATTCCATGGCGGTAGAACAGCGAACGGGTGACCGACCTCAAGGTTGTTGGGCGAGCCTGCCGAGAGAATGCTGGTGAGTTCCTGCAGGGTCGGTACCCGCCAGCCCAAACGATTGCCCACAACCAGTGTGTTGCAGCGCCGGTGGGCCGCGTCCCAGGTAAAAGCCTGAGGGCTGGGCGCGCGTTCCCAAACGATACCGGTCTCCCGATCGAGGACCGCATTATTTGCAAATGGGGCGAGTAGCTGGAACCGAGAGGAGTTGGTATGGTCCCAGGCATCCTGCGCAAACGCAGAAGCGGCAGAACCGATTAGTGCCACAAAGATGAACGCTCGCATCAATAGCGTGCGCCGGTTGACCAGGGTTGTGCTCGTACTTGTATCCATTGGAATCTTCTCCTTCTTAATTTGAACACGGGGCATCATGTCGTTCTTGGATTTACATTTGTCACGAGCCCTCGCTTCGTTTTGTGCTTGCTTCAACGAGTGATTCTTCTCCGGAAAACGTAACGCTATCGGGAAAACCCTCCTTCACGTCTGTGTCACGATCTTGAAGTCTGTGCGGCGGATGATCGCTGAAGAGAGGAAACTGTCAGCGAGAGCCACGCATCCATGATCAGGCTTTGATAGATTTCGATGGAGCTTAACTGCACCCCCGAACCCCTCGGCAAGAACTGGAAAGACAGACTCTTGAACGATTGTGAGCGTTGAGTGATGTTGCTGGGTTATCGAGCGCGGTTCGGTGCAGGGAAGAGTGTCTTTGCCTCAGTAGAATCCTCCAGAAGCAGGTGGCGATGCTGCACGATCATGGGCCACAGCACACTGCACAGCAGGCACTTCTCCCGAAGAGAGGTTCCGCTTTTTTCGCGACTCCGAATCGGCCGTTTGGCGGCCATTGAATTCACATCGTGTAACATGATCGTCGCCTCCGTTGAACCAGATGTGCACGAGCCTTAAGTTGATATCGTGCTTGTCTCTGGTGTGACTTTTCTCCTGAGAGACGTAACGCTTCGGATTTTCCGACCTTCTCGTCTTCGTGTCTGGGTCTTAGCCTTGGGAATGTTGCGGCGCAAGACTTGGCGGAGCTCCACATCTTCAACGGTCACGGCGTTGCACCCATCGCGGTGTCTGGAGTTATCGGCTCTAGTGCCCCAGGTTTTGGAAATGCACGATCTGTTGTTCGCCAATCAGGCGGCCTTGAAGTGTGACAATATTGTTGAGACATAGTTTACAGGCCCACAATCAGCCGCCGTCCCGTTCGCCGCGGGATTCCCGCCGCAATGCCAGCCCGCTCAACACACCACACCGGGTGGAGTTAATCACTTGGCCGTCGTCGCTCACAGTCCCTGTGCCGATCGCCACGAACGATCCGATATCGTGATCGAACGAATACATCTCGTAACTTCGCGAGGCTTGAGTCCGTCGACGTTTGGCAGCACCCAGAATCGGTGGACTAGAATCGTATCGCTTCGTACGCACACAATGGGCACACTAAAAACGTTGCGTTCACTTGCGACTCGCGGCCTTTGGTTCCTAACCATTGAAAATTTTGGTGCCGGGGGCGGGAGTCGAACCCGCACGACCTTTCGGTCAACGAATTTTAAGTCTCAAGACGGCTGTTCTGGCCTGTTCACCTAAATTCAAGCTTGTGCAGATTTATTAGCATTTTCACTGAATCTGTTCGAGTCGCGTAGCATGCAATCGGGTCAGTTTGGAAGGGTGGCACCCTATTGGCACACAAGAAATGAGGTGGCGAAATTGATGGATTTCGTGCGACCGGTGAATCAATAATCAAGCTGAGAAGAGAATCGGAACTAACCCGAACTATTTGGACATCGTTTCCCAAGCTGGTGGTGCGGTTCGATTCCCGTCGCCCGCTCCAATTTCCATCCAGGTTGGCAGGCGAGGCGATTTGCCAATGTTGGTCTGGCGGACCAATTGACGCGCAGCGGAATCTCGAGGCAGTGCTTGAGACTTGAAGAATCGGCCCCGGTGAGAGCGAACGCGGTCGGATCTAGCGCCGAGCCAATGCAAGGCGGAACACTACAACAAAACTAGAAGGTCAGTCGTCGTCGTCTTACTTCCAACTCCATTTAATCACTGACTTCCGGGTCCCGGGAGATAGTTCCGACGACTCGACCGGCCGATCGTATCGATGATCGATCGAGCTGGTTTCATCGCCGTAGTTGCGATGGTAGTGGAACTTCAAAGTGTATTTCCCCTGCGGCCACGGTTGATTCTGCGGGAAGATTAAGACCTGGGTGCCGTCGGCATTCGGCAGGACTGAGATTTGAAGACTCGACGACTTATTGCTGAAAAGAGTTGATACGAAATCCAAACTAAACTCAGTCCGTCCCACATGATCAACGATCTGATTCGATGAAACATTCTGAAATACTGGTAACCTAAAGTCGAGACTCTCAGGAGATCTGAGCCAAAGACAGATCAAGCCGGCGTTGGTCTTACTTCTGACCAGATAGAGTTCGAGATGCTCCGCTAGCGGCTGGAAAAAGAGATCACCCACCTTGTCGGCGAGGATGCGGAACTGTTCGTCGTGTAACGCCGCGGCTTCGCGATGCTCAAGTCGTGCCGCCTCGAGCCCGTTCTTAGCCTCCTTCAATTCTGCGAAGCGATAGTCAACCTGTGCGTGTTCCCAAGCCTGTCGCGCGATCGCCAGTCGTTTGGTCGATTGCCGCAGGTCTTTGCGCGCCGCCGTTATTTGAGGATCGGCTTGCGTAATGATTAGTCGCGGAGTGCCAGGGTACGATTGAACCAGACTTTCGAAGCTTCGGAAAGCAGAAGTTACGAAGGTGCTGGAATAGAGGACGGCGGTTAACGGGTCGGCAAGCTGGATCGCCGGAGCGCTAGCCCATCTCGCGTTTCGGTGATTGTTGGCTTCGTTAAAATTGGCGAAACGCATTTCTGGTGATGGACCGTGAATGCCCTGCAAGCGTCCTTGAAAACCGCCCAGCGTCGCCCTCACCTGGTAGTAAACGGCCACGTCTGGTCCCGACGCACTGACCACATTCGTGGCCCGCCGGTCGTTGTTTCCGTAGTCCACGACAAAATACCAAAAGGAAGTTGTCTCAAGGTCGCTGGGTTGCCTGACGACCTCTAATGTGTAGCGAGTGCGCGGCAATAGATTCAGACCATTGCTGACCGGAGTCACCGTGGCCTTTAGGATGTCATCCAAGGGTGGTGGCGCGGCAGCCCAGTCCAGAGCTGGTCGATAATCCTGCCAAACACTTTCTTCAGTGAATAGAGTCGCAGAGCCCGCTTGGTCCCAGGTCGTCGTACAACCCGCGACCGGATTGCCCTGCGTATCCTTGATTTGCAGCTTGATCTCAAACGGCGACGCAAACATCTGTTTCACGTTCGAGCGCAGAAAGCGAATCTTCAGGTGATCGCCGTAGAAGAAACGTTCCGCCTGATGCTCTGGATAACTCCACTTAACATACGGTCGCAGATTCGTGGGCGGACCTTCAGTTTGAAAGAAGCAAACTTCACGAAAGGGTTCTGTTCGCGTCAAGTCGCCGATTATCGACTCATAGGCGGCGGCCAGCATCGTCCCGAGGGCTCCTCCGCCGAAGTTAAAATTTTCCTCCAGTTTTCCCTCAACCTCGGTTTCTACTTCGAGGCGATAATAAGCGCCCGGCTGAAGCGCAAATTCGCCAACCGGCAGCGACGCGTTATTCCCACACTCTTGCTCGGCTCGTTCACTCCGTTCAATCTCCGCAACCGTCAGATAGCAAATCTTACGAATAGCGAACCTGCCCAGGTCGTTCATGTGCAAACAATCAAAGCCCGTGTCGGATTCAATTAGCCACTCGTCGTCGTCAACTCTTGATTCAAAGGGAACATCAACTCGACAGATGTTCCAATCCTTTAGCGGCACAGGTTGCTTCCGATCTCCGGAAGCTTTTCTCGACTCTTCGAGGGTACGGATGCGCTGCTGCGGGCTTAGTCCTGCGTGAAGCTGGTCATCCTTAATTTCGGAAGCATGACATAGGGTGATCCGCACCTCTCTGACTCGGTTACGAAAGCTAATGTTGAGAGAACCGTTGGCGAAAAGGCAGGCGTGCGTCTGACTCGGAGTTGAATTCTCAGAGTTGGAACCAGGCAGGTTGCGGTTGTTAGGAAAGATTCGGCGGACAAATAGCAAACGGGAGAGCCAACCGAAAAGCCATCTCACAAACCGTAACAGGGCCGAGAAAATGCCGGAACGCACTACGGGTGATCCAACCTCTGACCAGTTCAGATTCACGACCTCTTCCGTCTTTACTTCAATTGGGTGCTTGGTTGATTCGAAAACGAGATCTTCGTATTCCCAGCTCTCGCCCGCATCGATCACCACTTGTTCAGCTGATTCAAAGTCTACGCACACGGGTTCGGGGGGCGTATGAATACACTTCATCAGGTCCGGGGAGTCGTCGAGCTGGCGCTCGGGAAGAGATTCACCCGCCGCAATCGCATCAAGAAATTGGGCAGACCCACCAGGGAGCGCGCGGGCCGTCGTACTTAGCGGGTTATCAGTCCAAAACTGGATGCGCCTCGGGGACGGCTGCTGTGGACTATCCGGGTCGGGTTCCGCTAACCAGACCGCCGGCAGGGGGCGAAAATCATTCTCATCAGTCGAGGCAATAGGAAGACGCCAATCGGACAGGAAGGTTCCGTGCCATGGGTCTCCTTTGACATGTTCGTAGAGCCTAATGCGCACCAACTTTGGTATGAATTGGAAATGGCCGACATCGTAATGAAATTTTTCGCCCGTCGGATTGCCAGCAATACTGCTAATCTCAGTGTTCATCGCCTTCCTGAAGCCGACGATCGGTTGAGAGTCTGCCGGCACAAGCGGGGACTCCTCTGCTAGCGCTCGGCCACTCTCGGGAAACCCGAACGTTCGGATCTTGAACGACGGTTCCTGGTTGATCTCGGTAGCAACTCTCGATGGACTGAGACGGCTGCTGACGTCGATTTCAGAAAGAGGCGATTCGAACGCCGGCTGTTCCAGTGATTCCCATTGAAGCTCGAGAGTTGTTTCGAGAGGATCAAGAGGATCAGGGAGTTCAGCCTCGACATGCACATTCGCACCAACCTTCAGCGGCTGGACGCCTTCAGTAAGGAAAAGGGCATCGGCTGAGAGCCGCATGCTTTGCCCAAACGCACTGAGTTTAATGTGAGCGGAAAGCTCGAGCTCGCCCGAGAATTGTTCGGGCCGTGCGGTCAGCACGCCGTCACCTTCAAGCGTCGCGGCGAACTCAATTTCGACCGGATCGACCGGAGGAATTTTTGGTTCGAAAGTGATCGACGCTCCCAGACGCGAACGCAGCGTGCCGGCCCCGACCATGTCCATCATCAGGTATGCATCCGCGTCAAAGAGAAAACTGCCACCAAGTTTGAGAATGCTGGCGCGGATACGACGACTGCGCGGGGTCTTCTGGCCCAGATAGAGGTGCCAGTTCGTGATGTCGTTAAAGTCGAAGAAGGCCTCGAGCATGCCGTAGGCCTCAAACATGTCCTTGACCAGGGTCGCTTCGGCTTCGACATTAAACTGGACCGTGCCAGCGCCGCCGTCGAAAACTGCCAACGCCCGAAATGGCGGTTCCGCGTTCGGTGTCAGGCCGCTGAGGATCATCGCGCGGCCTTCGATGATTAGAGCCGGTCCGGGAATCGACAGCACCAAAAGGCCTCGCGTCCCTTTCACGTGACCATCGGCGGTGGTGATTGTGATTCCCACGCCGAGCGCCAGCGCGCTTTCGTGCGGTTCCCACTTGTCGGTCGGATGGGCGCCGGTGGGGGTGGGCTTGTACCAATCGTAGTACCAGTTTTGATCCGGTAGTTTTTTCGGCACGACGTTGAGACCAAACATTCCCAACGCGCCTTTGAGCGCCAGACCTGACTGGCCCAAAGGAATTCCCGCAGGCAATTCGACGCCGAAGTAGACGTATAAGAACGGATACACCGGATCGAAACTGAGACCGACCATCAAGCCGGCTTCGGCGGCAAATCCTGACGCGGGCACGCGCAACGCAACGTCGCCGGCAAAACCTACAAGCTCAGGTTTCTTGAAGAAACGGATGCGGCCTTCGAACTCGACGGCCTTCGGGATGCCAAACGATAAGTCGATGCCGGCAAACTCGACCGCGACCTGCGACATCGCGGTTTGGATATCGGAAATCTCCGGTGATGCCGGGAGACTGAGAGTTTGCGGCCATGTAAGACGAAAGCCTTCAACGTCCAGACCGACGGGTATCTGTTCAATGAGACGCAGCCCGCCCGATAAATCGATCCACAATCGAACGCCTCCGGCATCCAACAGCGAGCCAAGGCCAATTCGCCGCAGCTCAAAATGAAACCCAAAGAGATCAAGCGTCGCCATCTCTTTGAGATCCAGCCAGGCTTCCTTAATGCTGAACTTGCCGTTTGAGTCGATTGAGAGATCAGTGACTTCAAGCCTGGGCCATTGCATGCCATCGGAAGACATGAGGAGTGGTTCGAGGGCGCCACTCATTTTCATTTGAACGATCCCAGGATCAGCACCGAGCGTCAGAGAACTCAATTGCAATTCCACCAGGCCTTCACGTTTGAGCGACACTGGGTCTGTAGCGCGCAGCGTAACCAGGTAATGGCCACCCTCTTTTAAGGCGATGCTGACGTCGACTGATTTAGAAAAGTAGGGGATTACGAGCTTGCCTTCGATCTCAGCGCCGATCAACAGGCTGTCCTTGAACTCGACGAGCACGGAATTCAGTTGGCCGTCCGGATAACCAAAGAGTTGCCCGACAGCGCTCCCATCGTTCCATGAGGCCTCGGCTATTCCAGTGAAGCCATGGGAATCAATTCGACAATTGCGAAATATGAGATTCGGTGTGGAGGGAAACTCTTCCGGCAAGATTACCGCCGCTTCGATGAAACTGAGCGCAAAGTTATCGGGATCCGGTCGAATGTCGATCGCATCAGCCGAAATAACTATCCGTGTCTCTCCCAACATTGTTTCGGACAGCGAGAACACCGGTATGTCCGGTACGCCCGCCGCATCGGCCGGCCAGACGAAACCGTAGCCCTCTTCGCTGTGCCAGCGGAGTCGAAGGCCTCCCTGAGCGCTGCGTAGCGTTACTGTCTGGCGCTGATCCGCGATTGGCACCCAGCGTCCGTTCTCCTCACGCGCCGGCCGCAGGAAGGAGGGAAGTTCGATAGTGAGTTCGGCGAGGCCGATGCTGATCTCCAGAGCGCCTTCCACATGGATGTTGAGCGTCGCCAGTTCACGGAACACGAGGGCGCAGCCTTCCGGCCCTCCGATCTCGATTCGCGGGTCGTCTCCGGACGGCTGAATAATCACCGAGGCATCCGTAAAGCCGTCTCCCAGGTCCACCGTGAAGTCGACGATCTCGACGGCCTCAAACAGAGACCGAACTGGTTCGGGGAGGACATTGACGGGGATCAGCCGGGTGAGCGGAACTTTCATGGTTGTAAGACCTTACGGAAACCGATTGCGAGCGGCATCGGGGCGTCTTTCTTGAGGCCGGGTTGGAAGACGAGTTCGTTGTCTATGATCAATCCCACCGAATCGTCGCCGTCCGTAACGAACGCGTCGATAACTCCGACAGCTCGTAAGAGATCGATCATATCCTCCCACGAAGCCATGTTCGGTAGGTCTCGGTACGAGTCCGGCCGAACAAGCACGAAGAGGTAGTCCACTTCGTTTCGCCGGCAATGCCCCAAAATCGGAATCCCCGCTTTCGAGGGCCCACGGGCATACACCCTGTCAGGCTCAGCGCGAGGGCGCTGGTCGCTTCCGAGTGTGTCAATCTCGTGGCCGTCGCCGATGCGCAAACCATCGCGGAAGACTCCGATGACAGGCTCGACCGCACAGGCAAAATTATGATTCGCCGGAATCGGATCAAGGTGCAGGCCGTAGTCACCTGAAAGCGACTGACCGAAATGGTATCTCCAAGCGGTAGGATCGTTTGGGATCGGACAGTCGCCCATCTCGTTGTTCGAGAGCAGCGTACCTGACGGGCGAAAGACCAGCGTTCCTTTAGTGAGGCCGGGAATGTCAAAACCCCTGAAAGCTGCCTCCCAGGTCACAACGTATCGAGCCCCACGGATTAAGTCGGGTGCTTTGCCACATGAGAACAAATCGAAAACCGGGCCATTCACTATGATTTTATGTTGGTGATTTCCCAAGAGCAGGTGTGAAAATCTGACTCTCGGACTGCGGATGTCGATCAGGTCCATCTCGTACTGATCCGCGCGGAAAACAGAGAAATGAAGACGCAGATCCGTGAGGTCGAAAGCAGCGAACTTGTCCGGGTTACTCTCGACAGCTAGGTGGTAATCCAACACCAAGTCTGCACGTGTAATTGCGTTGCTCGACGGGCCCAATCTCATACGGTAGGGCAGCGTTTCAGTCGGGATTCCGAGAGACATGCGCCCTTCAAATTCCAGCCGCAGCGCTTCTCTGAGTAATAATTTCAAATTGCCGTGCAGCCCGTCGTAGAACGCGAAGACACGGGCCAGTCCGAAGCTGTCCCAGAGGTCTTGTTGGATTGCCCGAAACAGAAGTTCTTCGTACGGCGCACTGAAGATCGCCAGGATCCGAATGATTATTGCCGGGTCGAGGTACCGAATAGAGCCGCCCATGTCCAATGCGAGGAAGGCTATCTCAATTTCTGAAGCGGCAGTCCCGATGGCGGTCGATGTAAGCATCACAGAGTCCGTAGCGCCAGCTGGGGTACAACGGGTGAGAACGCCACGCGGCGCATAGTCACCAAATATAAGTTGGAGGTAGAACTCTCCGGTCAACCAGGGGCGCATCAGAACAGTTGAGTCCGTCGGTTCGTTGATTGTCGCCGGGTCCTCGCGGGTGGATTCAAAAAAGCCTCCCACGCTGCGGGGTGTGGAATCAGGAAAAGTGAATTTCAAAAACAGCTTGTTATCCGGCGTAGCCCGTATGGATACAGTGTCTATGTCTTCCAAAGGCACTGGAAGATCAAAACGCAGGGGACCGGTTTGGTCGAGCAACTGTGTAAGGGTAAATGTTACTTCGGCGTCAGTCATTGTTTCCTCAGTGGTGCGACGTTAATACGGCAATGGTAAAGCGAAGAACTCACCCGCCTGCGCCTTGAGTCGATCCAATATGCTTAGCAGTATGGCGGACATAGGATCACGTCAAAGCAAGGACACGCATCTCAGGGTTCTGGGTGCTTTCGCGTCCGAAGCGGTTAAAGACTCGCACGCGATAGGCATATGATTTCGTTGGATCGACGGTCCGATCCTCGGCAACGTAGTTGTCGCCTTGTCTATCGACCCCCACCTCGAGGCGCTCCCATAGGGAACCGGTCGCATCGTTGCGCTCAATTACGAATTTCGTTTCGGTCGCATGCCAGCCTAGAAACACGAATGGCACTAGATCTGTGATCTCGTCCCATCCGGCAGTGACCCAGAGCACGGGTTGGGGCACCGATGTGTCCAGGACAGACAATGACACCGCTTCGGATGGCAATGACGCGATCTCAATAGTGCTGAGGTCACCCGGTCCGGACTTTACCTGGCCGAGTGCCGTCACTCGATAGTTGTATCTCTCGTTGCCAATGGTGCCTTCGACTGATTCATCAACCCACTGGACGTCCGTGGTTTCGAATTGCGCAGCAGAACCGGACGATTCGGCTGGCAGCGCCGTCGTTAGGGTTCGATTGATGCGGTATTTGTTAACGCGACTATCCAAGTGTCGCTGCCAACTCAAAGTAACCTGGCGCTCGCCGGTCAATGCCCTAATTATTAGCGGCGCTTCCGGTGGCGTCGTATCCACCTGATGAAACGGTTTACTGATGAGTGACCACTCTGATCTATTCTCGGCGGCGTCCACTGTGCGCACGCGATAGAAAAAGGCGTTGCGTCCCTTGCCTGGGACTTCGTCGCGAAAACTGCGCTTTGCCACGGGCATGCCCGTTGCCAGCGAGAAGGCATCCGGAGTCTGCGCCGCGAGAGTGCGAAGGGCCTCGTAGTTACGCGCCACGGCGGAGTAGTCCGGCGGGGCTGCGAGTGTCGCGTTCGTGGTCGAGGTCGTGAGCAGAGTTCTGTCGCCACGCAACACCAGCTTGAACAACCCATCCTTTTCCTGCGCCGCAGTTACCGGGAAAGACTTTCCGTTTGTCACCAGTCGTCCGTTGCGAAACGTACCCTCGGTAGCGAATCCAGCAGGGTTCTTCGGGATAAAGGTGGCGGTAATCTGTGTTCCCGGAGGATCAAATTCAACGGTCCCTCCCATCTCGGGCCCGGCGATGAGCGGCGCGCCCACCGTCACGTCTGGGTTTCCCTTTTGCCATTCACGCAAATGAACTGCGAGAACTGAGTTATCCAAAGCGCGCGCAACTTCATAACGAAATTCGTTTTCCGGATCATTCATATCCCAGGCGACACAAGTTGTTGCGCGCCCCGATCGATTGGGCGGCGAGGCATAACCAGCCAGCGCTTGTGCGTTTAAACCGCAAGGATAAGGGACTGAAGGCATGCCCGGCTTGGGCCTGATCAGACAAAACTGCGCCGCAGTACTAAGCGGACCTTCATTATCACGAACGTCCACGGCGGTGACGGCCACGAATCCATCACGCCGACCTGTGCCGGGTTTAGGAGGCAGCTGGATCTGCGACAGCAATGGCGGTAGCAGCTCAGCCTTGCGATTCAGCGGAATTGTCAGCAGGTAAGGGGCGTAGTAACTCAATTGCGTGACTCGCACCAGAGGTGCGAAATCTACGCCGGGGTCGGCTCGCACCAAAAGATTGAAGGTGCCATTTGCGTTGACGGAATTTGAAATCACTCGCATGACGGTTGTTACAGGGCGCTCGTCCACCTCGCGCGTGAACGCGATTTCACCTCCGGGCCGGTTCAGGATTTTGGGTTCAAGGGTGCCTGCGATCGTCAGTTGTCGAACTTGCGTTTCAAGACTGGTAGGCGGCCTGAGTTCTATCACATCGTCAACCTGCACGATGGTTCCCACCGGCAAAGCAATCTGGGTAGAGCCGACTGAAACCGCTTCACTTGAGTTAGCGAGCGTTGCCGGATTAGCCGGGCTTGAGATCACCGACAGGATGGTTGTTTCGCCATTATTGATTTTGGCGAAGCCGCCGGCGAAGACGTCCGGCTCAATAAGAAAGCGGTTGATTTGCACCATCACAACTTCGTCTGGCGGCGGCAGAGAAGGGATCTGCGACCCTCGATTCTCGGCCGGCACTGAATCGAAAGGGTTTGGGCGCGGCTCGACTGAAGAGATTGCCTTTACCTCAACCGACAGGAACCCGACTGCTGTCAGAAGAGATCCTTCGATCGGCGCTTGCGCTGGAACCGTTGAGGAAGCCAAGAGGTGCCAGGTGGAGCGGTCATGCGGATCTCGAACGAGATCGTACGCGCCGTCAGGTATTTCGTCAGTCGACTCTTCGAGAACGAGATTGCCGGCCGCATCGAAGTTTGCAATGCGATAGCGGCGACGTTTGTCGGCAGGCAACTTGGATTCGTTGCGGGCGATAGTGTTCGTCAAAACATCCCCGACAAAACTCTCCAATTCGCTCCGCGAGAATTCATCACGACCGACCGGTCTGAGGCGCAGAGTACGTTGAAGCCCCTCGGGCGTGTTGATCCGTTGCCCCTCGACTCTGACTAGGACTCGTTCGCTGAGGCTGTCTGGTCGCCAGTAAACGTTGAACTCATTTACGTCCGGCGCCTGTTGATACTGGCTGGCGCCGTACTCGAATTGCACGGCTACGAGATCGCGAGCTGGTGATAGTGAGACGCGCGTGCGGACGGGCGGCGGCGGAGCTTCACTATCTTTGACTCGGATCTGATCTGATACGACTGCCGGACCGATCTGGCCAAACACATCGATCGGAGCAACCGTGTATACGTGTTCGCCCAGGTTGAGATTGGTATCGACGTACTGAAACGGGCGTCCCCAGGACCTAGGGTCGATCATGATCCGATCCGGAATTTTCTCGTCTTGGCCGCCTTTGAAGCGTCGCTTAAGCTCATACAGGACGGGTCGAACTGCATCCCATTTGGGATCTTCGCTTTTGGCCGGTCGCGGCCACCGTAGACCCACTCGACCCCGCGGCTCGCTGCCCTCCCAACGCAGGCCCGGAAGCTGAACGCCATCAAAATCACCTGTGAGTGAAGGCGTGGGGATTGGTTCGTCCGGATCTTCGGTCGGGAACTCTCCACCTGTGAGCACATCCAGTGGCGCTCCGCCCAGGTTTAGGAGCAAGCCATAGAGTGTTTCGTTCTGCCAGTAACCTTCAATTTTATAATCATAGAACGCTGTGCGTGTGGGTGCCGTCACGCCTTTCACTTCCGGTTTATTGAAAGCATCGACGTAGTAGAGACTCATTAGCCGGGCCACATTTGGGTCGAGCGCAGCCAACAAGAAAGCCGATTGCAGATTGAGCGCGGCGGTTACCCCGTTGGGCGTGCTCGCAAAGACCTCACGTAAATGAGGTGCGGCCATCGGATTCCGAAAATGATCCGGCTGAGCGAGTTCAAGCATTCGCCTGAGCCAGGTAAAAATCCGGTCCGCAGTACCTTCGTATTTGTCGCTGAAGTCTGCTTCGTTGCTTACATAATAGTTTGCGATGTCGCCTTCGCCGCGCCGCAGCATCGTATTTGTTCCCACGAGAACGCCAAGACAAGTAATCCTGTCCCATTTGGTGTTCAGTGTCTCAGCCACTGAGGCAGATAGGGCTGCTTTAGGTGTGCCAGAATCAAGGTCCAGGGTGACTCGCGTGATGCCGACGGATGTAATGTCGGCAGACTCTCCGCTGAAGGGCAAACTTGCCAATTGCCGATAGCGCGGCAACATCCCGGGCCTTCTTTCGCGGTAGGCTTTGACGATGCCCGATCCAGGACCGTCGAGAAAAAACTGAACGCGCGTCATCGGTTCACTGAAGCGAAGCTCGATCCGCCGGACTCGATCGGTCAAGACCTCAACGCCATTGATGATCTGCTCTTCCGGTGCCTGCGGATTGAACAGAGTTGAGAGGTTGATTGGATTTTTTGATTCGGGTGGGATTGCGGCTCTTCGGAATACGCAGAAGGAAGAAGGGAAGGACCGGCCCGGCGGCAAAAACCATCGCAGATGGTTGCCGTCCGGTTTCAATTGCCCGCCGCTTGTGGAGATTCCCACTAAGGGAATAGTGTCAGCCACAAATAATTCCCGCTTTCGAGCTCAACCCGCAATGGGAAGAGTTAGGGATTCGCAGAGCGTTCGATCCGGTTATGCTGTGGTCAATGCTGGTAAGAATAAAGATAAATGGGAAACGAGACGTTGCTAAGTAGCGATTGAGAACTCAGCATTGAGGATCGGTCCGTAGCCTAGTTGCACTCAGCCGTTTGTGTCAAGGTTTTGTGTGCCGCTGTCGGTGGTCGATGATATGTCCGATTTGATTGCAAATGAAGAGTCCGCGTTAGGCGCTATCAGGTAAGTGCTTTTGAAAAAGGGTCTTCGGCTTTGTGGGTGGCTCGTTTGAGAGATCAAAGACTGAGCCGAAGAAATTACCGATACCGCCATTACAGGCCGGCCTCCTTTCGGCCGGCAAATGGGTTGTTTATTCTTTTCTGCTCTTGGAGCTTACGCTCCTTCCAATTAGCTATGGCCAGAAGCTCTACTCAAATGATTTTCAAAGGTGTGTATCACTCTAGCGCAAAGTGTCCACGCTACTTTCCCACGATCTGACAGTTTATGGTCGATTCGCGAAGACGAGCAATCCTACACCGTCGCCTTTGGAGACCAACAAGAAGTTCTGACTATTCCCAGGAAGGACGTAGTTGCCATCTCGATACGAAACGATGAACGTATTTAGCCCGCCGAATGCGACAGAAGATCAAATAAGATGTAATCCAGACATTCCAGCCTCAGAACCATTGCCGAAGCCTAAGTCGTAAGCCCTCGCGTTGGCACGAGTAGAGGTTCTTTGCTTTTGCGTCGGCGAGTATTTGGGTCAACGCCGGAGCGCTACCCATTGATTCTGTAAATTGATTGTAGAAGATAGCGGACAACGGATTTGTGTCCGTTGTCCCACTCACCATCTATCTGGTTGTAAGCGTGCGAGTTACGCCCTGCACAAACGATAGCTCATAAGCAAGGTTTCTCGCCTTGTACGCACACTATAGGCACACAAAAAGGACTCTTGTCATTCGCCAACGCGCTACTTGTTACCCGTAAACTACTGATAACATTGGTGCCGGGGGCGGGGATCGAACCCGCACCCTCTTACGAGGAACGGATTTTAAGTCCGTAGCGTCTGCCATTCCGCCACCCCGGCATAGAGGAGTTAAGTCTCACGTTATCAAACACTTTCAAGCTTTTCTCGTCTTACATCAAGCATCCATAGATGATGTAATGATGTAAATTGATGTAATTCATTTTACCCCGCCGCCCGAAACTTTATCACTCTTGGGGAAGTCCCTCGCAATCGATTCACCGCTTGTCGCATCGCTTCTGGCGTACCATGCGCATAATTCGCGGTGACTGAAAGGGTCTTATGGCCCATGAGTTCTTTGATGTCGAACGGGTGAACGCCTTGCTCCCGTAAGCGAGTAGCAAACGTGTGTCGAAGCCCGTGCCAAGTCAGACCGCCGACACGAGTCAACCCGTAGGTTATCTCCGCACGGTTGCACGCAACCTCAACGCCGCTCTTGACCGTGCTAGAGCTAACACCGTTGCGTGAGAACGTAAAGACAGAATCGCTCGGCTGCGCATCTGCGACGATCGTCCTTAGCGTCTCATACACTTCTGGATTCATCGGAATTACGCGCGACTCCTTGTTCTTACTCTTCGCAACCAAGAGTCAACCGGGACGGATTGCTAAATCCCGGCCATTGACTCGATAGAAAATAGGCAGTTGCTCAAAGTTGACTTCACCAGCTTTCAGCGAAAGCAACTCAGACTTCCTAATGCCTGTACCCAAAGAGACAATCACCGGCGCGCGGAGAAATTCGAGATCGCCAACGAGCACTTCCATGAGTCGCGCCTCTTCGTCATAGGTCAAGAATCGTTCGCGCTTACCTCCTTCCTCGAACTTGCGAACGTGGCTAAATGGGTTCGTCTGAACCAGACCATTGACCCTAGCCAAAGAAAACATTCTCGATCCCAGCGCCAAATAGCGGTTGATTGTTGGTTCTGATCGAGGCGTACCTCGAACTGTCTTTACACCGATCAGCGAAGACTTAAACTTCTCGATCCGATACGGCGCAATGTTTCGCAGTCGTTCGTTACCGAAAAAGTTCTTTAGAACTTTGGCTCGTCTTCGATCATCAGCATGAGACTTTTT